>Ga0228643_1000015_pt1 | contig 99571 bp, 89 predicted proteins | sample 55DmetaG_FD_190533 | JGI IMG/M metagenome (GOLD analysis project Ga0228643, IMG submission 190533) | Seawater microbial communities from Monterey Bay, California, United States - 55D | ecosystem: Environmental > Aquatic > Marine > Coastal | place: USA: California | collected 2016-11-08
CTAATAAAATATTTTATCCCAATAGCAGCATGAACATATTTAATAGATTCGGAACATTGGTCGCACAAATACCAATTGATAGTCAAGGATGGGACGGAACCTATAACGGAAAAACACTCTCTTCTGACGATTATTGGTTTAGCGTTCAATTGATTCCTGCAGATACCAACAAGCCTCCAATTCTTAAAAAAGGACACTTCTCGTTATTAAGATAGTAAGGAAACTTTTAAATCTTAAAAAGATAATTTAAGAATATAATTAACTCTGCTTTTTTATGATTTTTTTCAAAAGAATATTTCTTAATTTAGCACAAAATAAGAAATGATTCTTTATGGATTTAAACTTCAATAAAAACGAAGATTATAACAAATTACTTGTTTCAGACTTACGGAAAAGATTTGCCAAAATAAAAACAGGTGGTGGTCAAAAAAGAATTGACAAACACCATGAAAAAGGTAAAATGACCGCAAGAGAAAGAATTGATTATCTTCTAGATAATAATTCTAAATCTATTGAGATTGGTGCTTTTGCTGGTGACAATATGTACACAGAACACGGGGGTTGCCCGTCCGGTGGAGTGGTAGTGAAAATTGGTTATATAAAAGACAAACAATGCATTGTTGTTGCTAATGATGCTACTGTGAAAGCCGGAGCATGGTTTCCAATTTCTGGAAAAAAGAATTTAAGAGCTCAAGAAATAGCTATAGAAAATAAAATTCCTATTATATATTTAGTCGATTCTGCTGGTGTTTATTTGCCAATGCAAGATGAAATTTTTCCTGATAAAGATCATTTCGGTCGTATTTTTAGAAACAATGCAAGAATGAGTAGCATGGGAATTACACAAATTTCTGCAATTATGGGAAGTTGCGTTGCCGGAGGAGCTTACCTACCTATTATGAGTGACGAAGCTATCATCGTTGACAAAACTGCTAGTATTTTTTTAGCAGGAAGTTATTTGGTAAAGGCTGCAATTGGAGAGTCTATTGATAATGAAACACTTGGAGGTGCGACTACTCACTGTGAAATTTCTGGAGTAACGGACTACAAAGCCAAAGATGATAAAGATGCTTTAGACAAAATAAGATTTATTGTCGATAAAATTGGTGATTCCAATAAAGCGGGCTTTAGTAAAAAAAAGGCATTTCTTCCTAAAGAAAAAGAGGAGGATATTTTTGGGATTCTTCCAAAAGAAAGAAATGCGCAATATGATATGTTAGAAATCATAAAGCGATTGGTTGATAATTCTGAATTTGAACAATACAAAGAGGGTTATGGAAAAACGATTCTAACAGGGTATGCAAGAATAGATGGTTGGGCAGTTGGTATTATTGCAAACCAAAGAAAACTAGTAAAAACCAAAAAAGGGGAAATGCAATTTGGGGGTGTTATCTACAATGATTCTGCAGATAAATCAACACGTTTTATCGCCAATTGTAATCAGAAAAAAATACCCTTAGTTTTCTTACAAGATGTAACAGGTTTTATGGTAGGAAGTAAATCTGAACATGGCGGAATTATAAAGGATGGTGCAAAAATGGTAAATGCTGTGAGTAATTCGGTGGTTCCTAAATTTACAATTATTATTGGTAATTCATATGGAGCAGGAAATTATGCCATGTGTGGCAAAGCATACGACCCAAGATTAATCGTGGCTTGGCCAAGTGCTGAATTGGCTGTAATGAGCGGAAATTCAGCGGCCAAAGTACTGCTACAAATAGAAGCTGCATCACTAAAAAAACGTGGAGAAAAAATTTCACAAGAAAAAGAAGCTGAATTATTTGACAAAATAAAATCACGTTATGACAAACAAATTTCTCCCTATTATGCAGCCGCAAGAATTTGGACAGATGCTGTAATTAACCCTCTAGAAACTAGAACATGGATTTCCATGGGTATTGAAGCTGCAAATCATGCCCCAATTGAGAAACAATTTAATATGGGGAATTTACAAGTATAATGATGAAGAAAAGTTTCCTACTCTTTTTTTTTGTTTTTAGTTTAAAATCTTATTCTCAATATTTTGAAGCTGAATTATATTTTACAGATGGTACCAATAAAACGGGAATTGCTCGAATTAATATTTTAAATGATAAAGTCATCTTTAAAAGGGATACTAAATCTAAAAAAGAAAAATATAATCATCAAAATATCAGCAAATTAATTTTGAAAAAAGACAGTATCTCTCATACTTTTCAATACAAAAAAATACTGGGTAGGAGACCTCCAAAATTACTAGAATTAATTATAAGAAGTAGTAATTTGTCATTATTTGCTGTAATTACAGAAACTAATTATTTAAATAATTATGGGTTAGTTGGAACTTTAGCGACAACTATTGTAGATGCCAATAAAATTAACTATGAATACTACATAGTAAAAAATAAGGATGTAAAAGCAGTCTTTTTTGGAAATACAGAATTAACATCAAAAAAAAGATTAAGAGAAATTGTAAAAAAATATTTAAACGATTGCCAAAGTTTAGTTGAAAAATCAGAAAACAAAGAATTTAAGGCAAAAGACATCCCCAAAATAGTTCAGTACTATAATTCAAATTGTAATCAAATAAAATAGTAAAATAATATTAAAAATGGGAAGAGCATTCGAATTTAGGAAAGCAAGAAAAATGAAACGTTGGTCCGCGATGGCAAAAACATTTACCAGAATAGGTAAAGACATTGTGATGGCTGTTAAAGAGGGTGGACCAAATGCAGAAACAAACTCTCGTTTGCGTGCAGTTATTCAAAATGCAAAAGCAGCAAACATGCCTAAAGAAAATGTTGAGCGTGCTATAAAAAAAGCAACAGATAAAGATACTGCGAACTATAAAGAAGTGCTTTTTGAGGGGTACGCACCTCATGGAGTTGCAATCCTTTTGGAGACCGCAACTGATAACAATAACAGAACAGTAGCCAATGTAAGAGCTGCTTTTAATAAATGTGATGGAAATCTTGGTACCTCAGGATCAGTTGTCTTTATGTTTGACCATACTTGTAACTTCACAATTAAAAAAGAAGACATCACAATGGATATGGAAGAATTAGAATTAGAATTAATCGATTTTGAAGTTGAAGAAGTTTTTGATGATGAAGAAGGAATCGTCATCTATGCCCCTTTTGAACAATTTGGAGCAATTCAATCTTTCTTTGAAGAAAATAATGCAGAAATATTGTCTTCAGGTTTCGAGAGAATACCCACAACTACCACAAAATTGAATGAACTACAACAAGCAGATGTAGAAAAGCTTTTAGAAAAATTAGAAGAGGATGATGATGTTCAAAATGTGTACCATTCTATGGAAATGTAACAGTATCAAACCTTTTTAAAATAAAAAAAGATAAAAACAGAACTTTCATTTGAAAAAAGGATGTTTGAGGGTTACACTACTTTCGTAAATAAAATTAGCTAAGTAAAACTCTAATTTTATTTTACATGACTTTTAAGTATCAAATTAAATTCTTCTTGTCTAGATAAAAATGAAGTTTGGATTCCCAAATATGACAACTCCTTTATGCTGTTTTTTAAACGAACATAGTCTTTTTCTGTTGTTAAAATGATTTTTTTAGACGAACTTAAACAAGCAAATTCTCTTTTAATCTTCTCAATTTCTGTATCTGTAAAATGATGATGATCTGAAAATTGACAATGTTTAAAGTTTACTTTATTTTCTTGTAAAAAAGATAAAAGCGAAGACGGATTTGCAATTCCTGTGATTAATAAAACTTGGTAATTTTTTAAATCTTTAGTGAAAATATTTTTATCTCCAGATGTTTTTTTATCATAAGTAATACTTGTGAAAAAGACCTTTTTTTGATACTTTTTTAGTTTAGTAACAATGCGCTTTTTTGATAAATCTGTTAAATTTTTTGGACATTTAGTTATTAAAATTAAATCTGTTCTTTTTGCTCCACTTCTACTTTCTCTGAGGTTTCCCGTTGGTAATAAAAAATCATCTATGAATAAATCATCATATTTTGTAAGTAAAATAGACAAACTTGCTTTTACTTTTCTATGTTGATATGCATCATCTAATAAAACAACCTCCGGAGTAACATCTGCTATTAATCTCGAAATTCCAGCTACTCTATTGACATCTACAGCAACATCGATATTTTTAAATTTATTAAAATATTGCAACGGTTCATCACCAACATCAACTGCAGTATGTGTGTCATTTAATAGAACAAAATCTTGTGTTTTACGCTTATACCCCCTACTTAAAACAGCAATTTTAAAAGAGTCACCTAACAATCGAATTAAATATTCTATTTGTGGAGTTTTCCCTGTTCCTCCAACACTTAAATTACCTACAGTAATTACAGGTATTTTGAATGATGTTTGCTTAAAAAAACCCCAATCAAAAAATAAGTTTCGAATCGTGGTGATCCCATTGTAAATGACGGATAAAGGAAATAATAAAAAACGTAAAAATTTCATTGACACGAAAATAAGTCATTTTTATGAATTGATGAATGGAAAATGTTAACTTTGATTTTCAATACAAGATTTGTTTTATGATAATAAGAGAGATTACAGATTATATAGAGGAATTAGCACCATTGAATTATGCTGAAGATTTTGACAACGTTGGTTTATTGGTTGGAAATTATAATACAACCGTTTCGGGAGTTTTAATAACCTTAGACACCCTAGAAGAAACTATAGAGGAAGCAATTTCAAAAAAATGCAACTTAATAATTAGTTTCCATCCCATAATTTTTAGTGGTTTAAAAAAATTAAATGGAAGTTCTTACGTTGAACGTGTTGTACTAAAAGCAATTAAAAATGATATTGCTATTTATGCAACTCACACAGCTTTAGACAATTCTAATAAGGGCGTATCAGCAAAAATAAGTGATGTTTTAGGTTTAAAAAATACCAGTGTTTTGATTCCTAAGAAGGGTATTATAAAAAAACTAACCACTTTAGTACCTTTAGAAAATGCTGAAGATTTAAGAAATTCTCTTTTTAAAGCTGGTGCAGGAAATATTGGAAATTACGACAATTGCTCTTTTTCTATTCATGGAGAAGGTAGCTATCGAGGAAACGAAATTTCGAATCCTACAATAGGTAAAAAAGGAGAAAATCATACTGAAAAAGAAACACAAATTTCACTAATGTATGAGCTTAAAAATGAAGCAGCAATTTTAAAGTCTCTTCAAAAAAATCACCCTTATGAAGAAGTAGCCTATGAAATTACAACTACTGAAAATATTCACCAGAACATTGGAATGGGGATGATTGGTGAGCTACCTGCAGAAATGAATGAAAAAGATTTTTTATTATTTCTTAAAAATAAAATGAAAACAGCTTGCATTCGTCATTCTAATTTTATTCATAAAAAAATAAAAAAAGTAGCAGTTTTGGGAGGTGCTGGAAGTTTTGCAATTTCAAATGCAAAAAAAGCTGGTGCAGACGCTTATGTGAGTGCTGACTTTAAATATCATGAGTTTTTTAAAGCTGAAAACAAGATTATTTTAGCAGATATTGGTCATTATGAGAGCGAACAGTTTACAAAAAACCTTTTGGTTGATTATCTTACAAAAAAATTTAGTAATTTCGCAGTCATTTTATCAGAAAAAAGTACGAATCCTATTTATTATATATAATCATGGCAAAGAAGAAAGAAATTTCGGTTGAAGAAAAATTAAGAGCTTTATACGATTTACAATTAATCGACTCTAGAATTGATGAAATTAGAAATGTTAGAGGTGAATTGCCCCTAGAAGTTGAAGATTTAGAAGATGAAGTTGCCGGACTAAATACGCGTATTTCAAACCTAAATCAAGATACAGCAAATCTAGAAACTGATATCAACAACAAAAAATTAGCAATTGAAGAGTCTAATGGTTTGATGAAAAAGTATGACGAGCAACAAAAGAAAGTCAGAAACAATAGAGAATTCGATTCTTTGTCTAAAGAAATTGAATACCAAGATTTAGAAATTCAACTTGCTGAGAAAAGGATTCTTGAATTTAAAGCAAAAATTGCTCAGAAAACAGAATTGATTGAAGCTACTCAAGAGAAGTTAGAGAAGCAAGAAAAACATTTAGGCCACAAAAAAGCTGAATTAGAAGCGATTTTAAAAGAAACTGAAAAAGAAGAAGAATTATTAATTCAAAAATCTGACGAGTTTTCCAAAACTTTAGATGCGCATTTATTTTCTGCCTATACAAGAATAAGAACTAATGTAAAAAATGGTTTGGCAGTTGTTGCAATTGAACGTGGAGCTTCTGGAGGTTCATACTTCACAATTCCACCACAAGTTCAATTAGAAATAGCCAATAGAAAGAAAATAACTATCGATGAACACAGTGGTCGTATATTAGTAGATGCTGCTTTGGCTGAAGAAGAAAAAGCAAAAATGGATGCTTTCTTTTCGTAATCTATTTAAAATTTATTTCACAAACAAAAAACTCGAAGCTAAGCTTCGAGTTTTTTGTTTAGTATCGAAATTTTTAATAATCTAATTTTTTCAAATAACTTAACTTTTTATTCAATATTATCAAATCATCTTTAAAAGCATTGACGCTATTTTTTACTTTTAACACAAGAGGATTATCGTCTTTAGCATTAGAAAAGAAACCTAAATTATTTTCTAATTGCTGAATTTCTCTCACAACTTCATCAATTTTCTTTCTAACAAACATTTGTTCGGAATCTAACTTTCTTATGTCATTATCAGCAAAAAGTCCATCAACAAGATTGGTAAACTTTAACATTTCAATTTCATTCTTCCCTAATGACAAGCCTCCTAATGCTCTGTCTATTAATTTATTAAACTTACCTTCTACATGTCTTGCATTTCGTGGTAATCTTCCTAAACCTCTCCAAGTATTAATAACTTCTAGAAGTTCTTCTTTTGTTGGCTCTTTGAGCTCTTTTACTGTTTCTAGAAATGTTTTTTTAGCATCAACAATAGCTTGCTGTTCTTTATCTAAAGAGTTTTTTTGTTGGTGATATCTATCAAAATAGTAGTTACAAGCTGTTTTAAAACGTTTCCAAATATCATCAGAAAATTTACGTGGAACATGCCCTATTGATTTCCAATCAGTTTGAATTTTCTTCAATGTATTGGTCGCCAACTCCCAATCTTCACTTTCTTTCAGAGATTCTGCAAGTTCAATTAATTCTATTTTCTTTTTTAAATTCTCTTGCTGTTTACTTTTTTCATATTTGTAAAAAACATTCTTAGAACTGTTAAATTTCTTTGTAGCAGCTTTAAACTTTTGCCAAACATCTTCACTTTTAGAGAAGGGAAGTTTGCCTAAATTAAAATATTCTTGCCTTAATTGTTCTACGTCCTTAATACTTTTTTGCCAATCATTATGAGATTTGTTATTTGAAGTATCATAAGCGTTAAGTTTTGCAACAACTTCTAATTTATTTTCAATAATTTCTTGATATTTAGAACGCATTTTTCTAAAGTGATCGTGTCTCTTATCATGAATTTTTTTTGTAGCCGCACTAAAATTTTGCCAAATTTCTTCTCTCATATCTTGTGAAACAGGCCCTATATCTTCTTTCCATATTTTATGTAAGTCTTGAAGTTCTTTAAATGCTAAATTGATATCTTCTTGTTCTGCTAGTCTCTCTGCTTTTTCAATAATTTTTAATTTTTCCTCTAAATTATGTTTAAAATCTAGATCTCTAAAATCATTACTTAAATGTAATAAATCATAAAAACGCTCAACATGATGATGAAAAGTTTTCCATGTATCATTGTAATGATTTTTTGAAACAGATCCAATTGTTCTCCAAGTATCTTGCAACTCTCTAAAACTTTTGTACATCGTTGCTGTGTCAGCATTCTCAATTAAATCTTTTAATTGCTCAATGACCGAAAGTCTTTTTTCTAAATTAATAGCTAATTGTTTTTCTAAATCGGTATAATAAGCATCGCGTTGTTTTTTATAATCTGATAATAATTTATTGTATTCCGATTTTATCGGACTAGAAAATTGAAAATCTATAGAATTACCTCCAGCCTCTAAAAAAAGGGCTTTCTTTTCTGCTAATAGGGCTCCAAATTTGAAATTAAAAGCTGTTTTAATACCCTCTACTTGGTTTTTAACTTTTTGAACAGGATTGTTTGAAAGTATTTTTTGAAGCAACACAACTAAATCCTCTAAAGAAAATTTTGAATAATCTACAACAAGAGAGTTTTCTTCTTTTGGGGCTGCTACTTCAGCAGCAGCAGCAATAGGCTTTTGTACCTCTTCAACAGCATCAGTTGTTATATTTGATTTTTCTAAAGTATCTTTAGATGCTTTTTGTAAATCTTTGCTCACAACTTCTTGTGCTTTACTATCCGTTTTTTCAACGTTTTCATCATTATTTTCTAACATATCTAGATGTTTAAGGTCATGGTTATAATAGAACTATTATAGTCATTAAAGATACTGACAAGTTCCTAAATCTACAAATTATCTATCTGATAATTAAATTTAATCATCATTCCAAATTCTCCAAGATTCTTCAGCTTGAAGTTGCAACATTTCAAAACCATTTTTAATGACCGCCCCTTTTTCTAAACCTTTGGATAAAAACATTGTAACTTCAGGATTGTAAATCAAGTCATACAACAGGTGATTTTTGGTTAAAAATTGATACGGAATATTTGGTGATTCTTCAATCTTTGGAGAAGTACCAATTGGAGTTGAATTAATAATAATTTGGTGATTTTCAATCACTGCTTTGGTCACCGATGCATAAGAAATTTGATTTTCGCCTTTTGGATTTCTAGAAACAAATTTATAGTCAATATCATTATTTTTTAAAGCGAATTCAATTGCCTTAGAGGCACCTCCAGTACCTAGAATTAAAGCATTTTTATGATGCTTTTCTACCAATGGGAAAAAGGACTTCTCGAAACCAACTACATCTGAATTAAAGCCTTTTAACTTTCCTGATTTAGAGAATTTAATGGTATTTACTGCACCAATTTCTTTGGCTGTTTCATCTAGGGTGTCTAAATAATTTAAGACATCTTGTTTGTATGGAATGGTCACATTCATACCTCCTAAATTTTCTTTCCCTTTTGCTATTACTTCTTGAAAATCTTCAATTTTTTCAATGTCGAAATTAACATATTGGTATTTTTCCAAATCTAATTTTTTAAACTTTTCGGTAAAATACCCTCGTGAAAAAGAATACTCAATATTTTTTCCTAACAATCCAAAGACTTTATTTTTTATTTTTCCCATAAAAACCTATCACTAAAATTAACACGACACCTATCGCAATAAAAAAAATTGCAATCCAAGTTTCAGAACATAAAAAATCCGGAATGAATCGTTCATAATTCTCAACTATTTTATTTCCTTTTTTATCAATTAATATTTTTCCTTTTTCTTGTAAATAGACAGCTTTTTTCCATGGCCACACAATGCCTAAAGAGCCTGTTATAAAACCAATTATAATCGCATTTACGATTTTGTTCCACCTTTTTAAAACATAGGCTAAAACATGAGAAATAGAAATCAGTCCAAAAGCAGAACCTGCAGTAAAAACGGTAATTATTTTTAAATACCTTACTTTAATTGGATCTGATAAAACTTCAAAATCACCCGATAAAAGACTCGTAATTACACTTAATAATTCATTTACAGAGTCTACCAATAACAATACATAATTTCCTAATAGAATTAAAACAAAAGACCCTGAAAGCCCTGGAAGTGTCATTCCTGAAACACCAATTATTCCACAAATAAAAACAAACCAAAGATTGTCATTTTCTCTTGCTGGAGATAAGAAACTTATTCCTAAGCCTATTGAAATTCCCACTATTAATGAAATAATATTTTTAAAACTCCAGTTACCAAAACCTTTTCCTATCTGATAAATTGAGCCAATTATCATCCCAAAAAAACAGCTCCAAACGTAAAGCTCGAAATGAAATAATAAATAATCTAAAAGTAAAGAAATAGTAAAAAAGCTAAAGATACTACCTCCCATTATTAGCAATAAAAATAAACCGTTTACATAGTAAAAAAAACTTCTAAAACGTCCATTAAATAGTAATTTAAAAGCTTTTAAATTTACCTTTTTTAAAGAGTAAATTAATTCTTCATAAAAACCAAAAACAAAAGAAACTGTTCCTCCAGAAACACCAGGAACTTTATTCGCAGCTCCCATTGCCAATCCCTTTAAGAAAAGGATAATTTTCTGTGAAAAAGATTTTTTTGGTTTCATTTATTTTTTCTGAATTGCTATTCTTTCCATTAATAAAATTAAACAAAAACCTATAACGGCGAAAATTATTGCCATTGTTAACTCTGCATCTCCTTCGTAAGAAAATGGAGAAATACTCTGTTCTAATAAAGGTTTTGTAAGACCGTGACTATTGGTGTAAGTTGAAACCGTTATTTTCCAAGGCCAAACTTTATTTAAGGACCCCAACATAATACCAGTTAAAACGATGAGCATTTGATTCTTGTAATTAGTAAAAAGCCATTTTAATAATTTTGAAAATGATAACAATCCCAAGATCACACCAATTCCAATTGCAGCAATTATTTTAAAATCTTTAGTTGTAATTGCAGTCATAACAATTGGGTAAACACCTATTAAAAGTAATATATAGGATCCAGAAATACCTGGTAATATCATTGCACAAGATGCAATTGCTCCCGCAAAAATTAAGAATAAATAATTAATTTCAGTTGAGCTTGTTGAAGGAATTATAGTAATCACATAACCAAATGCAATTCCAAAAACTCCGAGAACTACAATCTTAAAATTCCAATTAACAACCTGTTTACCAATATAAATAATACTTGCTGAGACCAAACCAAAAAAGAAAGACCACAATAAAATAGGTTCATTTTCTAGTAAATGTTTTATTATTTTTGCCAAAGAAATAATGCTAACGAAAATCCCTACAAAAAGTGACAATAAAAAATTTCCATTAAGTTGTTTCCATGCAACTTTAAAACCTTCTTTTTTTAGAGTTTTGAGTAAGCTTAAATTAATAGTACTAATTGCTGTTAACAACTCTTCATAAATACCAGAAATAAAAGCGATTGTTCCACCAGAAACGCCAGGCACCACATCTGCTGCTCCCATTGCCACACCTTTTAAAGCAATCCCTATGTAATCTTTACTATTTCTACTCATATTCTATTGATTTTTTAAGAAAACGAAGATAATAGAAATTTGAAGAAGAAAAGAAGTCTCCTTTTTAATTTATTTGAAAACTAATTAATCCGTTCAGTATGTCAAGTAGGATCAAAATAAACACCTGCAGAGTTAAAATGAACTTATTTTACACTCATACAACTTCTAAATTATTTTTTATTAATAATTTAAAATATTACAACATCAACTATAGTGGGTTTATAAAATTATCGCTGGCTTAAAGAGGCAAACTAAGAAATCATTTTTTAGGATATGAATATGCATTTAAGAAACCCCAAATAAAACGAAAGTTTTACCTAATCGTATTGTGTCATTTCCTGATCATAAAACGCACCGGCCTTGTCCATTAAATCTGCTAGTTCTGTTGCGATATCTTCTTCATTTTCTCCTGTTAAATCCTCGAACCATTCAATTTCATCGTCTTTTAAATTAATTATAAAACGTGGAAATTCTGTATGTAGTACAAAAATATCTTCAGGAAAATTACTGTTGTCAGCCAATAAAAATTTAGGTAAGTTCATGTTTTTGTTTAATGAGGTTTAAAGTTAACGAATTAAATCTAATAAATAATAAAATGGAAGCAGTAGTTAATCCTGCAAGCAAGCCCAACCAAATTCCAAAGCTACCATACATTTCTTCTTTTCCTAAGAAATAAGAAATAGGAAAACCAACAACCCAATAAGAAATAAAGGTAAGAATTGTAGGAATCTTTACATCTTGTAAGCCACGTAAAGCTCCTAAAACTACAACTTGTATACTGTCTGAAATTTGAAAAAATGCAGCTGCCAATAATAAATTTGAAGCTATAGATAGCACTTCTGTAGTGTCAGAATAATTTACAGCATCCTCTACATCTAAATAAATATTGGGTAAACTTTTATGAAAAATAAAAAACAAGACCGCGAAGAAAGTGGCTAATAAAGTACCTAGTAGGAAGATAGAAAAAGCAATTCTACGCAACTCCTTGTAATTTTGTAACCCTTTTTGATTTCCGACTCTAATCATAGATGCAACACTTAAACCCATAGCAACCATAAATGTCATGGAAGACAAGTTTAAAGCAATTTGATTTGCTGCTTGCGGATTCTTGCCTAACAAACCACTTAACCATATAGCTGTGGTAAAAATAGCTACTTCAAAAAACATTTGCATTGCACTTAAAGATCCTAGATTAATAATCTTCTTGATCATTAAAAAATCTAAAATAAAGAATTTTATATTTTTTACAATTTGGGCTGATCTTTTTTTATATCGTAAAAGTAGCCATAAATAAACAACCATTATTAAACGAGAAGCTAACGTACCATAAGCTGCACCAACAATACCCATTTCTGGGAAACCAAACTTTCCAAAAATTAAAAAATAATTTAAAATAATGTTTACAATATTTGCTAATAAGGTAGCGTACATCGGATATTTTGTCATAGACATTCCATCACTAAATTGCTTAATAGCTTGAAAAATAACGAGAGGAATCAAAGAAAAAGAAACCAAATCTAAATACGGAATTGCTAATTCTACAACTTCTTTTGGCTGTTTCATTAAATACATTAGGGGTTTAGAAGAGTAAATTCCTAAAAATAAAATAATTCCCAATGTTGTACATAAAAACAAACCACTTTTGTAGGCAGATCTTGCTTGATTTAAATTGTCTGATGAATCTGCTTCAGCAATTAAAGGTGTTATTGCTGTTGAAAAACCAATACCGATTGACATTGCAATAAACATGAAACTATTTCCTAAGGAAACTGCTGCTAATTCAGCAGTTCCTAATTGCCCAACCATAATGTTATCAATAAAACTCACAAAAGTATGTCCAAGCATACCCAACATTACAGGTGCAGCAAGCTTCCAATTGTATTTAAACTCTGAAGTATATTGAGAGATTATCAATGTAAATTTTAATTTTATTGACTGCGAAGATAAGTATTAAAGTAAGATAATTTTAAAGAGAAGTTATCCATTTTCTTATAAAGTTTTTTCAATAAAAATAGTTACTTTTGAAATTCAAAAAAATATTAAATGGCAAGTATCACATTAAAAGGAAATGCAATTCATACAATAGGAAATTTACCAAATATTGGTGCTAAAGCGTCTAATTTTAAGTTAACTGCCGCTGACCTATCTCCTAAAAGTTTATCGGATTATGCTGGTAAAAAAATAATTTTGAATATTTTTCCAAGTGTAGACACAGGAACCTGTGCATCATCTGTCAGAGAATTCAACAAAAAAGCAACAGATTTAAAAAATACAGTTGTTTTGTGTATTTCTAAAGATTTACCTTTTGCTCAAGCCCGCTTTTGTGGAGCAGAAGGCATAAAAAATGTGGTCATGTTATCGGATTTTAAAGATGGAAACTTTGGCAAATCTTATGAATTAGAAATCGTAAATGGCCCTCTAGCAAATTTACACTCTAGAGCAATTGTTATTGTTGATGAAAATGGAAGCGTTATATATACAGAACAGGTCTCAGAAATAGCTAATGAACCTAATTATAATGCAGCATTAAACGTGTTATAAATTATGAAAAATCCTAAAGATGGCTTTTTAAAAGGAAGACTGCGTAGCTTTAAATTTGCTTTGAAAGGAACTTGGCTTTTAATAACTACAGAAGATAGTATAAAGGCACAACTTTTTGTAGCGATTTTAATTACAATTTTAGGATTATATTTCAACATCTCTAATACAGAATGGATGTTTCAATTTCTAGCTATTGGATTGGTTTTAGTTGCTGAATCTTTAAATACTGCCTTAGAGAAGCTTGCTGACTTCGTGCATCCAGAGTATCATAAAAAAATTGGCTTCATAAAAGACATAGCTGCTGGTGCTGCAAGTTTTGCAGCATTTACTTCACTAATTATTGCCGGTATCATATACATTTCTAAAATAAGTGTATTGTTTAGCTAAATACGTATATTTACGACTAAAATTAACTGAAAATCATTCATGACCAAAAGGACTCAAAGCACAAAAAAATCATTAGATACTTCGGAAAAAAAACCGGGAATTTATGGTTTTTTAAAGACAAGACAAGCACAGACAATTTTAGGTACCTTCCTAATATTATTCTCCGTTTTTCTTTGTATTGCATTTATTTCCTTTTTTTTTAATTGGCAAGAAGATCAAAGCGCACTAACAAAATTTACAGACAAAACAGTAAAAAGTGAAAATTTATTAGGTAAAATTGGCGCAAATTTAAGTCATTTTCTAATTTATAAAGGTTTTGGAATTGGGGCTTTTGTTATCGCTTTACAAGCTTTTTTATCAGGGGTATACATTCTTTTCAAAAAGAAATTCGCTTCCATCATAGTTTCGTGGAATTGGAACCTTTTTGCAATGTTATGGCTTTCTATCTCACTTGGTTTTGTTCATAATGACTATGCAATTCTTTCGGGAATTATAGGCTTTGAAATTAATGAATACTCACAAGCATTTGTTGGAAAGACAGGTTTAGTTATTCTTTTAAGTTTTATTTTAATAGCATACACCGTTTTAAGATATAAAGTCACTTTTGACAAATATTTAGACCGTTTAAAAAGAAAAAAAGAAGAAAAAAATTCAGAAGAATCCTTAAAAAAAGAAAATTTAAATTCTGAGAGTCTAGAAGTTGACAAAAAAGAAGTTTCAGAAACAATTTCTTTACAAACTGAAAAGAAAGAAAAATCTAGAGTTGAACTTTCTTTAGAAAACTTGCAACCAACAATTACGAATCACTCAGATGTATCCTCTAAAAAAGAAGAAGCTACCTTAAGCATCGAAAATGAAATAACACCACATTTAAAAACTGAAACTACAAAAGAAAAAGAAGTAGAAATTAATGTAACTGAAACTAAAGAAGAAGAATACTCCTCAGAAAATTTATCAAATCAATTGGTCAAAGACTTTGGTGAATTTGATCCTACTTTAGAACTTGGGAATTTTAAATTTCCTACTTTCAATCTCTTAAAACAATACAACGAAACAATCTCTATTGATCCTGAAGAATTAGAAGCAAATAAAGATAAAATTGTAGAAACACTTAAAAACTACAAAATTGGTATTGCAGAGATAAAAGCAACCGTTGGTCCAACAATTACTCTGTATGAAATTGTACCCGAAGCTGGTATTAGAATTTCTAAAATTAAAAATTTAGAAGACGATATTGCTCTCTCTTTGTCTGCTTTGGGGATTAGAATTATTGCCCCTATTCCGGGAAAAGGAACTATTGGAATTGAAGTACCTAATCAAAAATCTACGGTTGTCTCGATGCATTCTGTTATTTCATCAAAGAAATTTCAAGAATCTGCGATGGAACTCCCGATTGCCCTGGGAAAAACAATTTCTAATGAAACTTTTGTTATTGATTTAGCAAAAATGCCACACCTCTTAATGGCAGGTGCAACAGGTCAAGGAAAATCTGTGGGTTTAAATGCTGTATTAACCTCTCTCTTGTATAAAAAACATCCTGCAGAAGTTAAATTTATTTTGGTAGACCCTAAGAAAGTCGAACTAACTTTATTCAATAAAATTGAGCGTCATTATTTAGCAAAACTACCAGATGTAGAGGAAGCTATCATTACAGACACAACAAAAGTTGTACACACTTTAAATTCGCTATGTATTGAAATGGATAATCGCTATGATTTGCTAAAAGCTGCAATGGTTAGAAATATCAAAGAGTACAATACCAAATTTAAACAACGTAAATTAAACCCTAACGACGGTCATCAATTCTTACCCTATATTGTTTTAGTTATAGATGAGTTTGCAGATTTAATCATGACTGCTGGTAAAGAAGTAGAAACACCAATTGCACGTTTAGCTCAGCTTGCAAGAGCAATTGGAATCCATTTAATTGTAGCAACTCAAAGACCTTCAGTAAATGTAATTACTGGTATTATAAAAGCAAATTTTCCTGCTAGGATTGCATTTAGAGTTACCTCTAAAATAGATTCTAGAACAATTTTAGATGCTGGTGGTGCAGACCAATTAATTGGTCGCGGAGACCTTCTTTATACAGCTGGAAATGAAATCAATAGAATACAATGTGCTTTTGTAGATACACCAGAAGTAGAAAAAATAACAGATTTTATTGGTTCTCAAAAAGCATATACAGAAGCCTATCAATTACCAGAATATATAGATGACGAGAGTGGCACAAGTATTGATATAGATATTTCTGAAAGAGATAAACTTTTTAAGGAAGCGGCAGAAATTATTGTAACTGCACAACAAGGATCTGCTTCTCTGTTGCAAAGAAAATTAAAATTAGGATACAACAGAGCTGGTAGATTAATAGATCAATTAGAAGCAGCCGGCATTGTTGGAGGTTTTGAAGGGAGTAAAGCCAGACAAGTTTTAGTCGCAGATTTTATCGCATTAGAACAATTATTAGAAAACGAAAAGGACCGATAGCAATGATAAGAATAACCGTTTTATTTTTAAGTATTTTCATAACAACAAAAACTATTTCTCAAAATTCTGAAAACGCAAAATTACTTTTAGATGAAGTCTCCACCAAAATGGGGGCTTATAAAAATATGTCAATTAGCTTCAGTGAAACACTAAGTAACGAAGATGCCGGAATAAAAGAAGGAGAGGAACCACCTTTGAAAAGTAAAATCATATTACAAGGAGATAAATACACGTTGAATTACTTAGGGAATACATTTATTTTCGATGGGAAAAAACTATTTGTAATTAATAATGATGAAAAAGAAGTTACGATTACTGATGGAGATATGAATGGAGATGATGGTTTTATTTACCCCTCTAAACTATTAACCTTTTACAATGAGGGTTATAATTTTGAAATGGGTGATTTAAAGAATATCAATGATAGAAAAATACAATACATTACCCTAAAGCCGATAGATAGCGAATCAGATATTATTAGGGTAGAATTGGGTATAGATATAACTAAAATGCATATTTATAAGTTGATTCAAACTGGTTTAAATGGCTCTAAAACTACATTTACTATCACAGAATTTAAAAAGAATCAAACTTTATCTAACAACTTTTTCTCTTTTGATGAGGAAAAGTATAAAAAGCTAAAATTTATAATTGACTAATTTTTTTTCAATTAATAGAAATTTAGTAGCTTGTTTCATCTTAAGAAACTACTTTTGCCTAGATGAAAATTTTAGATAGATACATCCTAAAAACATTTTTAGTTCCTTTTGTAGCTACATTTCTAATCGTGCTTTTTGTTCTGGTCATGCAAGTTTTATGGCAAACCTTTGAAAACATTGCTGGAAAAGGAATTAGTCTACCCTTTATTTTTAAATTTTTATATTATACTACCTTAATTATTACACCCCAAGCTTTGCCAATTGGTGTTCTTTTGTCTTCTATTATGGCACTTGGTAATTTGGGTGAAAACTACGAGTTTGCAGCAGCAAAATCTGCAGGAATATCTTTACAACGATTGGTAAGACCTTTGGTTTTTTTAACAATTATTCTAAGTGGAATAAACTTTTTATTTTTAAACAATATTTACCCTTATGCTGTATTAAAGCAAAAGAATTTGTATTTAAATATTAAAAAGAAAAAACCAGCTATAGCTCTAGTTCCAGGAAGTTTTAATGGTGACATCCCTGGGTTTCAAATTAAATTTGAAGAAAAATATGGTGAAGAAGAAAATTTATTAAAAAAAGTCTTAATTTATGATTTAACAGGTGGTAAGGGAAACCAAAAAGTAATTACAGCCCAAAGAGGAAAAATAGTTTCTGAAGAAGGAAGTCGATACATGACATTTATTTTATACGATGGCTATTATTATGAAGAGCATGTAAAATCTGCAACAACTTCTCTTAAAAGAAAGAAAATGGCAGCCTCTAATGCTACTTTTAAAGAGTATGAATTTAATATTGATATCTCATCTGTCTCAGGAAATGATGATTTAGATAAAACAAATCATACTAAAAACTATATGATGCTAAGTTTAAGTCAACTAGGAGATACCATCCCCAACTTAAAAGCTAGTTATGATGAAACACTGCTTATAAAATCTAAAAATATCTTTACTTCAACTATTGCCAAAGATTTGTATAAATATCCCGATTCACTTAAACCAAAAAACATCAACCCGAATATTTTAGAAAACTTTGATCTAAAAAATAAGATTAACATTCTAAACTCTTCAGCATCTAAAGCTGGCAGAGCCTTAAGCTCTCTAAAAAACAATACATCTTCAATTAAATGGAAAAGAAAAAATCTTAATTTTTTTGACACTGAATACTACAACAGAATAGCATTTTCACTATCCTGCTTAATCTTGTTTTTTATTGGTGCCCCATTAGGCTCTATCATTCGAAAAGGAGGTTTTGGTTTGCCAATGATTCTAGCAATAGCCATTTACGTAACCTACTTCTTTAGTAATACTTTTGGTAAAAATTTAGCTGAAGAAAGTTCCATCTCTGCATTTTTAGGTTCCTGGGTAGCAGCTTTTATTATGGTTCCAATTGGTATTTTACTAACAAGAAGAGCAACGAGAGATAAAGGTATTTTTAATATAGATATAATCACGCAACCTTTTTTAAATTTCTTTAAAAAATTATTTTTAAAAAAAGAAACACCACAGATATGACAGTTCAAAATATTAAAAGTGCTTCATCATTAAATTCAATTCCGGAAGCAATTGAAGATATAAGGAATGGAAAAATCATTATCGTTGTCGATGATGAAAATAGAGAAAATGAGGGAGACTTCCTAGCTGCTGCTGATAAGGTTACACCAGAAATGATTAATTTCATGGCAACCCACGGTAGAGGTCTAATCTGTGTTCCATTGAGTGAATCTCGTTGTAAAGAGTTAGACTTGGTAATGATGGTAGATAACAATACAGATCCTATGGAAACAGCCTTTACTGTTTCTGTAGATTTACGAGGTAAAGGAGTTACAACTGGTATTTCTGCTGCAGACAGAGCCCTTACTATTAAAGCTTTGATCGACAAAGAAACAAAAGCTTTTGATCTAGCTAGGCCTGGTCATATATTTCCATTAAAGGCCAAAGAAGGTGGTGTCTTAAGACGAACAGGTCATACAGAAGCTGCCATAGATTTTGCCCGTTTATCAGGTTTTCAACCAGCAGGTGTTATTGTAGAAATCATGAATAATGATGGAACAATGGCTCGTTTACCTCAACTACAAAAAGTAGCAAAAAAGTTTGATATTAAAATTGTTTCTATTGAAGATTTAGTAGCTTACAGAATGGAACACGATTCATTAATTGAAATAAAAGAAGACTTTAATCTTAAAACTAGATTTGGTGAATTCAGAGTAAGAGCTTATCAACAAACTAATAATAGTCAAGTTCACATTGCATTGACAAAAGGTTCTTGGAATAAGAATGAATCAATTTTAACAAGAGTCAATTCTACTCTAGTAAATAACGATATTTTAGGAACCTTGACAAATGATGCTGATAAAAAATTAGATAAAATGTTTCAGGTTATAAATGATGAGGGAAAAGGTGCTATTATTTTTATCAATCAACAAAATCAATCTCAAAATTTGTTAAGTAGATTGTCTAATTTGAAAGAGGGGCAACTTAAAGGAAAAATGAAAGCCTCAGCAATAAAAATGGACAACAGAGATTTTGGAATTGGAGCACAAATTTTACACGATTTAAACATCAGTAAATTAAAACTAATTACCAATACGCGCCAATCAAAAAGAGTTGGTATGATTGGGTATGGATTAGAAATTGTAGAATATGTAGTTTATTAAACAAAAATAACGAAAGCATAAAAGATTCAAATTCAACTTAAAAACATTATTATAAAATAGTAAGTTCCGAATCACTTTTTATTTCTATTGGTATTTGATTTTGTAAAAATAAACGAGCTGTATGATTGCCTTTTAATGTAATTGTATCATCCATAACTTCTAACCAACTTCCTTCACGCAAACCTAAAACTGGAGTATCATTTAACACATGAAATTCTTTGATACGAGTTTCTCTAGTTTCGCCCATATGCGAAGATCCATCAATTGGGTCTAAATAATGTGCATTAATATTAAAGGAAAGACACCCCAAAGTAGTAAAACTTGGCGGATATACAATAGGCATATCATTCGTGTTTTTAATATTTACTCCACAAATATTGCTTCCTGCACTTGAGCCTAAATAAGGGGTACCTGTATCAATTACTTCTCTTAAAACACCTAAAAGATCATTCTTATACAATTGATTGACTAATTCGAAAGTGTTTCCTCCACCTACAAAAATTGCCTCAGCACTTTTAATCGCATCTGTAGGATTCTTAAATTCATGAATCCCTTTTACAGCTATATTTATGTTAACCAATGCTTCTTTTACAATTGCAGTATAGCTGGTATATGAAATTCCACTGGGTCTTGCATAAGGTAAAAAAAGAACGGTTTTTACATTGGTAAAAAAAACAGAAAGAGTTGGTAATAAATATTCTAGATAATTACTACCATAAACTGTTGATGTACTTGCTAGAATTATTTTTTTCATATTCTCAAAAATAGCAATTAAACATCTATCTATTAACTTTAATTGAGTAAAATTAAAATTAATTTAAAAAATTAACTAATTAAAAATATCACCCATAAGTGATTATTTTACATGAATAGAAATAAATCATATAGTCTTGGTACTAAAAATTACTTGCATTCTACTTGTTCTATTAAAACACAATTTGTACTTTTAAAAACAAATATTATGAAATTAAATTCTTTCCACACAAAATAATCACTGCAATTTTTTGTATATCAAAAAAAATAATGTCAAAAAAACTACTTATTATATTTTTAGTTTTCTCATATTTTACCTCTATTGGTCAAGAAAGAAAAATTCTACTTACCGGAAAATTGACCGATTCTTTGGGAGTCGTTAAAAACGCAAACATCATCAACTTACAAACAAATCAAGGTACATTTTCTTCTGACAATGGTCGCTTCAGAATATTTGTTTCTAAAGGGGATTCATTACGGATTTCATCAATACAGCACATTACTAGAAAAATAATCATTCTCAAACAAATTATTGACAATGGTTCTATAGAAATTGAATTAAAATCAAATACCTATGTTTTAGATGAATTCGATTTAAAGAGGCATAATTTAACAGGTCGTTTGGGAATTGACATTAAGGACGTCCCTACGAATAAAAAAGATTCAATGCTAAGAAATGTAATGGATTTCTCTAAAGTTAATATGAAAATCGTTGAGTCGGATGATTATATAGATAACAGAGTAAGACCTCAGATTGTAAGAACAGATCCAAATATATTTTTTGGTGGCGTAGGAGCTACCCTTAATGTCTCATTTAAATATTCTAAGCGGCTTTGGGCATTGCGAAAAAAATTAGCAAATCAAAAAGCTTTTCCATATAAAGTTCTATCTGAACTTGGGGAAAAATTTTTCTTCGAAAAATTAAAAATACCTGTAGATAATTACTTTCATTTTTTAGAATATTGTAACCCTTTAGGTGTTGAAAAACTACATGAAGAGAATAATATTTTAGAACTCATAAAAATCTTTGAAAAAGAAAGTATTAGCTATTTAAAAATCATCAAAAAAGTGTAATTTGGCTTGGTAACTTTTTTATGTAAAAATGAACTTCAAAAAATATTTGCTTTTACTAATTATACCCCTACTCGCTTTCTCTGCCCATAAATATTATTTGAGCCTTACTCAAATTGAATATAAAAGTGACTCAAAAGCTGTGCAAATAACAATCAATGTTTTTATAGATGATCTAGAAATCGCTTTAAACAACTATTATCATATTAACCTTCAGCTTACTTCAAAAGAAGAATTACAAAACAGTGAGGTTTACTTTAAAAAATATTTAAAAGAAAAATTACATTTAAAAATAGATGATGTTGCAAAAAAATTTAATTATATAGGAAAAGAATATGATGCTGATCTCGTCTACTTTTATTTAGAAATTGAAAATATAAAAGAAATAAACACAATAGAAATCCAAAATAAAATTTTAACAGCACACTTTCCAAATCAAGAAAACTTAATCAAATCTAAAGTTGGTGAAAAACATAAAAGTATTTTATTAAACTCAAAAAGTGATAAAGGTTTGTTAAAATTTTAACATTTTTTAACTTTTTTACTCACTTATTTATAAATTGTGCCGTAATTTAACTTAGGTACAAATGAGAAAAAATTCTTTACTATTACTAGCTATTTTTATTGCCAGTTCAACATCACTTGCACAAGAAAACAGAAGAACCAAACAGGGTCATACAAATCAGAATAAGTTTAAACAACTTAAAGATGAACTAGCAACACCTAATAGTCAAAGAACTGCTTCAGGTGCACCCGGGGTAAATTATACCCAACAAAAAGTGGATTACATGATGGATATTATTTTAGACGATGAAAACCAGACAATAACTGGGAAGGAAACCATCGTTTATCATAACAACTCTAAAGATAAATTAGCCTATTTATGGGTGCAATTAGACCAAAACATGAGATCAAAAGACTCTAAGACACCCGATATTCAACCCTCTAAAATCCCTAATCGTATACCTGTAAAAAGTTTTAATCGTAGTTTTCCAAAATCACCTTTTGACGGAGGTTTTAATATTACAAGTGTAACCAACATAGATAACAGTAGTTTATCGCATACAATCAATCAAACAATGATGAGAATTAATTTACCAGAACCATTGGCAGCTGGAAAGACATTCTCATTTAAAATTAACTGGTGGTACAATATCAATAACCATAGAGAAATTGGAGGTAGATCTGGTTACGAACATTTTACAGAAAATGACAATAATAATTATGTCATCGCTCAATTTTTTCCAAGACTGTGTGTTTATGATAATGTAGAGGGCTGGCAAAATGACCAATTTTGGGGAAGAAGTGAATTTGCCTTGGAATTTGGAGATTATACGGTTCATATTACTACACCAAAAGATCACATGCTAGGTGCCACGGGAGTATTACAAAACGCAAGGGAAGTTTTATCAAAAAAAGAATTAAAAAGATTAGCAAAAGCAAGAAAAACTTTTGACCATCCTGTTCTAATTCGAACTCAAGAAGAGGCGACTAAAATTGAAAAAAGTAAGACCTCAGCTACTAAAACATGGAAATTTAAAGCAAAAAACGTCAGAGACTTCGCATTTGCAACCTCAAGAAAATTTATTTGGGATGCAATGGCTGTAGATATTAATAACAAAACAGTAATGGCATATTCTTTGTACTCTAAGGAAGCAAATCCTCTGTATGGAGATCATTCTACAAGAGCGGTAGCACAAACATTAAAAACATATTCAAAATACACCTTTGATTATCCCTATCACAAAGCAATTTCTGTAGATGGACAAATGGGCATGGAATATCCTCAAATTTGTTTTAATCCGGGAAGACCAAATGCTGATGGCTCCTATTCTGATAAAACCAAATACAGAATGATAAAAGTAACCATTCATGAAGTAGGCCATAACTTTTTTCCAATGATCGTAAATTCTGACGAAAGACAATGGACTTGGATGGATGAAGGATTAAATTCTTATGTTGAAATGTTGGCTGAATTGGCCTATGATAAAAATTTTCCTATAACCAGAGGATATCCTAAAAACATTGTCAAATATATGAGTGGTGATCAATCTAAAATTGCACCAATTATGACCAAAGGTGACAACGTTTATAGCTTTGGAAGTAATGCTTATGGGAAACCAGCTACTGCATTATGGATTTTAAGGGAAACCATTATGGGACCCGAGTTATTCGATCATGCATTTAGAACCTATTCTCAAAGATGGATGTTTAAACACCCTACTCCAGCTGATTTTTTTAGAACTATGGAAGATGCTTCCGGTATTGATCTTGATTGGTTTTGGAGAGGTTGGTTTTACACAACTGACGTCACTGATATTGGTATAAAAAACGTAAAAAAATACCATACAAAACAAAATAATAATAACATTAATTTTATTGAAGATACATCTAAAGGATTGAGTTTTGGTCCAGATAAAAATACAGACTCTAAATTTCATTATGAAATCACATACAACAAACCAGGAGGATTAGTAATGCCAATTATTGTTCACTTTAGCTATAAAGATGGTACAAGTGAAAGAAAGGTATATCCAGCTCAAATTTGGAGATACAATGACAAAGAGGTAACAAAAGTTTTTTCTTCAGATAAAGAACTTTCTAAAATTTCTATAGATCCATATCAAGAAACTGCAGACGTTGATTTATCCAACAATAACTGGCCTCAAGAGAATAAAAATAAATTTGAAACGTTTAAAAACAAACTAAAAGGTTAAAACCGTTACTAAAATTAAAAGAACAATTTAAGTGATTTTATTTTTTTCTAATTTTTAATAAAGATTTGTTAAAAAATTTTTATTATTTAATTTATATACCTACTTATTGCTAATTTTATAATTCGTTAAAAAAAAACAAATGAAAAAAAGAATTTTAATAGCTTGTTGTATGATCATTTCAATTACAACTAATTTTGCTCAAGAAAAAGAATCTAAAAGTAAAACCCAAAAAGGACACACTGATCAAAACAAATTTAGACAACTCAAAGATGTTTTAGCAACTCCTAACGATCAACATGCAGCTTCTGGTGCTCCTGGTCATCAATACAGTCAGCAAAAAGTAGATTATGTGATGGACATTCGTCTGGACGAAAACACCAACAAAATTTATGGTCATGAAAAAATAACCTATCATAATAATTCTAAAGATAAATTAGACTATTTATGGGTTCAGTTAGACCAAAATATGAGAGCAGACGATTCTAAAACTCCTTTATCAAAATCTACAGATGCATCTGCATTCATTACTCCCGAAAACTTTCAAAAAGCATATATGAAAGTAAAGAAAGGGTATGGGTTTAATATTGAAAAAGTAGAAAGCAATGGCGCACCTCTATCTCATTTCATTCATAGAACAATGATGCGCATTAATCTACCAAAAGCACTGGGACCTGGTGAATCTTTTAAATTTAGAATTGAATGGAACTATAAAATAAACGATATAAATGAAGGTAATATAAATGACCAGGGACGTTCTGGATTAGAAACTTTCCCTGATGGGAATAACAACTATACTATTGCACAATTTTTTCCAAGATTGGCAGTATATAATAATGTAGAAGGATGGCAAAATATGCAATTCTGGGGACGTTCTGAATGGGCATTAGAATTTGGAGATTATGAAGTAAATTTAACAGTCCCTGCAGATCATATTGTAGATGCAACAGGTGTGCTACAAAATGAAAAAGATGTATTGACTAAAGAACAACGCAAACGATGGGAAAAAGCAAAAAACTCCTATAAAGAGCCTGTTTTCATAGTAACGCAAGCGGAAGCCGAAAAAGCCGAAAAAGGACGAACTACAAAAACGAAAACATGGAAATTTAAAGCCAAAAGAGTTCGAGATTTTGCTTTTGCATCTTCTAGAAAATATATTTGGGACGCTATGGCAACCAGAGTGAATGGCAAAAAAGTAATGGCTGTATCTTTGTATCCGAAAGAAGGAAACCCATTGTGGGAAGAACACTCTACTAGAGCAGTAGCACATACTCTTGTAGAATATTCTAAATTAACCTTTGATTATCCTTACCCAAAAGCTATTTCTGTGCACTCAGAAAGACAAGGAATGGAATATCCTATGATTTGTTTCAACTTTGGTCGACCAAATGCAGATGGTACCTACTCTGACAGAACTAAAAAAGGAATGCTAGGGGTAATTATACATGAAGTGGGACATAACTTTTTTCCCATGATCGTAAATTCTGATGAAAGACAATGGACATGGATGGATGAAGGTTTGAACTCTTTTGTAGAAATTTTAGCAGAATTAACATATGATCCAGAATTATTTGCTACGAACCCAGCAAAAAGCATTACACGATATATGGGTGGAGATCAAAGTTACATCTCCCCTATTATGTCTCAAGGAGACTATGTAAAACAATTTGGCCCTAATGCCTACTCCAAACCTGCCGCCGGTTTATACATACTTAGAAAAACAATTATGGGCCCAGAATTATTCGACTATGCCTTTAGAACATATGCCAAACGATGGATGTTTAAGCACCCTACTCCAGCTGATTTTTTTAGATCTATGGAGGACGCATCTAGTATGGACTTAGACTGGTTTTGGAGAGGTTGGTTTTATACTACAGATGTCACAGATATTGGTATTAGAGGAGTGAAAGCACTATATTTAACTGACAAACCCAATGAGAGAGTAGCTAAGCTGAAAGAGCAATACAAACAATATTTTGAGGGATTAGGTGATTTGATTTATATCACTGATAAAAAAGAAGATGCAAACCCAAAGGCTATGGCTGCTTATACAGATGCTAAAGAGGTACCTTCTTTCATGTATGCCGTCGAATTTGAAAAACCTGGAGGATTGGTAATGCCGATTATCGTAGAATTAACCTTTGCTGATGGAACTAAGAAAAGACATACTTTCCCAGCGCAAATTTGGATGAAAAATGATGCTTCAGTTAGAAGAGTCTTTGCTTCAAAAAAAGAAGTTAAAAGTATCGTAGTAGATCCAGATTTTGAAACTGCAGATGTAGATACTTCTAATAATAGTTGGCCAAAGAAAGAAGCTAACAGATTTGAGAATTTTAAAAATAAAGTAAAAGGATAAATCCCTTCTAAAAATATAATACTAAAAAGCCTCAGAAATTTCTGAGGCTTTTTAGCATACTATTCTTTGTTTTTTGAAGTTTATGAGTCCCGATAGCGCGGATTTATAATCCGTGCATTTAACGATCATTAACTAAACCAGATGGCGCGGATTTATAATCCGTGCATTTAACGATCAATAATTTAAATGAACCCAAGTGTTCTGTACTTGGGTTTTTCTTGTCCAGATGGCGCGGATTTATAATCCGTGCATTTAACGATCAATAATTTAAATGAACCCAAGTGTTCTGCACTTGGGTTTTTCTTGTTTAAAAAGATATGCTAACTTTAGAAAACAAAAAAAATTGCATGTCAACAAAATACAAAGCAACAGGTATTGGAGAAGCTTATTTCATAACCATAACATCAGTAGGTTGGATAGATGTTTTTACACGATTAAGACAAAAAAATGTTTTAATAAACGCTTTAAAACATTGCCAAAAAGAAAGAGGTTTAGAAATTTACGGATATTGTATAATGTCTAGCCATATACATTTACTGTGCAAGGGTTCAGATAAAGAAACGTTAGCAAGTATTATTAGAGATTTTAAAAAATTTACATCTAAAAAAATAATCCAAACTATTTTAGAATTTCCAGAAAGCAGAAGAGGGTGGATGTTGAGTTATTTTAGAGAAGCATGTGCACATTTAAAACGCAATCAGCAGTTTAAAGTCTGGCAAAATGGATATCACGCTGAGCAGATATATTCAAATAAATTTATTAAACAGAAATTAAATTATATACATCAAAATCCTGTTATGGAGAAAATTGTTAGTTGTCCAGAAGATTATATATTTAGTTCCGCAAGAAACTATGCAGAATTAGATGTTGAGATAGAAATTCTTAGATTAGAGGTGTTTTAAAAAGCACGGATTGCAAATCCGCGCCATCAGATTAAAAGTATCGTAGTAGATCCAGATTTTGAAACTGCAGATGTAGATACTTCTAATAATAGTTGGCCAAAGAAAGAAGCTAACAGATTTGAGAATTTTAAAAATAAAGTAAAAGGATAAATCCCTTCTAAAAATATAATACTAAAAAGCCTCAGAAATTTCTGAGGCTTTTTAGCATACTATTCTTTGTTTTTTGAAGTTTATGAGTTCCAGAACGTTCTTTTCTTATTTAACTCCTCTTCTTGCTTGATATATTCATCAGCTTCATTTGGAGAAAGTACTTTTAAAAAGGAAGGATGTTGCTCAATGGCATATTCTATCTTTGTAACAATATCTGCAACGGCTTCATTCTCATAATCTATTTCTAAAGGTTCTTTTATAACCATAGATTGTAAAACATTTCGCTTTTTAATAATTAGTCCTTTTTTATCAAAAGAACGTCTAAAACCATCTATTACAATTGGGACTACAACTGGTTTAAATGTTTTAATAATATGTGCAGTACCTCTTCTAATGGGTTTAAATGGGGTTGTTGTTCCTTGCGGAAAGGTAATGACCCAACCATCATTTATGGCTTTTCCTATATTAGAAATATCAGAATTTTTCACCTGTCTGTTCACGTTTTTACCTGCACTTCTCCAAGTTCTATCGATAGAAACAGAACCCGCATAAGCAAATAGTTTAGGCAAAAGACCCGATTTCATTGTTTCCCCTGCGGCAACATAATAGACGTTTAATTTAGGTTTCCACATATATCCTATATTTTTAATTGAATCATCTCTTCCTTTTAGAGATGCATTAAAAACATGAAACATCGCTGCTACGTCAGCAAAATAGGTTTGATGATTTGAAATAAACAAAACCCCTGAATCAGGTAAATTTCTTAATATTTCAGAACCTTCTATATTTAGGTTGTTAAATTTTTGATATCTACCGTGAGAAATGAGACCAAAAAATCGTATCAACATTTTTTTCAATAGCAAAATATGTCCAAATGGATTCCTTTTGAGTAAAGGCATTGTTGTTGTTTTTTACTTTGTTTTGCGCAAATTTACAAAAACAATTAAGAAAGAGAGGCTTTAAAAAGTGCTTTAATTTCAGAAAGCATCATTGCTGTTGCACCCCAAACAACATAATTGTTTAATTTAAAGCAGGGTACAGCTATAGAGTCCATATACGAAGTGTCCATCATCACACTAGAGATACTGTTCTCATTTAATAATTCACTTAACAAAACTTCAATGGTATTCTCTACTTCATAATTCAAATTAAATGAAGGTTTTTTATCTGTAAAACCTAAAAAAGGAGTTGCTAAAAAATTACTTGGAGGTATAAATACATCTGTTAACTCTCTTATTATTTTAATGGTCTTTTCTGGCACACCGACTTCTTCAAATGTTTCTCTCAATGCTGTTGCTTGTAAATTGGTGTCTAATGAATCTCTTTTACCACCAGGAAAACTTATTTGGGCGGAATGCGTTCCTTTGTAAATAGCTCTTTGAGTTAACAAAAAACAGGTTTCTTGTTGTTTGTTAGGGTAAAATAACGCAAGTACGGCTGCCTTTCTTGGATGACTCGCAGCTATTTTAGCAGCGTCATACTTTAAACGCATTGCTGGAGCTAGTTTGAATTGTACATCTTGCCCTCCTAGTTCTTTTGTTTTTAGAGTGGTTATTGTATTTTTAAAATCAGAAAAAATCACTAAGATATTTTTTTAACAAACCTATTAATTTCGCTTTTTATGATATCAATTCGCAATGAAAAAAAGCTATCGTTACCGGGTTACTATTCTGATTTTTTAAACAAAAAACCCAAGCCTAATCTGCCTAAAAACTTTTTTTCAAAAGCCCAAAAGAAAGTAAATTGTCCAAAGAACCAACCAACTATGGGAAGTGTCAATTGATATATTGGAAAAATAAGGAGTAGTCTAAGAGGCCAATATAACCACGGATTTAGTGTTTCAGGTGACAATCCTAAAAAAAGGGTAACAGGTTTTGCTACCCAAGCCGCAAACGAACCGTTAATGGCAAAAACAATAAAAATTGCAATAACAGACCAATTTGTTTTTATACCCCAGCGTTTTTTTAACTTTTCCATACGACTACTTTACTACTTTTTTAGATGTTATAAACATTAGCCACAAACCTATTGACACAAGTGGAATACTTAATATTTGTCCTGTGTTTAAAGAGTTAAAAACCCAATCTTCTCTACCCTCTACTTGTGCCTCTTTTAAAAATTCTATAAAAAAACGTAAAGACCACAAAACTACCATGAAAAGTCCAAAAAGATACCCTGTTTGTTGCTTTTTATCTGTTTTCCAATACAAATACCACATTATAAGAAATAGTGATAAATAACTAAACGCCTCATAGAGTTGTGTTGGATGTCTTGGCACTGTTTCTCCTGCTGCTGTAAAAATAACTCCGAAACTAGAACCCGTTTCTTTACCATAAATTTCTGAGTTGAAAAAATTACCAAATCGGATAAAAAAACCTGCCAAAGCAACCATAATAGACAATCTATCTAAAATAAATAACCAAGGTTTCTGCAAATGTTTTTTAGCATAAAAATACATCGCAATTGGAATTCCGATGGCTGCTCCATGACTTGCAAAACCTGTAAAACCAGTAAATTTCCAGGATTCATTTATGCGTTTAAATGGTAAAATAATTTCTAATAAATGGTCTTGATAGTAGTCCCAACTATAAAAAAACACATCACCCAATCGCATACCAATAAGCATAGAGATAAAGGTATACATGAATAAGGTGTCTAATTTTTCTATTGAGATTTTATCTTCTATGTAGATTTTCTTCATTAGGTGCAGACCCAATAAAAAAGCTGTTACAAACATCAAACTGTACCAACGGATGATAAAAAAACCTAAATCTATTCCTATGGAAGGATTCCACTCTATTGCTAAAAAACTCATATTATTTTTTATTATTTTTATTATTTTTTGGTACTGGATCGTAACCACTTCCTCCCCAAGGATGACAACTAAATATTCTTTTTAATGCCAACCATCCGCCAGAAAACAATCCATGTTTTTCAAGTGCTTCAATAGTATAATGAGAGCATGTTGGATTGTATCTACAAGTTGCTGGAGTATAAGGTGAAATTGCTATTTGATAAAAACGAACCAACAATATAAATGGATATGAAAAGACTTTATTCAATAAGTAATGATTTAAAAACGTACTTCATAAGTATTTATTAATTTATCGAAAACGTTGTGCCTTCTCTGCCATCTTTCAATTGAATTCCCAGGGCAATTAGTTCATCTCTAATTTGATCTGACAATGCCCAATCTTTATTTTCTCTTGCTTCTTTTCTTAATTTAATTAACAATTCTACTACTCCATTAATTTTCTCTGAATTTGTTTGAGAAGTTTCATTCATCAATCCTAGAACATCAAACACAAATGCATTCAGTGTTCTTTTAAAGACGATTAAATCTTCTTCAGTTAAGCTCGCTTTTTGTTCTTTAATGAGATTAATTACTTTTACAGCCTCAAATAAATGGGCAATTAAAATTGGTGTATTAAAATCATCATTCATTGCTGTGTAGCAATCACTACTCCATTTTTGAATGTTAAAGGTTGAGGTTTTTCCTGCATCAATTGTATTCAGGATGCGAATTGCTTCCATCAATTTTGAATGTCCTTTTTCTGAAGCTTCAAGCGCTTCACCAGAAAAGTCTAAAATACTTCTATAATTGGCTTGCATGTTAAAAAAACGAACTACACTTGCTGAAAATGGTTTTGGTAAAATATCGTTTTCACCAGATAAAATTTCATTTGGTAAAATAAAATTTCCAGTAGATTTGGCCATTTTCTGACTATTTAAAAGCAACATATTTGTATGCATCCAATAATTTACAGGCGTAACTCCACTACAGGTTTTAGATTGTGCAATTTCACATTCATGATGTGGAAATTTTAAATCCATTCCGCCTCCATGAATATCGAAACTTTCTCCCAGATATTTCTTACTCATTACAGAACATTCTAGGTGCCAACCAGGAAAGCCATCACTCCAAGGAGAGGGCCACCGCATAATGTGTCTGTCATCAGCTTTTTTCCAAAGTGCAAAATCTTGTGGATTTTTCTTATCAGATTGTCCATCAAGTGAACGCGTATTGTGTATCAAATCCTCGACCTTTCTTCCTGATAAAACGCCATAATGTTCTTTTTCGTTGTAGGCTAAAACATCAAAATATACAGATCCATTCACCACATAGGCAAACCCCTTATCCATGATCTCTTTAATCATTTCTATCTGTTCTACGATATGACCCGTTGCTGTTGGTTCTATACTTGGTGGTAAAAAATTATAGTTTTTTAAAACATCATGAAAATCTACCGTATAACGTTGAACAACTTCCATTGGTTCAATTTGTTCTAATCGGGCTTTTTTTGCAATTCTATCTTCCCCTTCATCTGCATCATTTTCTAAATGACCTGCATCTGTAATATTACGAACATAACGCACTTTATAGCCAAGATGTAACAGATATCTATAAACAACATCAAAGAACATAAAGGTTCTAACATTTCCTAAGTGTGCATTGCTATATACGGTAGGTCCACAAACATACATTCCTACATATCCGTCTGTTATGGGTTTAAAATCCTCTTTTTTCTTCGTTAGAGAATTGTATACTTTAAGTTGATTTCTTTTATAGAGTTCCATTAAAAAAGTGACTATTTACAGGGGATAAATATAGTTACTTTATAGAGAATAGCGAAATGGAATTTTCTAGAATTTCTGTAAATTTAAAACAATACATTTTAAGAGAATTTAAAGGAAATTATCTTGGGTTGTATTGAATAATTTCCAAGGTAAGCACTCAAGATTGTCTGAATTAAAATAAATTAAAAGTTAAAAAGCTTCAAAGAAGGATGTATGATATTTTTGTTTAAATTTACATATTAACAATTATGAATGACTAAAAAAAAAGCTTCTTTGCAAATAAAAAGTGGTGTTTCTCAACCAGAGACTACCAGTAAATTGAGTGCAGAAAAAATAAAAAAAAATAGAAGCAAGCAAAATTCAGTTCGTAAGTTTGTTTCTAAAATTCTGGAGGGAGACATTCCTTTTTTGAGCAGAGCAATCACTTTAGTAGAAAGTACAAACCCAAGACATCAAGAAAAAGCAAGCAAAATTTTAGAATGTTGCTTACCCCATGCAAACAACTCTATAAGAATAGGAATAACTGGAGTTCCTGGGGTTGGAAAAAGTACCTTTATTGAAGCCCTCGGAAAACATTTAACAGCACAAGGCAAAAAGGTGGCTGTGCTCGCTGTTGACCCAAGTAGCTCTGTAAATAAAGGTTCTATTTTAGGAGACAAAACAAGAATGGAACAATTAGTAACTAATAAAAATGCATTTATAAGACCTTCTCCTTCAGGAAATTCTTTGGGTGGAGTTGCACAAAAAACACGTGAAAGTATCATTCTTTGCGAAGCTGCCGGTTTCGATACGATTATTATTGAAACTGTTGGCGTTGGGCAATCTGAAACTGTCGTACATTCTATGGTCGACTTTTTTTTATTATTAAAATTGGCTGGTGCTGGTGATGAATTGCAAGGAATCAAGCGTGGGATTATAGAAATGGCAGATGCTATTGTTATTAATAAAGCGGACGGTGAGAACGAAAAAAATGCAAAAATTGCCAAAGTTGAATTTAATAGAGCATTGCACTTATATCCTATAAAAGAAAGCAAATGGCATCCGAAAGTACTTACTTCAAGTGCACTGTATAATATGGGTATTTTAGAAATTAATTCTATGATTGCCAATTATATTTCTTTAACAAAAGAAAATAATTTTTTTCAGCAAAAAAGAAACGAGCAAAATAATTTTTGGTTTTTGTCTTCAATTGAGCAACAACTAAAAGCTAATTTTTTTCAAAATCCAAAAATTAAAAATGCACTTTCAGAAGAAATTAAAAATATAGAAAACGGAAAAACAACTCCTTTCAATGCCGCTAAAAGGATCTTAAAATTATAACGAGTTTGTCTCTAACCTTAAAGTGAATATTAACTGTATCAAACATAAATCGAAAAATATAGTTCATTATAAAAAAACCATTCGTAAATATTTATTTTAACTAATATTACTCCAAATTTTAGAGGTTTTAGAAAGTTCTAAATACGCCTTGTTAATAAGAGCATTTTGGGGTTTAGAAAGGTTGCTATCTTCCTGTAATAATGAGATGGCTGTATTTCTTGCGTCCACCAATATTTTGGTATCTTTTACAACGTCTGCAATCTTTAAATTTAAAATACCGCTCTGTTGAGTTCCCATTAAATTTCCTGGGCCGCGTAACTTTAAATCTACTTCTGCAATTTTAAAACCATCTGAGGTTTCTACCATTGTCTTTAAACGTGTTTTTGCTTCTGCAGAGAGCTTAAAACTAGATAGCAAAATACAATAGCTCTGGTCGGCTCCTCTACCTACTCTTCCTCGTAATTGGTGTAATTGCGAAAGTCCAAATCGTTCTGAACTTTCGATAATCATGACACTCGCGTTAGGAACATTTACACCAACTTCAATAACGGTTGTTGCTACCATAATCTGAGTTTCACCTTTTACAAAACGTTGCATTTCATATTCTTTATCTGCAGGTTTCATTTGTCCATGAACAATACTTATTTGATATTTAGGAGTAGGGAATTCTCTAGAAATACTCTCATAGCCATCCATCAAATCCTTATAATCCATCACTTCAGATTCTTGAATCAATGGATAAACTATGTATACCTGTCGCCCTTTTTTAATTTCATCTTTCATAAATTTAAAAACGGACAATCTATTGCTGTCAAATCTATGAACCGTTTTTACCTCTTTTCTGCCTGGGGGTAATTCATCAATAATAGAAATGTCTAAATCTCCATATACAGACATCGCCAATGTTCTTGGAATTGGAGTCGCTGTCATCACTAAAATATGAGGTACAATCGTGTTTTTTTTCCACAATTTTGATCTTTGTGCAACTCCAAATCTATGCTGTTCGTCAATAATTGCTATTCCTAGATTTTTAAACTGAACTTTATCTTCTAATAAAGCGTGCGTTCCAATCAGAATATCTAAAGTTCCATCTTCTAGATTTTGATGGATTTCTTTTCGCTTTTTTGTTTTTACAGAACCTGTTAGTAAATCGATATTTAAATCCATGGTTTCTAAAAGCTCAGAAATTGCGAGATAATGCTGTGTTGCTAGAATTTCTGTTGGCGCCATAATAGTGGCTTGAAAACCATTATCGATAGCCAAAAGCATGGCCAATAAGGCAACTATTGTTTTACCTGAACCAACGTCTCCTTGCAAAAGGCGATTCATATGTGCACCAGAAGCAACATCTTTTCTAATTTCTTTCAACACTCTTTTTTGAGCATTGGTTAAATCGAATGGCAAACGATTGCTATAAAAATCATTAAAATTAGCACCAACATTTTGAAAAACAAAGCCTTTTATCTTTGTTTTGTTGATGAGTTTTTTTCTTAACAATTGCAACTGAATAAAAAATAATTCTTCAAATTTTAATCTGTTTTGTGCTTTGGCTAAATTTTCTTGACTTTTAGGAAAATGAGCATTTAACAGAGCGTCGCGTTTGGAAATAAATTTAAAATCCTCAATAATTTCATTTGATAAAGTTTCTTGTATTTTATCATAAAACTGTTGCAATAAATTTTGAATATAAGTTCGAACTAATTTATTAGAAACACCAGAATTTGTCAATTTCTCTGTGGATGGATATACAGGTTGCATTTTAGTTTGCAACTTTTTTTTGTATTCTGTAACCAATTCCATTTCTGGATGCGGCATACTAAAACTACCATTGTAATGATTCAATTTTCCAAAAACAACATACGGTTGGTTTATTTTTAGTGAATCTTTGATCCATTTTTGTCCTCTGAACCAAACCAATTCCATCGTTCCTGTAGCATCTTGAAATGTTGCCACTAACCGAGTCCCTCTTTTTTGAGCAACAGATTTTACACTTGTAATTTTACCAACAATTTGGACTTCAGAAGAATTTGGCTGTAGCTCCTTTATGGAATAAAAAGTAGTTTTATCAATATATCTAAAAGGAAAAAAGTTCAATAAATCATTGCATGTTTTTATGCCCAACTCTGAATACAAAAGCGTTGCTCTTTGTACACTAATTCCTTTTATATATGTTATTGGATAACTTAATTTCAATTTTAAAAGATATGAATAACGAAAATACAAAATACCTTTTATTTGACGTATCTTTGCAGACTATTATAATTAAAAAATGAGATTACACAGAAATTTAACGTTTGCAGTTATAGACAGTATTAGAGATATATTTAACGAAGGTGTTTATGCCGATAAAGCTGTTGAAAAAGCATTAAAACGGGATAAACGTTGGGGTGCAAGAGATCGTAAGTTTGTTGCAGAAACAATTTACGATATGGTACGTTGGAATCGATTGTATGCAGAAATTGCCGAAGTAAAGGCACCTTTTAATAGAGATAATATCTGGAGATTGTTTTCTGTATGGTGTATTCTAAGAGGAATTGCATTACCAGACTGGAATCAAGTTGGAGATGTACCCGAGAGAAGAATCAAAGGTCGTTTTGCGGAGTTGTCTAGAACCAGAAAATTTAGAGAATCTATTCCAGATTGGATGGATGAGCTTTGTGTTGCAGAATTAGGTGAAACACTTTGGACCAAAGAAATTGCTGCGCTTAACCAACAAGCGAAGGTGATTTTAAGAACAAATACCCTAAATATCTCTAAAGAAATCCTTCAAAAAAAGTTACGAACAGAAAACATAATTACAGAATTTGTTCCAAATCATGCAGACGCTTTAGTTCTGCCTGAAAGAGCAAATGTATTTAGAACAGAAGCGTTTCACAATGGCTATTTCGAAGTACAAGACGCTTCTTCTCAATTAGTTGCAGCCTATTTAGATGTAAAACCTGGTATGAAAGTAGTTGATACCTGTGCAGGAGCCGGTGGTAAAACGCTACATTTATCAGCTTTAATGGAAAATAAAGGACAGATTATTGCTATGGACATATACGAGAGTAAGCTACGTAAATTAAAAGCGAGAGCAAAAAGAAACAAAGCGCATAATATAGACATGCGCGTTATTGATTCTACAAAACCAATTAAAAAACTACATGGCAAAGCAGATCGTGTTTTAATTGATGCTCCTTGTTCCGGATTGGGAGTTATTCGAAGAAACCCAGATTCTAAATGGAAATTACAACCCGAATTTTTAGACAATATCAAAAAAGTTCAACAAGAAATATTACAGAGTTATTCTAAAATGCTAAAACCTGGTGGAAAAATGGTGTATGCCACCTGTTCTATTTTACCTTCAGAAAATCAAAATCAAATACATACTTTCTTAACATCCGATGCAGGAAAAGACTTTACCTTGGTTTCAGACAAAAAAGTATTCGCACATATTTCTGGTTTTGATGGCTTTTATATGGCTCTTTTAGAAAGAAAATAAATGTTTATATTTACGGCCCTGTTATTTAAAAAATAATCAAACAAAATTCTATTTTTTTTTAATTTTAATACCCAAAAAATGATAAAAAAATTAACCCTACTAATACTTATTAGTTCTTTTTCAGTCTCTTTTTCTCAAGAATCCTACTACAATGATGTAGATTTAACTTTGCATGGAACCCAACTTAAAGAGGCATTGGCAACAAAAATAACAGCATCGCATACACGAGTATTAGAATACACAAGTGGAAGACCAGATGTTTGGGATGCTACGAGAGCAACAGATGAAAATCCAAATAACACCAATGAAGTTATTTTATTTTATGGATGGGAAGATGGTTCTGACCAAGACGATACAAATGACAGAGCAAGAAGTAAAAATTTACAAGACTCTGGAAACGGAGCAACTTTCGTTTGGAATAGAGAGCATGTATTCCCTAAATCTTTAGCAAACCCTATTTTAGATACAGATATCCCAGGACCTGCAACAGATGCACATCATTTAAGAGCTGCAGATAGAAGTAGAAACTCAGCAAGAAATAATAGAAAATATGGCCGAGGAACTGGTACCTCTAAGTATTCAACTTTAGACTTTCATGAAGGCTTAGATGGCCCTAATACTCCTGCTTGGTATCCTGGAGATGAATGGAAAGGAGATGCGGCAAGAATGATTATGTATATGTATGTGCACTATGGCTCTGTCTGTTTGCCAACCGCTGTTGGTGTCGGTAGCAAACAATTTACGCCAGATGAAATGATAGACTTGTTCCTAAAATGGAATGTTGAAGATCCTGTTTCTGAAATTGAAAAAGCAAGAAATACCTACCATGGAAATACGCAAAATTACGCGGCACAAGGAAATAGAAATCCTTTTATAGACAATCCGTATTTGGCAACCAGAATTTGGGGTGGAGATTCTGCAGAAGACAGATGGGGTATTTATATTAATAGCGATACGGAAGCACCAACAACACCAACTAATGTAACACTCAACAATATCAGCCTAAATGCTATAACTGTTTCTTGGACTGCTTCCACAGATAACATAGGAGTAACAGGTTACAATGTTTATTTAGACGGTATTTTAACAACACAAACCACCAACACGAGTGCTACAATTACTGATTTAAATACAAATACTACCTATAGTTTTACCGTTGTTGCCAAAGATTTGATCAATAATAGGTCTACTGCGAGTTCTGCTGTAAATGGTTCAACCCTTCAAGATACACAAGCACCTTCAATACCTGAGAATGTAACAATTAGCAATATCACTGATTCTTCATTCAAAGTTTCTTGGTCTGCTTCAACAGATAATAACACTGTTAATGGGTATGAAGTTTTTGTTAATGGCAATTTAAATACAACAACAGAAGCTCTTTCTCACACGGTATCAGGCCTTGCGGCTTCTACAACCTATAGCATCGAAATTTTAGCCAAAGACCCAGACAATAACAAATCTTCAAAAAGTACTGCTGTCAATGCAACAACAACAAACGGAGCCTCAAACGGAATTACAGAATTATTCATTTCTGAATACGTGGAACCAAATGGCGGTAATAATAAAGCAATTGAAATTGTAAACCTTTCAAGCGCAACGATTAATTTAACAGGGTATAGCATTCGAAAGCAACACAATGGTGGTTCTTGGGTAGATGATTTACCACTAGATAAAATAGACTTCTTAGTAGATCCCTCTTTAAATAGTATTATTCCTAATGATGTTTTTGTTATTATTCATGCTGGTTCTGCAGCTTCAGAATTAACAAGCAATGCAGATTTAATCGTTCCTAACAATGAAGACGCTCCTTATAAAATTGCCTCTCCCGTAAATTTTAATGGAAACGACCCAGTCGGATTATTTAAAAATGGGGTTTTAATAGATATTATTGGCGAAGAAGGCAATTCAAGTAATCATATTAAAGACAAAACATACAGAAGAAAGAGCACTATCTCTGAACCAAATACAAGATTTAATTCAAATGAATGGGATATTCTGTCTGCAAACACCTTTGATGATATTGGAAGTCATACTTCAATCTTAAGTACAAAAAGCAATGCTTTTAAATCTTTTAGAATGTTTCCAAACCCAACAAATGGAGAATACATTTATTTTAGTGCAACTGATACTGCAACAATAAACATATACACTGTATTAGGAAAATTAGTATCAACTTCTGTGGTTACAAAAAACAACAATGCTATTCATATTTCTAATTTACCCAAAGGAATTTATTTAGTAAAAATCAGTTCAGAAAAAAAATACAGTACTAAAAAATTAATTATAAATTAAGCCCAAATTATACATTAATAAGATAATTCGGTGTTGGATTATTTTGTAAAACGAAAGAAATATGAAAATAAAAATACTCTTTTTATCACTATTTGTAAGCATCATTGCTTTTGGGCAAGAAGCCTATTATAATAATGTAGATTTGACTGCAGAAGGAATCAACTTAAAAGAAAAGTTAGCAACTAAAACGATCAGTGCACATACAAACTTATTGGTATATACACCTGGAGTTTGGGAAGCTTTGAAAGTAACCGATTTAAATCCAGAAAACAGTAGTGAAGTTTTATTAATATATGGTTATTCATCATCTGGAACCACAGCAAGATCAAGGAGCAAAAATGAAAATGGAGGAGGTCAAGGAGATTGGAATAGAGAACACACCTACCCAAGATCTCTAGGAAACCCTGCATTGGGTTCTACTGGCCCGGGTGCAGACTCACATCATTTACGCCCTTCAGACGAAGGCTATAATAGTCAAAGAGGAAACTTAAAATTTGTAGATGGTTCAGGCAATTCTGGTAGCAACTCAGGGGGTTGGTATCCTGGTGATGAATGGAAGGGAGATGTTGCACGAATGATGATGTATATGTATTTGCGCTACGGTGACCGATGCAAACCAAATGTAGTTGGGGTTGGTAGCTCAAGTGCTACACCAGATGATATGATCGATTTATTTTTAAAATGGAATGTTGAAGATCCTGTTTCAGATTTTGAGAGACAACGAAATACCTATCATGATTCTCAGCAAACGTATGCACAAGGAAACAGAAATCCTTTTATAGACAATGCGTATTTAGCAACAAGAATTTGGGGAGGAACTCCTGCAGAAGATTCATGGGGAATTTATTCCTCTAATGATAACCAAGCACCAACGGTTCCTACAAATGTTTCTTTGAGCAACATTACCACTGCTAGCATTAATGTCTCTTGGACCGCTGCTACAGACAACGTTGCAGTCACAAAATATGAAGTCTATACTAATGGAAACTTACATGGAGAAACGAACACTACAAATTATACAGCAACAGGATTAAATTCTAATACCACTTATGCGATAACAGTTTCAGCAAAAGATATTGCAAATAACCAATCTGCACAATCAACAGCTGTAAACGGTACAACGTTATCAGATTCTACACCACCATCAGTTCCTACCAACCTCAGTGTTTCGAATGAAACAGGAACAAGTTTTAAGGTAAATTGGACATCCTCAACGGACAATACTGCAGTGGTTGGCTATGATATTTTTGTGGACGGTACTTTAAAAGGCTCTTCTGAAACAAGCAGTTATACTGTTTCAGGTTTAACCATTTCCACTACGTATAGCATCACAGTTTTAGCAAAGGATTCTGCAAATAATAAATCTGCACAATCAACGGCTGTAAATGCTACTACGACTGACGGAACGAATAGTGTGGTAGAATTATTTTTCTCTGAATATGTGGAAGGTTCTTATAATAATAAAGCCATAGAAATTGCAAATTTAACAGACAACCCGATTGATTTATCTGCATACAGCATAAAAAAACAATCGAATGGAGCCGGAAGTTGGATCAACGAATTTCCTTTAAGTGGAACCATTAATGCAAATGATGTATTTGTAACAATAAATTATCAAGCAGACAATGCAACCTTGCTTGCAGAAGTTGATTTACTTTCTCCTGAAGCTGGTTATGGTGCTCCCATAAACTTTAATGGAAACGACCCTGTAGGATTGTTTAAAAATGATGTTTTAATTGATATTATTGGAGTTCTTGGAATTACAACAGATGATTACAAAGATATGACCCTTAGAAGAAAAATTAGTGTTACACAACCAAATACCTCGTTCACTTCAAGTGAATGGGAAGAACTCGCCCAAAATACAGTTGACGGAATTGGTTTTCATGGAGATACTGCAAGTACCAACGATTATTTAAAAGAAGGCTTTACTGTATTTCCAAATCCATCAAACGGAAATACAATTTATATTAAAACCACAGAGAGTAGCACCCTTAATATTTACAACATTTTAGGTCAGATTGTGAAATCAGCTACAATTACCCAAGGTAAAAATAGCATTGATATTTCTAATTTATCAAAAGGAGTTTTTATTTTAAGGATGCATACAGGGAGAACTACTTTTTCTAAAAAACTGATAAAAAACTAAGCTTACTCAACAATTATTTAAAAAAAAAGACTGTCAGCTAACGACAGTCTTTTTTTCTGTTTAAAACATCGTGAATAACTACTTTATTTCAATTAAAATAAAGCAACAAAATTAAAAGGAAAAAAGTAAATTTGCATCTTTAGAACAACACACAAACAACAAAACAAATGATTCATTTCTTTGGAAATAAAAACAGTAAAATATTTGCTGTTCAAACCACAAAAGAATTAACCGCAAAAACAATTTCTAAATTGACATGGCTATTTGCCAATGCACCAAAAATAGAGGAAGCATCAATTGATGCTTTTTTTGTAGGGCCAAGAGCTGCAATGATTACTCCTTGGAGTACAAATGCTGTCGAAATCACACAGAATATGGGCATCAAAGACATTCTTAGAATTGAAGAGTTCTCTGCAGTTTCTGAGGATTTTACTGATTTTGATCCAATGATTTCAGAAAAATTTAAGGGGTTACACCAAGATTCATTTGCTATAGAAATTGAACCCGAAGCAATTTTAAATATCAAAAATATTGCCGAATTTAATATCCAAGAAGGCTTGTCTTTAAGCGATGAAGAAGTGGCCTATTTGGAAGGTGTTGCTGCAAAAATAGAAAGAAATTTAACAGACTCTGAAGTATTTGGATTTAGCCAAGTAAACTCAGAACACTGTCGCCATAAAATATTTAATGGAACTTTTGTGATAGATGGAGAAGAACAACCTACTTCCCTATTTAAAATGATCAAAGAAACTTCAAAACAATCTCCAAATGATATTGTTTCTGCATACAAAGATAATGTGGCTTTTATCAAAGGCCCGAAAGTGGCACAGTTTGCTCCTAAAACTGCAGACAAGCCAGATTTTTATCAAACTGAAGACTTCAAATCTGTAATTTCAATAAAAGCAGAAACACACAATTTCCCAACAACAGTTGAACCATTTAACGGAGCTGCAACAGGTTCCGGAGGAGAGATTAGAGATCGACTTGCCGGAGGAAAAGGTTCTATGCCTCTAGCAGGAACTGCCGTATACATGACTTCCTATTCTCGTTTAGAAGAAAAACGATATTGGGAACATAAATTTAATGCTCGAAATTGGCTCTATCAAACTCCTATGGACATTTTAATCAAAGCATCCAACGGAGCTTCTGACTTTGGGAACAAATTTGGACAACCCTTAATTACGGGTTCTGTATTAACTTTTGAACATGAAGAAAATTCTTCTTCAAGTACTTCTAAACCAAGAAAATTAGGCTATGACAAAGTAATCATGCAAGCCGGTGGTATTGGATATGGTAAAGCAGACCAAGCTATAAAAGAAACCCCAAAAGAAGGAGATAAAATTGTAATTCTTGGGGGTGAAAATTATAGAATTGGTATGGGTGGCGCTGCAGTATCTTCTTCAGATACTGGAGAGTTTGCATCAGGAATTGAATTAAATGCCGTGCAACGTTCGAACCCAGAAATGCAAAAACGTGCTGCAAATGCCGTTCGTGGAATGGTAGAAAGTAAAGAAAATTTCATTGTTTCTATTCACGATCACGGAGCTGGAGGGCATTTAAATTGTTTGTCTGAATTGGTAGAGGACACTGGTGGTAAAATCGATTTAGATCAATTGCCAGTTGGAGACCCAACATTATCCGCTAAAGAAATTATTGGAAACGAATCTCAAGAAAGAATGGGATTGGTTATTGGTGACCAACATATAGACACGCTCCAAAAAATTGCAGAACGCGAGCGTTCGCCAATGTACACTGTTGGAAATGTTACAGGAAATGATAGATTTACTTTTGAGTCTAAATCTACAGGGAAAAAACCAATGGATTTAGCCTTAGAAGACATGTTTGGTTCTTCTCCTAAAACGATACTAACAGACAGCACTGTTGAAAGAAATTATAAAAACTCGAGATATAAAATCAAAAATCTACAAGTTTATTTACAGCAAGTTTTGCAATTAGAAGCGGTGGCTTGTAAAGATTGGCTAACCAATAAAGTAGACAGATGTGTTGGTGGTAAAGTTGCCAAACAACAATGTGTGGGTCCGTTACAAATTCCGTTGAATAATGTTGGTGTTATGGCCTTAGATTATAATGGAAAAGAGGGTGTTGCTACATCTATTGGGCACTCGCCTATTGCTGGATTAATTGATCCTGAAGCTGGAAGTAGAAATGCAATTACGGAATCTTTAACAAACCTTATTTGGGCACCATTAAAAGAAAATTTAAAAAGTGTATCACTTTCTGCAAATTGGATGTGGCCATGTAAAAATGAAGGCGAAGATGCCCGTTTATACAAAGCTGTGAAAGCTGTTTCTGAGTTTGCTATTGATTTAGGAATCAATATTCCAACAGGAAAAGATTCTTTATCAATGAAGCAAAAATATGCTGATGACGAAGTAATTTCTCCGGGAACTGTAATTATTTCTGCTGCAGGAAACTGTAACGAAATTTCTAAAGTAGTAGAACCTGTTATACAAGTTGAAGGCGGAAACATCTACTATATTAATATTTCTCAAGATGATTTTAAATTAGGAGGAAGCTCTTTCTATCAAGTTTTGAATACGATTGGAAATGAAGCTCCTGATGTAAAAAACAGTGCTTTTGTAAAAAACACTTTCAATACAATTCAAGAATTAATTATAACTGATAAAATTACAGCAGGACATGATGTTGCTTCTGGTGGTTTAATAACAACCTTATTAGAAATGTGTTTTGCTGACGTAAATTTAGGGGCAGATTTCGACATTAGTTCTTTAAACGAAGAAGATGCCATAAAAGTCTTATTTGCTGAGAATTCTGGAATTGTTTTTCAAGCTGATGTTGCTGTTGAAGCAGTCTTAAATGAAAATAATATTGAATTTTTCACGATCGGAACCGCAAATAATTCAGGAACGGTAACCATTAAAAATAATGAAGATAATTTCTCTTTTGATGTTGCTCAACTCAGAGATGTTTGGTACAAAACCTCTTTCTTATTAGATCAAAAGCAAACTGCAAATGGTTTGGCACAAGTAAGATTTGACAATTATAAAAAGCAACCTTTACGCTATCAATTTCCTGCTAATTTTACAGGAAAACTTCCTAAAAATCCGAATACATCTAAAACCTCACGTCCCAAAGCGGCTATCATTCGTGAAAAGGGCTCTAACTCCGAACGTGAAATGGCAAACGCCATGTATCTAGCAGGTTTTGATGTGAAAGATGTACACATGACCGATTTAATTTCTGGCCGTGAGACTCTAGAAGATATTCAGTTTATTGGTGCTGTTGGTGGTTTTTCGAATTCAGATGTTTTAGGTTCTGCCAAAGGTTGGGCTGGAGCATTCTTATACAATGCAAAAGCTAAAAAAGCATTAAAAAACTTCTTTAAACGAGAAGATACATTGTCTGTTGGAATTTGTAACGGAGCTCAATTATGGATGGAGTTAGACCTGATCAATCCAGAACATAAAGTACATGGAAAATTAATTCATAATGATTCTCAAAAACACGAGAGTTCTTTCACTTCTGTAAAAATTCAAGAGAATAATTCTATCATGTTATCCTCTCTTGCAGGAACAGAATTAGGGGTTTGGATTTCTCACGGAGAAGGAAAATTTAACTTACCACAATCTGAAGACAAATACAATATTGTAGCAAAATATGGATATGAAGGATATCCAAACAATCCTAATGGATCGGATTTTAATACAGCCATGCTTTGCGATCAAACGGGACGTCATTTAGTAACAATGCCTCATATTGAACGTTCCATTTTTCAATGGAATTGGGCGCACTACCCTGAAAGAAGAAAAGACGAAGTTTCTCCTTGGCTAGAAGCTTTTGTGAATGCAAAGCAATGGATTGAAACTAAAAAATAATTTAAAAAAAAATCATTTTTAAAAACAAACTTTCTAGAAAGTTTGTTTTTTTTTGTTCTATTAAAAAAAGCCAAAACACCTTAGATTAAATTATTGACATCGAGATTTCCCTCACAAGAAAGGCTACCAACTTCTTTCTAAAAATCTTTTCATATATTGCTATAAATATCACCCCATGAAACCTACTCGCCTTTTTGATTTTGCCGATTATCAGCTTAAATACCACTCACAAGAGGAGTGTTTTCTATACAAAGAAGACCAGCAATGGAAAAAAATTTCGACGAAAGAGTATCTTAAAAGAGCCAACAAAGTTAGTGCTTCTCTTTTAGAATTAGGAATTAAGAAGAATGATAAAATTGCTGTCATCACTACAAATAATATCCCCAATTGGCATATTTTAGACATTGGATTATTACAAATTGGCGCACAGAATGTACCCTTATACCCAACATTATCTGAAAAAGATTACGCGTATGTATTAAATCATTCTGATGCGGAGTATTGTTTTGTATCTGATGAAGTTTTGTTTGATAAAGTACAGAAAATTCAAAATCAAACTCGCATAAAAAAAGTATTTTATTTAAAACAATTGAAGCATGATTGTAGCTGGAATAGATTTCTAGAAATCGGAGAAAAAACAATTGATTTAGCAAAAATAAAAACCTTAAAGGAAGCTGTTAAACCGGAAGATTTGGCAACCATAATTTACACCTCCGGAACTACTGGAACTCCGAAAGGAGTTATGTTATCGCACAAAAACATTATAGACAATATCTTTAAAACAGATAAAACCCTCGACCTAAAGGGAAATCATAAAAGAATTATAAGCTATTTGCCAATTTGCCATATTTTTGAAAGAGCTGCTTCGTATTACTATCAATACTTGGGATATCAAGTCCATTTTGCTGAAAGTATCGAATTGCTAGGAGATAATATTCGAGAAATAAAGCCTCATTTTATAGCAGTTGTTCCAAGATTATTAGAGAAGATATTTGATAAAATTGTTGCTAAAGGAAGTACTTTATCTGGTCTAAAAAAAGGGTTATTCTTCTGGGCTATTTCATTAGGTGAACAGTATGAACCCTATGGGAAAAACGGGAAATTCTATGCCTTTAAATTAGCAATTGCACGAAAATTAATTTTTTCTAAATGGAAAGATGCTTTGGGAGGCCATTTAGAATTCATGTTAAGTGGAAGTGCCCCTATGCAAGATCGTTTGATACGTATTTTTTTAGCAGCAGGAATACCTGTTTTTGAAGGGTATGGTATGACAGAATCTTCCCCTGCAATTACTGTAAATGACCTCAGAAACTTCGGGTTAAAAATTGGAACGGTTGGAAAACCTCTAGAAGGTTTGGAGGTTAAAATAGCCGAAGATGGAGAAATTTTATTGAAAGGTTCTACAGTGATGCTTGGATATTACAAAGAGGAAGAAATGACGCGAAAAACCATTGTAAATGGGTATTTGCATACTGGTGATATTGGCGAAATCGATGCTGAAGGATTTCTAAAAATTACAGATAGAAAAAAAGAAATGTTTAAAACATCTGGAGGTAAATATATTGCTCCTGCAGTTTTAGAAAGTGAATTAAAGCAGTCACGATTTATAGAACAAGTAATGGTCATTGGTGAATCAGAAAAAATGCCAGCAGCATTGATTCAAGTAAATTTTGAATTTGCAAAGGAATGGGCTTTGAGAAAAAAGTTGCCAGTAGATACCATTGTAACCAATGAACGATTTATAAACAGAATCGGTAAAGAAATTGAGATTCACAATCAAAAATTTGGAAAATGGGAACAAATTAAAAAATTTGAAATCACACCAGACGAATGGTCTATTGAAGAAGGTCATCTCACACCTACCATGAAAATGAAGCGTAAAGTAATCAAAGAAAAATACAAAAATCTTTATGAAAAAATATTTAATTCATAATATTTTAGAGGTAGGTTATTAATTTGTTATTTCAAGGGAATTTAACTACTTTGCGATATACAAAAAACGATTATGGCTACCGAAATTACTCGAATATTTGATTTTCCTTATTATCTATTAGAAAAATATAATTTACCCCAAGCATTTTCAACAAAATATAATGGAAAATGGGAATCAATATCTACCCAAGAATATATCAATAAAGCAAATGCAATCAGTAGAGGATTGTTACATCTTGGTGTAAAACCAAATGATAAAATTGCAATCATATCTTCTAATAATAGAACAGAGTGGAATATTTGTGATATTGGAATTTTACAAACTGGAGCACAAAATGTTCCTATTTACCCAACAATTAGCAAAGAAGATTATCAATATATTTTAACACATTCTGAAGCCGTTTATTGCTTTGTTTCTGATGCTGAAGTTTTAGAAAAAATCAACAAAATAAAACAGAATACAAATTTAAAAGGAGTTTTTACTTTTGATGATATTGCTGGTGAAAAAAGTTGGAAAGAGGTCCTAAATTTAGGAGAGGATACTGGAAATCAAGCAGAGGTTGAAGATAGAAAAAAGAAGGTGCAACCTGAAGATTTAGCCACTTTAATTTATACCTCTGGAACTACAGGAAAACCAAAAGGCGTTATGCTCTCTCACAACAACATCGTAACCAATGTTTTGGCAAGTGAAAAAAGAGTACCCTTAGCTTACGGAAAAGACAAAGCATTGAGTTTTCTACCTGTTTGCCATATTTTTGAAAGAATGATTTTATATTTATACCAATACTGCGGTGTTCATATTCATTTTGCTGAATCTATAGAGAAGTTAAGTGAAAATGCACAAGAGGTAAAACCACAAGTAATGACTGCTGTTCCTCGTTTGTATGAAAAAATATACGACAAAATTATTGCCAAAGGAACTGATTTAACAGGAATAAAAAAACAACTATTCTTTTGGGCAGTTAATTTAGGTTTAAAATATAAACCATATGGTGCAAATGGTTGGTGGTATGAGAAGCAATTAGGTTTGGCAAAAAAATTAATTTTCTCAAAATGGCAGGCTGCTTTGGGAGGAGAATTAAAATTAATGGTATCGGGTTCTGCCGCATTACAACAGAGGCTAACAAGAGTTTTTACCGCTGCAGGGATGCCAATTATGGAAGGCTATGGCTTAACAGAAACATCACCGGTAGTTACAGTAAGTTCTATGGAAGATGGAGGTTTTAAAATAGGAACTGTTGGTAAAATTATTGATGACATAACTCTTAAAATTGCAGAAACAGGAGAAATTTTAGTGAAAGGTCCCAATGTAATGATGGGATACTATAAAGACCCAGAAAAAACAGCCGAAGTCATAAAAGATGGCTATTTTCATACGGGTGACAAAGGAGAATTAGACGCTAATGGTTTTTTAACAATTACCGGAAGAACCAAAGAAATGTTTAAAACTTCTGGAGGTAAATACGTAGTTCCACCATTATTAGAAGGAGAATTAAAGCAATCATTATTTATTGAACAAGTAATGGTAATTGGTGATGGTGAAAAAATGCCGGCAGCTTTTATTCAACCTAATTTTGAATTTATAAAAGGTTGGATTGATAGAAAAAATCTTGAGATTCTTAAAACAAATGAAGAAATGATCAATTCTGAATTGGTGATTGACAGAATTCAAAAAGAAGTAGATGCATGCAATGCTCAATTTGGTCAATGGGAACAAATTAAACGTTTTGAGTTGACATCAGACATTTGGTCTATTGACGGTGGACATTTAACTCCAACCATGAAAATGAAACGAAAGGTTATCAAAGAAATCTACAAAGATCTATACGATAAGATATACAAGAATTGATATAAATCTGTCCTAATCTAAGAGAACTCACATAGCCTAATTTTTAGAAGAAATATAATCGTCTATAAAGTCTTCTAAAATATTCAAAGGAATTGCCCCATGAGAGATAACTACCTCATGGAAATCACGAATATCAAATTTATCTCCCAAAGCATCTTTTGCTTTTTTACGCAATTCTAATATCTTCAACATCCCAATTTTATATGCCGTTGCCTGACTTGGCATTACAATATGTCTTTCTACCATTTTAATGACGTCTAACTCAGCATTTGGCGTATTATCGGTATAATATTTAATTCCTTCTTCACGCGTCCATTTCTTCGAATGAATTCCAGTGTCTACTACCAATCTACACGCTCTCCATAATTCCATTGCAAGACGTCCGAAATCTGAATAAGGATCTGCATAGAAGCCCATTTCTTTTGGAATGAACTCTGAGTATAATCCCCAACCCTCGGTATAGGCTGTGTAACCCCCAAATTTTCTGAACATAGGCACCTCTTCCAGTTCTTGCTGAATTGCCAATTGCATGTGATGCCCAGGGATTCCTTCGTGATATGCCAATGCTTCCATTTGATAGGTAGGCATAGATTCCATATCATACAAGTTGGCATAATATATTCCAGGTCGAGAACCGTCTGCAGCCGGACGATTGTAAAATGCTTTTCCTGCCGATTGTTCTCTAAACGACTCAACAGCCTTCACTATTATATCAGCTTTTGGTTTGGTTATAAAGATCTCATCCAATCTAGTTTTCATGCTATCAATTAGAAGCACTGCCTTTGCTAAATAAGCATCTTTACCTTTTTGATCGGCAGGATAGTAAAATTGCTTATCGGTCTTCATAAACTGAAAAAAGTTTTGCAAAGTCCCCTCAAATTGAACTTGATTTTTAATTGCTTCCATTTCTCCATGAATTCTCGCAACTTCATCTAATCCTATTTTATGGATTTCTTCAGCTGTTAAATCAGTCGTTGTTGTACGTTTTAAAGCATTGTTAAAAAATGTTTCTCCGTCAGGAAACTTCCAAACTCCATGATCAAAGTTTGCTCTCCTTTTTTGACCCTTCATAAAGTTAATTAACTTCTCATAAGCAGGTTTTACAGATACTAATAAGGCTTCATTAGCTTGTCTCTCCAACATAGATTTTGCTTTTTCATTAATATCCAACTTATTCATTTTCTTCATAAAGTCTTTCAACAAAGTGCTTTCTTTAATTGAATTGTCAAATGGTTGACCTACCAAAATATTTTCTGAATCTTGCACTACTTTATCATACACAAACTTTGGAGGCAGTATTCCTATTGTCTCACGAGCTTTTAAATTATTTATTAGTTGTGAGAAGTATTTGTTAAAACCATTCAACCTAGAAATATAAGCCTTAGCATCTTCAACATCATCAATACGATGCATATTAATCAAAAATGCGGGCTTTCCAGATTGTGCACCAAACATTTGATTTACAGGGTAATTGTATAATCTATACTTATAATCCGAAATACTATTTTCAGTATTTTGTTTGAATAGTTTATAACTCAATAATACGTCTTTTGAAAGCGCATCTACATTCACTGAATCAATCAACCATTGTAGTTCTTGTTTATTTATTTTTAAATCTCTTTCTGCTGCTGCAGGAGAATTGTCATTTAGTTTTCCATAATCTTTTTTAATACCAAGTCTGGTTTGAAATTCCGGATAGTTATCTATTCCTCTATTAAAACTTGATTGGAAAAAGTCATTTACTTTTTTAGATTCTGCTTCAATCTCGGCATCGGTATATACTTTTTCATTTTCTTTTTTACAAGAAAAAAATAAAGTAAGAACACTCAAAAAAAGTACTATTTTTAAAATGATCTGTCTCATTAGTTATTTGTATTATCGTTTGGATTTTTTTCTAAAATGAATGTTAACTTGGTTATATGGGGCTTAACCTTCCTGACTACAGGTTTCAATTTCCGAATAATTAGGAACCTTTATTCTCATTTATCATTTTATTCAAATATATAACAAAATGTGTTTCTAACCTATTTGTGGAGTTTGTAACTCTCTGGTTTAAAAGAAGAAAATAGGCCTATAGCTTAGATTTAAAGTTTTTAATTTTTTGGACTAATTCTTTTTTATAAGCAGGCCTTAAAACCTCTATTAAGATTAACTCTCCCTCACCTGCATTGAAGATTCTAACAACAGTATTTTTTGGTATGACAAATCCATTACCACTTACTATATTTTGCTCACCATTTTCATATTGTAATCCAAGCAGCCCCTTTAATACAATTCCCTGAATTTCAAACTGTGCTTTAATTATTGGTTCTGTCCATCCAAATGGTGCGTGCATTTTTATCAACCCCATCTCATCCGATTGGGTATAATCGTATATAACACGTTCTATATTGTCTTGAATTACTATTTTTTTTGGAACAATCGTATGTCCTTTTATTTCTTTTTTTTCTTGTGAATATACTATATTGGATATAAGTACAAATAGGTAAAGTAACTTCTTCATAGTTTTAACTAATTAATTTCTTCAAATATAGGAAATGTAAGTGTGACTTATTTATGAGGTATAGAACTTTCTGAGTTAAAGTAAAGCAGGAAAAGGTCCCGTTATTGCATAAAGCAAAAGAATAGCGCTGATAGCAATATAACCGTGTTTATTAAACCCTGTAATCATATGAAAAGACTTGTAGTGTTTCTTGTTCGTAATGATTTTACCATACTTATCAAAAACGACTGTTCTATTACTTTTAAATGGACTACTAGAGTCATATATCCATTTTTCTTTTTCTGCTTGATGTTCAACCTTGGAAGGTGTACCATACTTTAATCGGATTAATTCCTTTGCATTGTCGCTTTTAGGATATAATGGTTTGTTAATAGTTGGAGAACAGCTGAATGCTACAAAAAGAATAAACAGTGAGAATAGAATTATTTTTTTCATAATTGAATTGGTTTATAGTTCAAATGTAATCAATGTAAATTTAACCAATTTATGGGGTTTAGAAATAGCCGAATTGAAGGAGGAGGTTATGCCTATGGTTTAATTTATTATATTTGAAAAAAAACTCTTTAATATTATAAAAATAATTCAATGAAAAAACTATTACTCTTATTATTAATTACGCCTGCACTTGGGTTTAGTCAATTCGATTTTCTTCCATTTGAAATTGATGGAGTTGAAAAAATTTATAGTGATGATGATTTTTATATTGTGCCCGAAGGAAAGATTCTTGTTTTATATGGTGATAATTCATTGTTTTTTAGATTTAAAGACAACCTTCAAGATTACGAAATTGGGGGTCAAAATGGTGCAAGTGAAAATTTTTACGTACCACCAAACTATGGAGTTAAACCATACAGTCAAAATGCATTAAGGGGGATACTTTATGATTGGAATGAAACGACATTTTTGAAGGATATTAAGTGTTTCAACAAGATTTCTAACGGGGATGATTTTAGTTATACTGTTCCTAATGGAATTATAAGCTATGTTCAATATTTTGAGGGTGACGTTTTTGAAGGAACAGACAATCAAGGTCAGCCACAGTTACTTAATAGAGGAGATTTTTTGTTTCAAGGAGATATGGTGAGCAGTGGGTTGGAAGGTAAACTAATTATTGTTGAATATAGTGTTAGTGAATTTAAGAATTCCGTTTTAACTTATAATCCACTAAAAAACAAGTTAATAACACCAACGTTATACCCCAATCCAACATCGTCTTTATTAGCACTTAACAGCGATAAAGAATACCATATAGAAGTATATGATATGACAGGGAACAAAGTAATGGCTATTAAAGGAAACACGATTGATATGTCACATTTATCATCAGCAACTTACATCGTTAAAGCACTTGATAAATTAGAGAATAAAGAAGTTAGTTATAAAGTGGTAAAGAATTAAAAAAACTGGCTCTATAACCAAGCTACAGAAAGCGATGGGACATTCTTCTATAAATGTTAGTTTAACCTATTTAAGAGGTTTAGAAATTGCTGAGTTGACTGAAGAAGATATGCCTATGGTTTAGTTAAGAAGTAGTTTTTTTATTTTTTCTTTTGTCTGTTCTTCCAAGAATCATAAAATGAAGATATTAATAACCCCCCTCCTATTATACCACCAAAAAGAAAAATATACGTACTTTCCATAATTTCACCTAATGCCAAACACCCCAATATTACAGCACCACTAAATTCAAGTTTTGTTCCCCACTTTTTCATAATTAATAAATTACATATTTAAAATAAAAGTTCGATTTACATCTAATATAAAAATAAATAGTTCGTTTATCTAAACCTTATTAGTCTACTCTCTTTTTAAAACTCCCTGAACTGAAAGAAGAAGATATGCCTATGGTTTAGTTATCGCCTAACATACCCACCTATAGATTCTCTGTATTCAATTTCAAATCCATTTTCTTTCGCAAACTTTTTGAATTCGTCTGTTACATTACCTATTGTTATAAATGATTCTATTTCAAAGATTTCAAAAAATCTATTGAAGTTTGGGCCGTTGATGAAATCTATTCCGTGTTGGATGCCATCTTCACTATTATTATACCTTTCAATTAAAGTTACTTTTTTCCCGTTTTCTGAGATGAAATATCCGTAGACAGTTGATGGTTCTCTTTCAACAATAAAATTAGAGAGTTGCAAAGTAAATGCCTCAACATCAACTCTTGAGTTATTTTTAGTATTCAATTCTAAAATAAAAGTAAGTTCTGAAGAGTCAGAGTTGTCTACAACTTTAAGTTCTTTCGATTTAACATCATTATTACAAGCAGTAAAAGTAATTGAAATTAAAAGTAGAAATAGTAATTTTTTCATAATTAAATTGTTTTATAACTCAAATATAACAAATGTAAGTCTAACCTATTTACGAGGTTTAGAAATAGCGGAATTAGAGGAGGAGGATATGCCTATGGTATAAAAATAAGTTTCAATCAAATGCCAACAGAATTTCAGATAGAGATTATTCAGTAAAAGAAAAACCTCATTGAGAGGGAGGTTCTTTATTTGATATAATGAAAACAATTAATACTTTATAAACTTTTGAACCACTCCTCTTTGTTCATTTTTAATTATTGCAATACAATCTTTTTGATATTTACCACATCGTTTTCAGAATTTATTATTTTAACAAAATACATACCTTTACCAGTCCAAGTATTTAAAGGAATAACATATTGTTGGGTATTCATTGGCTGACTGAATACTTCTTGACCAAGCATATTTGTAATTTTAATACTCCAACCCTCTACATTATCAAGGTTACCACAATCAATAGTAATTTCGTCATTGGCAGGATTAGGATATATACTTACGGTACTATTATAAGCGATAGGGTTCGTACTTAAAACTCCTGTATTGATAACTAATGTTGAACATTCATTTGAAGAATTAGAATTATATAAATTGGTTACTTCTTGTTGGGTTAGTGCACGATTCCATATTGCGAAATCATCAATATCGCCTCTAAAAAATCTATCGTTGATATTCATTCTTCTACCCAAAGTAATATCTAAATTGTTTGTTGTATTTCCTCCATCATTCATCTCATTTGCAATTTGTGCAACTAAGCTTCCATTTACATATAAAAAAATTTCATTCGGAGTGTAAATACTAATTATATTGTTGTACGAATCCGAGTTCAAAAGGTTTTTATCAGCAATTACCGTTTGATTAGTTGTGTAATCTTGTGGTTGCCCACTGATATATCTCGCTGCTATAATATTATCATCATAAATTCTTAAGACATATGGATATGGTGTGCTACTTGGATTATTCCATTTTTCATAGACTGAGCCCCTTGTGTTATTTTCATCAACTAAAACCCAACAACTCAAAGTATAAGATTCAGAGATTGAAAAATCGAGATTAGAGCTATGTGAAAATTGAATCCAATCATCCCCATCAAAACTGAAAGCGCTATTTGCTATTCCATACCTATCATTCGATAGAATAGCCCCATTAACAGTTCCATTATTTCCATTCCCAGTTTCATCGTTAGCATTTCCATTGAATGGCCAATAGCCAACTAAACCATCTGTGGGAACATAAGAAGGAACTTGAGCAACAATCTGTTGGTTGATAAATAATAAAGCAAAATATAAATAAAGTAGCTTTTTCATAATTAGTGTTTTTACAAAAGTAAAAAATAAAACTGAAATTCAAATGCAGTATAAAAATATGAATGGTTTTTAAAAATTAACCAATAAAAAACGACTCAGTCTCTCCGCTCTTTTAATCATCGCTTTACAGGTAACATTGATAACAACTAAACTAATTCCAAAACCCATTGAATGTAAAATGGTCTGAAGTCTATGATAAAACAATTGATGAAGAGGGTATAAATTCAGTAGCCTTTCTTATAAATCATATTAAAAAGAGTTTTTATGGTATTAGCAACCAATTTATTGATAGTAAATTGATTGATATAGAAAAGAATAGAAATCTCTGCAAATCCTTTAAAAAAAACTATAGAAAACAAAAAAGCGGCACATTTCTGTGAGGCTATTCGTGAGCCCTAAAGGACTAGCTTCGCTGATCCTCACAAAGCTCCGCTCTGAAAATAGTGCAAACAAAAAAACGCTCAAGCAAGCTTGGCGAAGAAATAAAGGACTAGCTACGCTGATTCTACAAAGCTCCGCTTTGAAAATAGTGCAAACAAAAAAACGCTCAAGCAAGCTTGGCGAAGAAATAAAGGACTAGCTACGCTGATCCTCACAAAGCTCCGCTTTGAAAATAGTGCAAACAAAAAAACGCTCAAGCAAGCTTGGCGTTTTTTCTTATTGCACTATTTATTCGTGAGCCCTGAAGGATTCGAACCTTCGACCGCCTCCTTAGAAGGGAGGTGCTCTATCCACACAATAGACTTATATACAAACACTTGTCCATTAAATAATTTTTAATGTGTCAAAAGTGTGTCAAATGAAAGCAAATTATCCAAAAGTAAAAGTTAATACTGCAAATAGAGTTTATGTAATATTTTATCAAAATAATAAACGGTATCGATTGTTTAATGGATCTAAAATCAATTCTGAAATCTATCCCAACTCCTACCCAATTTCTGAACGACTTAGAATTGGTAATCTATTAGCTGCTGAGGTATATCAATTTTTATTGAGTGGTTTAAGGTTAGAACAACTTAAAGTATCCAATCTCATAAAACCTAATATGACAGATAAGGATTACTTAACAGTAGCTTTAAACAATAAACTCAAAGAAAACTATACCAAAAAATATAAAGAGATGTTACAGTTTATATTTAATAAACTTGTTGAAGAATTAAAAGACTCCCCTATTCAACCTCTTCATATAGAAAGAGTATTAGATAAATACAATTCAGAAAGTTCCTACAACACCTATAGATTGAGGTTATGTTCGTTGATAAATGAAGCAAGAAAAATAGGAATGACTTCCAATCCAATGCAAAGAATAAAGTCAAAAAGAACGAATGCTCAAATGCACAAACCCTTTGATAATATCAATGAAATACTTGAAGTTATTAAAGCATATAACAAACAGTTATATCTGTGCTGTCTAATGACCTATGGATGTCTTTTAAGACCTCATCGTGAGATAAGAGAACTTACTTGGTCTGACTTTTCAGATGATCTTACATACATTCATTTATCTGGTAATAGAAACAAATCTGGTAGAAATAGAATCGTTCCAGTTCCAACTTATGTTAGAGAAATACTTGTAAAAGGAGAACCTCATCATAATATCTTTTCAGGTAAACCTCAACCACTAAATCAAGACTATTTTAAGACCCTTTGGAGTCGTTTTAAGAGACAATCTAATATACTTGAACAAGGACAAACATTGTACTCTTTTAGACACTCTGGAGCAATAGAAATCTTTAAGAGAACTGGTTCAATTACCAAGCTACAGAAAGCTATGGGACATTCATCTATAAATGTAAGTTTAACCTATTTACGTGGCTTAGAAATAGCTGAATTAAAGGAGGAGGATATGCCTATGGTTTAGTGTTTGTCTATAAAATTATTTTCTTTTAACTATATACTATTATAACATAGAATAACATATGCCATTCAATTCAGAAAGTGCCAGTTTAGGAGGTCAGAAATCCAAAAGAGGAAAAAGTATAGCAACAGAGGTTAGAAATCAAATAACAGAGGTTGCAGAGGAGTTAATTAGAGCCATTGACATAGCTTCTTTGAGTAATAAGGATAAAGTATTATACTTGAAAGCTATAATGCCCTTTATACTACCTAAAAACGAGAGAATAGAAACCAATCCAATGCCTACAGAGTTTCAGATTGAGATTATTAAGTAAAAGAAAAAACCCTACTAAATTAATAGTAGGGATTTTTAATGTGTTTTAAAAATCGGTTCGTTTTATTCCATTTTCTTTCTTTTCATAATATAATAATCAATATTTTTACTTGCAGAAAAAATACCATATGCTTGAACAAAATCATAACCAGATTTATTCATAAAATTTAAGGCCTCAATCATTGAATTAAATTTCACTTTTTTTCCTTTGTTATCCGTAATATTCCCATTAGTATAATATTTCATTTCTTGTCCGAAATCAATGAGTATATTGATTTTATAACTATTTGGATTACTAATTCCTTTAATTTGAATGTATTCTCCATCTAATTCAGAAATCGGAATACCATTTACAGTTTGAGCATTTAACTGATTAAGAGAACTTATAATAAATAATAATAGTAGTTTTTTCATAATGTATGGATTTGGTATTTGATTTTTAATTACAAGTTTTTGTTAGTTTCATCTAAAAATCTTCAATATCTGACAGATTTATACTATTTAACATACTAACTATGTTAGCGGTAAAGGAAATGGCTAAAGAAGCATTAACACTATCAAAGGTTTGTTTTGATAAACCTTTGTATTTTTTCCTATTTTTCTTACTCATCAAACCACTTTTTAAAATTGGTTCCCAATAATTATTGTAATTTAAAATAGAACTTTCTGATGAACCTTTCAGACTTATACATTCAAATGAATATGGGTTTGTTGCTAAATCAGATTTAACTGTTCTATTAATACCTCTTAAAGTATAAATTATTCTAAATCTATTGTCCTTTACATTTATTTCTAAAGTGTGATATACAGATAATTCATAAAATTGAGGTAACATTTTTGTTCTTGGGTATAATATCCGAGTAGGGTTTTTATAATTTATAGAATTTATTCCTTTAACAATCAATATACCTCCATCTTTATCATTCATTTGGATTACATTATTTGCTGAATTATAATTTAAAGAAACCCATTTATTTAAAAGAGAATATAATTTTTTTTTACTTTTTTCTTTAACATTTATGACCGCTATAATTTTTTTTTCTTGTATTTCAATTTTTTCTATTGTACTTGTTTCGATAAGACTGTCTTTTATTTGATTAAATACATCAAATACATTACTATCGTTTTCTTTAACAATTTTTTTTTGTGGTATGGTGTCACCAACTTCAACATAAGAAACTATATCAAAAGTTTTGAATCTAATAAATTCCCCATCAACTTTCTGAATATCAACAACACCTTTATCTTTGTTGATTCTATAATTCTTTGATTTAATAACTTTTCCACTTTTAGTAGTAATCTCATAAACTTTTTCATTTTGACTAAATAAAGTTAATGGTATGAATAGTAAAATGAATAGTAGTTTTTTCATAATGTGTTTATTTTATTCTAATAAGGATATTAGTTTCATAAATTTAATTGACCTCTTATTTTTTATAGATTCATCTACGTACCCCTTTGATGTGTATATCCGCAACTTAAATATTTGTTTATTTTTTAACTTTTCAATGTCAGCTTTTTTAATTCCACAAGTGAAGTTTATACCAAATAATCCGCTTCCAGACCTTCCAACAGAACCATCCCCAATTGAAGATAATTCGTATTGTAAGTTTTTTAACTTTAGAATTTCGTCATCTGAAAATTTAAATAAAAGTACTTCTCCTTTGTCGATAGAGTAAACATTATTGTCAAGAATCATTTTGAATTCTAAATAATAATTTTCATAAACTTTTCTTCCTCTGACAAGTGCGTTTATTTTTGAATTCCAAGCAAGTTTTTCCCAAGAGGTATTTTTTATAGTTTTATTAGTAAATTCATCTATTTCATATTTTACTATATTTTGACAAAAAGAAATTAAAGGAATGAATAATAAAATAAATAGTAATTTTTTCATACTCAAATATAACAAACATTAGTTTAACCTATTTAAGAGGTTTAGAAATAGCAGAACAGAAAGAGGAAGATATGCCTAATCTAAAAATTATAATACTCAATTAAAAACTAAAAGTTTAATTTGACATTACCATTTCTCTTCACTTGAATAGTTGTTAATCTTTTCTTTAATTGAATTCAATATACTCTTATTTAATTCGGAAGACTTAACTTTTAAGTCTTTCCAAATTTTATTCTTCTCTCGTTTAGCAAAACCTTTAGGTTTAAAAAGTTCTGCTGTTGTAATTAAACCGAGTGAACAAACATTATTATTCATTGAATTATGTTTTAGCTGCAGTATTATAATTCTGTATTTATTATCTTTTACAACTATTCTAAGAGTAAAAGAAATAAAACCATCATAACAATTATATAAAGACCTTCCAAGTGAATAGTTTTTTACACCTTTTATTATAAGTTTACCATTATCTTTATCAGACAACTGAATTACATCATTAGCAGAATTAAAAATAATAGCAGTCCAATCATTTAATATCTCAAATAATTTATCCTTTTCAATTGAATTTACTTCAATAATATTATCATATTCCAATGGCTCTTGAGAGTAAGTTGAAACTGTAATTAAGAAAAATAGTATTATGGTTTTTTTCATAATTTATTGATAGTTTGTAGTTTGTTGTATATAGTTATTAATGTTATAGAAAGGTCTTTTTATGTGCTTATCTACCAATCATCATTTTTATCATTAGTTCTAATGTTTTTTTGAATATAATTATATAAACTTATATTTAAAGTATTAAATAAATTTTCAACGCTTGAAGGTATATATTTATAAGTTTTTCTTAAAACACCTTTGTTATTAAATAATTTTTTAGAATATCTACCATTGGAAACAAGAACCCAATCAGAACGTGTTGGTATAAACCAAGAAAAATAAAGAGGCTCAAACTTATACTTACCATCTTTCATCGAAATTTCAAATGAATAAGATGCATCAAAATACCTTGTGCCCATAAACTTTTCTTTAATAGCCTTTTTTTTATACCCTTGAACTCTTATTTTTTTGTATTCAATTTCTGCTTTAATAACTTTTGAAGGAGTGTTGTATATTTCTTTTATCCAATCTTTTGTCAAGTTAAAAAGTTTTTCTTGTTTGATTGAATCAACTTCAACTATGACGTTTTTGGTAAATCCTTCCTTTTTCCATTCAAAATAATCTATGTTTTTATAGTTTAATATTTCTTTAACGTTATTATCTTGAGAAATAACTGTGAAGTTGGTCAAAATAAGTAATACTAATAACAGCTTTTTCATAGTATATTAATTTGGTGGTGAATTTAAAAATGTGGTCTGTTAGTATGTCTATTAAAAGAATTCAATCTAAAGCCGATACCAATTGACTCGATATATTATCTATTTGGTATTAGTCCAGACCAAAAGAATAAAAAGATTAGACCTAAAACAATTGGAGTTACAACTAACCAATTTACTAAAGATGCACTATTACTTCTAATTTTTTCAATTTCAATTTTCCTCATTTCATCTCTGTAGATAATTTCTTTTAATAAATCTTCAACCGACTTTTCATCTAATTTTGAAATAAATATTTCTCTTTCTGTCATTTGCGATTTAGTTTCAGCTTTACTCATATTTTCTTTTTTTATAATTTTTTTTAATCTTTATTATACTGCTTACCATCTAATATAAAACTATTATTGTCAATATATTCAAAACTATGAGAAGTCCAATCTGAATATTGATTATCTAAAAGTTTCTCGTAAAAAACACCATTTTCTACCTTCCATTCCTTTGTAAAGCTAATTCCTTGTTTTAGTGCGTTCCACCACCCATCTCTCGTGTAACTCCAATTATTATTAAAATAAAATGCAGTTCGAGTTTGATTAAAATCCCAAGATTCATATTTTGAAATTTCATACAAACCACCATCCCAAGATTCATATGAAGAAAACGTGTATCTTCCATTTAAATTGGGATAAGTACTTGGTAAATCCCCATCTTCTTTTTCACAACTAAAAAAAACAACTGTAATTAATAGTGAGATAATAATTAATTTATTTTTTAATTTCTTTAGTTTTTTCATAATTACTCTTTTTACAAAATTAAATAATACTACTGAAATGAGAATGCAGTATACAAATATGAATGTTTTAAAACCTCAACTGGTAAAGCATTTTCTACTACCCAAGTAATTAGTTTAAGCAAAAAATAAATATTAAAATTTTATAGGAGAACTATATAAATAATTCCTAAAATGATAGGGATTGCAACTAACCAATTGACCAAAGCAGCAGAATTACTTCTAATTTTTTCAATTTCAAATTTTCTCATTTCATCTCTGTAGATAATTTCTTTTAATAAATCTTCAACTGATTTTTCATCTAATTTTGAAATAAATATTTCTTTTTCTGTTACTTGTAATTTACTTTCAATTTTACTCATTTTACTTTAAATTAAAATTCTTCAGATTCTTTTCCTCCTATTGATTTTAATATTTTTTTAGAAATATTTAAGCTATATACATTTTCATTTATTAATCTTTTTTTATCATTATCGAGATATAAAACAATATCAAGTTTCCAAAACTTCTTATAACTATATTCAGAAAATATTATTCCTAATTTTTGAATTTGTGATAATTCAAATTTCTTATATCCTTTAGATTCATTTAAAATAGTTTCAAAAATCTTTGACTTCAGAGATTCATTTTCATATTTAGCAATAATATTTTTTATCCTCAATTCTTCAGTTTCTTGCTTAACTTTTGCTTTTTCTTCTTCTTCCTCCAATCTCTTAAACAATGGTGCGTCCATTTCTACTTTAAAAGTTCCATATATTTGTTCCTCACTATCATCTTGAAGCAAGTAGTATAAATCAACATAACCATATGATTTAAACATTTGATTATTAGATGTTGGTTTAATCTTGATTTTTTTATATTTGAGACCAGTACCCTCACCACCCAAAAGACCAATTCCTAAATCATCTTTTATCTTTGATTCTAATACTGTCAGAGAAGATTCTGATAATTTTTCATCTTTTACAGATTGAATTATACTGTCAAATAGAATTGTTTTTTGATTTATTAATTTTTTACTTACCCCTCTTTCATTTTTTATATCCTCAATCTTCAAATCAAGTTCTTTTTGAGGAAAAACAAAATTTATAGCATTAGTACTTCCTTTTAAAGAAAATTTAATATCATTTTTACCATATTTATTTGAAATCCTTACAGAAACAGTTGAAGCGTTTTTTAATTTTTCTATAAACTCAAATTTACTGATTTTATCTTCAGAATCTGGCGAATTAATCTCCTCAATAAAGAGTATTTTACCACTTGAGGAAATGCTGTAATCATATGTAGAATAAATTGAATTTGGCTCATTATTAAAAACCCAATATATTTTAATCCCAGTATTTTTTTGATAAAATCCAGCGTCAGATATATAGAAATTCATATCCTCTTTATTTTCGGAGAATCTATTTATAACTAACGAGGGAGTTTTATATGGGTATTTATTTCCAGCCCCAACAACAGAACTTGTTTTATATCTTCCATCAAAATCGTTACCTCCAGAGGTAAATTTCCAAATTTGTGCGTTTGAATTAATTGAATTTCCGACAATAAATAATACGGCAAATAATAATTTTTTCATAATGTGTGTTTTGTCAAATGTAATATAATAAATAAAAAAATAAAAAAATCATTCTAATGAATCTATTAATTCTTAACTACAGAAAAATTAGTTAAAGGAGATTAGCGGTATTTACTTTAAACAAAAGACCTCCGACATTTCTGAATAGTATCGCGGTTATTTTAAAATGTTATTAATAAGAAATTAATCCTCTAATGACCTTGCTTTAGATAGTGCTGTGCCAACTAATCCAGCTGGAACAGCTACAATACCTATTCCAATAATAAGTACAAAAAAAGTAAAAATCCTACCTCCTAAAGTGATTGGATAAACATCCCCATAACCTACAGTTGTTAGGGTGACTATAGACCACCAAGCACTATGGAAAATAGATTTAAAAACCTCTGGTTGAGCTTCATTTTCAAATGAATAAATTCCAGCAGAAGTAATAAACAAAAGTATTAGTATAACAATAAAAAACAACACCAATTCTTCTTTAACTATTTTAAAAGCAACATTAAATCTATTAAGTGCCTTATTGTATCTAATTAATTTAAGCGCTCTAAAAATTCTAAAAATCCTAAAAGCTCTTAAAAAACGTAAATCTAAAAATCTATTTAAATAAAAGGGGAGAATTGCTAAAATATCTATAATTCCATAAAAGCTAAAGATATAGCTTAATGGTTTCCTTGTTACTAAAACTCTTAATAAATATTCAAGTGAAAAGATTATGATACTAATAAATTCAAATTTTTCAAGAATTAATCTTAAATCTTCAGATATATTTGGTAAAGTTTCTAATGAGAATGATATTAATGATAATATGATTATTAATTGTATAAAATAATCAAAATATTTCCCTTTTTTAGTAGAAGTATCTTCAACTATTTCTCGTAGTTTATTTTTAATCATAATTTTATAGATTGTATATCCATAATAACTTTATTTAAACTGATTATAATATGAAAATACTGGATTAAACTCCATATCGAACTTATCTTGACTCATAAATAGAATTTTTAATAACGATATTAAGTTAATTATCGGAACTATTATCGTCCAAGAAAGTAATATTGATAAAACTGTAATTAGTGGAGATTTTAAGTATGCCCATTGGAAACCCAAGCAAGGAATTGCAAGTAATATGGCAATTTTTTTACTCTTCTTTTTTCTTAATGCAATCTCAAAATTTCTGTTTATGTGTGCTTTCGAGTCAATATTAAATTTCTCTAATAATTTTGTAAAAGCTTGTCTCTTTTCTTTTAAGTAATCGATACTTTTATCTTTAAAATCATCATCAATCAAAATGCTTCCGTGTTCAAACTTGTCGTTATAATCATCAATTAATTTTTTAATATCTGTTATTTGATTTAAGGTATCTACCCCCTTAAATACAAGTTGGTCAGATGCTAAATCTGTAAGCTCAATAAGTCGGGATGTGTTAGCTTTGTTAGTGGCTACAAACTTAATCTTATTAATATCTTTTATAGCCCTTATAATTTCACTATCTGATGGTTTTATTCTACCCGAATAATCACTGTTATTAACTGTATAATAATTTTTTCCACGTAATACTGCATTTGCTCCAGCTCTACCAAATTCTCTACCAAATTGCGTTGAAGCCCCTCTTATAATATCATTAAGTATGTTCATCTTTATTTTAGATTTTTTGACAAGATTTTCTTATTAAAAATAAATTTACTGTCAGAATATTCTTTTTTAACACCAACATTTATATAGTCAATGTCTTCGACTCCTAAATTCTTTAACCATTCATATTCCACAATGGACGTGTATCGATTTGTAAAATTTACTAAAATATTTTTTTTGTTACATTTCTCTTTCAAATGAATAAAATCAATTCGGTATTCTTTAGATTTTCCTTTTTTTGGGTGAATTTGAAAATACATAATTGCTTTATAATATGCAGTAGTGTAAGAATCTATACAGATATTCCAAAACTTTCCTCTATCAGCTTTATTGTATGGAGTAATCGATATAGAAACATCATTTACTTCAATATCAGAACAAGAAAGTAATGTTATAAAAAGAAGTAAGAATAGCCTTTTCATAAAGATTTTTTAAATTCTTTCAAATATAATTAATTCTTAATAAATGAACTTATTGGCAAAGGAACATTAACTGTCTTTACTTTGTAAGAATTATTAAAGCACCAATAATTGCTAATATTTGAAGAACACCTAAAAAAGTCATCCAACCTTTTATAGCATTATTTGATTCTCTCAAGTTTCGTAAATTTTCAAGTATTTTTTCTTGAATTTCTCTATCAGATATTACTGAACTTGTTGATTTGGATTTAGAAAGTGTATAATTTTTTTTTTCTCTTTCACTTAATTTTCCCCATTTGGTTCTCAATTCTCCAGCTTCATCTAATGATATTTGTTTATCATTATAAAGTTTATCAATTTCAGTTGGGTGTTTAATGTTTTCCATAAGTAATAAGTTTGTTTTAATTAAAATATAAATGTAATCAAATATCTTTTTGATTAAAAGTGATTCTATAAATTCTTAACTACAGAAGAAATAGGTAAAGGAACATTAACTGTTTTTACTTTATATGAGCCATTAACTCAATAATAAAGACAATTTAAGTAATCCGTTAATTTCATAAAACACCATTATTACAACCCCAACAATATTCATTCTACGTCAAATACTTACATAATAATTGTAGATTTAATATGGTTTTAATTCGTACTAATCGAACCATCACGCAAGTACGGAAAGTACGATTTATGAATATTAAGAATATAAATCAACTAAGAATTTAATTATGAAATTTTAATTAAGTAAAAAAACATTAATTTTAGAAATATTTTAAAAACTTGTATTATGGGAATATTCTCTTCAACAAAAATCACAGACAAACACATACAACTCATTAATAATTATTTACCAGAAGATATTATGGTTAGTAATTTTAAAATGAATGAAGTAGAACATCTAAAAAGTAAAATTAATACATACATCTTCAAACTTAATTCAAAATTAAATAAAAAAGCAACATTACTTCTAAAACTAAAAGAAGAGAGCCTATCGAACTCATATATGATTTACAATGTTCCAATTAATGGAAAATCCTTAGGTATGGTTGATGTAGGTTTAGTAGCAAGATTTAATGCAAAATCTACGGGTAATAGTTTCGAAAATGGTGTTATTCAATATGCTATAGAAACAACTTCCGAAAAGGTTTGGGCAGATAACAATTCTCAATATAATTCTGTTCAAAAAATTAAAAATCAATTAAAAATTAAAGCAATAAGTCTGTTTCCTGAATCTAATGCTATAGAAAACTTTAATATTACTTTTAGAGAATTAGGTAGTTCAGGTAATGTTTTTATCTATGCATCTGGAACAGCTTCAATTCCTGAATCTATAGAAAATCCTAAAGAAAATAGAGAAATTCAGTTAATAATTGAGGAAATAAAAAAATTAAATAAAAAAAATGAAACTTCTAAAATCAAGTTTAAAGAACTTCCAGATTATTTGGAAATTAAAGAAGAATTAAAAAATTTAAAATAAAATGTGTTTTACAATTATATTTTTAATCTGTTATTGAGAATTTTTATGAATTGACAGGACAATCTTATTTTATAATATTACAACTCGTACCATTCGTACTGATAGTAACTATACAAATGGTACGATTTTGTAAAATTTTCATAATTAGGCTGCTTTATTAAACCATTTTCTTACTGCACCTTCAGAAACATTAAAATGATTGGCTATTTTTACATTTGTCCAACCTTTATCCTTGAGGGATTTAGCTTCAATTAATCTTTGCTCCTTCTCCTCTAAAGTTCGTTCTTTTAGATGGGCTTGTTCTAAACCAAATCCTTTATATTCAAACTCAAGTATATTAAATTTCTTTATAATATTACATTCAACAATATTGTCTGCACCATATAATAAAGCAGAAAATCTTACTTTAAGTTGCTTAATATACCTCAACTCTTCTTCTTTACTGCTCTTATTAATGGCAAAACAACTATCTGTAAAGTTTGCTAATTGCTTACTACCTGCTAAGTCATTTATGGATAGAGATTTCGATAAATCTCGTTTAGGAGTATGTGCAACAACAAGTATAGAATAACCGTGTGTTTTCTTTAAAGTCTTTAAACTCTTCATTAAAGGAGCTGCAAACTTAGCCGTTTCTACATCATCGTTTATGTATGTAATATTATCAATAACAATAATTTTAGCATCATTTTCGATAGCACAAATTTCTACCTGTTTAATGATTGCATCAACTTTGTCTTTACCAAAAGCATACTCATATTCTTGATCTATCTCTGCTCTTATAAAGTTCTCATCAAATTTATAGTACTTATTCTCGTATAAACAATCTTCACAGGTATACCTTATTTGAAACTGTTTTGCAGATAACTCAAAGTCAAAATAAATTACTTTTTGTTTTTCGGCTTCCATTTTAAATCCTTCAATTGGTATTCCTTTACTAATACTATTGGCAATTTGAACTGCAAGTATTGTTTTTCCAACATTGGTATCTGCAAATAAAATACAGATTTCATTTTCAACCCAAAACTCACTAAATAACATTTTAGGTGTTGGCAAATCCTTAACCTCGTCTATCCAATTATTAGCTGAGGTTGCTCTGAACATTTTTTGATTAAGCTGCTGCATCTGTAAATAAATTTAATTGGTTAGACTTAGGTATGTAATTTTTATTGGTAGTATAATAACCTACTCCATTCCTACTTGTTATTTTACATTTAGCAAAGTAAGGTTTGTAAATTGCTCCTTGCTTGAACATATAAAATAATAGAGAGGTAAAATTGGTTCTTTGGATACCAGTTTCAACTTCAACCATCTTCATAGTTTTAGGTTCAGCTGAAAGAGCTCTTAATACAATTTGTTTTTGTAGTTCTTTTTCTACTACTTGTAATTTCTCACCTTGTGAGTGTACAAGTCTTAAACCACTTTTCTTTGTGGTTTGCTTAGATGTTATATGAATTTTATTTTTCATACAACAAATATCAAAATGGGGTTTTAGGGATTTTTAGGGAAATTATCGGGATTTATGGGTAAGCTTTGTTTACTTACTCAAACTATCATAAATTTTCTCTAATGAAAGGTCTTTAAAGGTTGATAAAATTTTAACAATCTCAAAAAAATCATTATTCCCTCTGAGTTTTTTTTCAGTAGATTCATTATAAATTTTTCGTAAAATCTTAGCTGTTTTAGATTTTGTACCTTTTAAAGCTTTAATTTGTGTTTTTTGAGAATTAAATTTTTTATCTATATTAAAGTAGTCCGCAAGAATTGTTGTGTATTCGTTAAAATCTTCTTCGGTAGTAAAACAGTATTCCCATTCTTTTTCTAAATCAATAGAATTGAAAGTATTTTTTATATTGTTTATAGTCTTGTGATATAATTCATCTTTATCTTCTAAATTCAATTTTGGTTTATCAAACTCTTCTAAAATTGAAGTTTCAATTGTATTTTTTATTGTCTTAAAATAAAGGTGTATTTGGTCAATATCCTTAGTTGAAATGATAATGGTTTTTCCTGAAGTAACATCTGAGGAAAGTTCAAAATGATGAATAAATTTATTATTACATCTTTCTATGGTATGAGCTTTCGCTTTGCTTAAGGTATTTAAATAGTCTTGTATTTCATCTATAAATTTATTTATACCAAAAGAATAAGAGTTCCTAAAAACCTCTTCATCAAAAGAGCCATTATCTTCAATAAATTTAATTTTAAAAGAATTAATAATTTCTTTTAATCTATTTTCAGGAATATCGTTTAACTCAAAAAAGTTGTCATAACGAGCTTTATAGTATTCATAATTTTTATCAATATCATTATATGGGGTATCATAACAAGAGCTTTCAAAACGAGTTGTGTAATATTCGTGATTGTAATCAGCATCTGAAATAGAGTTAATAAAATCTTTAAATGGTATTTCTTTAAAGAATGTCTCTGTTAAAGAGAAATATTTAGTCATAACTTAATATTTTCTTTAAAAATACTAAAGTCTGGCAAAAAGATGAGTAAATTGATTAAGTTTATTAGAAATAAAGCTTAAAAAACTGATGAGGTTCATTGAAGAAATAAAAATATTAAGATTCTATGAATTGGGTTAATCAATGAATTTATCGAAATCAAATACTAAGTATTTTTTTTGCTTGTTTTACGTTTATAAGTCGGATGTGTGTCAAATGTGTGTCAATTCTATGCCAAAATCATAAACTAATTTAAAATAAAACCTTAGCTTTACAAAAGTGACAAGTGATTTTAAGAACAGTATGGATTGTTGTAAACTCCTATAAACAGTAGGTTTTAACCAACAAAAAAGCCTCACATTTCTGTGAAGCTATTCGTGAGCCCTGAAGGATTCGAACCTTCGACCGCCTCCTTAGAAGGGAGGTGCTCTATCCAGCTGAGCTAAGAGCCCGTAGTTTTTTTGTTGCTACGACAACTTTGTCGGGGTGGCAGGATTAACTAGGTTGATCCTGTTTAAATTTTTACAAACTAAAAATTAGTAAGTAAATCTCTACGTTTTCTTAAGAAAGTAAACTTTCTACAAAAACTCCACTCTTTTACTTTGTCGGGGTGGCAGGATTCGAACCTGCGACCTCCTCGTCCCAAACGAGGCGCGATGACCGGGCTACGCTACACCCCGAATGCAATTTCTTAGCGGAGAGACAGGGACTCGAACCCTGGCGACCAAAAAGGTCGACAGATTAGCAATCTGCTGCATTACCACTCTGCCACCTCTCCTTTCGACTTCAAACAAATGCTTGAAATAAAAAATTGCGAGTGCAAATGTAAGATTACAAAAACAATATAGCAAGATGTTTTTTAACTTTTTTACCCTTTTTTATTTAGTCAGGATATTCTACTCTTAAATGATAAATATTCATCAGTTTTTTCTTTATGACTTTCTTAATAATTTCAATTTCTCTAAAAGTAATGTTTGAATTTAAAAACTGATTATCAGCCATCTGCTTGTCTATAATTTTATCAATTAAATGACCAATCGAAATAGCTGTAGGTTTTACCAAACTTTTGGAGGCAGCTTCTGCAGCATCACACATCATTAAAATTGCAGTTTCTCTTGAAAAAGGGATGGGCCCCTTGTATTGAAAATTGCCAATATCTAGTTTTGTTTCCGGATTTAGCTCTTGTTCTTTGGCATAAAAATAATAGGTAGCACTTGTACCATGATGCGTTCTAATAAAATCAATGATTCTATCTGGTAATTTATATTTTTTTGCGAGCTCTACTCCTTTAATTACATGTTCTGTAATGATTTGAGAACTGTCTTTTGGCGATAAATCATTATGAGGATTTACACCTGTAGATTGATTCTCTATAAAATACATTGGTTTCAATATTTTACCAATGTCATGATACAAAGCACCTGTTCTAACCAACATTGAGTTCGCCCCTATTTCATTGGCTGCAGCTTCCGCCAAATTAGCCACTTGCATGGAATGCTGAAACGTTCCTGGAGCTTTTTCATTTAACTCTCTTAAAAGCTTTGTATTTGTGTTAGAAAGCTCTAATAAGGTTACATCTGAAACCAATCCGAAAACTTTTTCATACATATATATTAATATAATTGATGAAAATGACAACAATCCATTGGCTGCAAAAAGCATAAAGTAGGTCCAATTAATTTGAGACGCATTTCCTTCTTTTATGATAGAAAAAGCAAAATACGTCACCATGTAAATAAGCGTTATTTGAGCTACTGAAATAAAAAGATTTGCTCTCTTATACAATTCAGAAACAGTAAGTATTGTAACAATACCAGCAATAATATGCAAATAAATAAACTCAAAACTATCAGGAACAATATATCCTAAGAGCAATACTGTTAATACATGGGTAAACAAACCTAAACGTGGATCGAAGAAGGCCTTTAAAACTATTGGAAGTATGCTTAAAGGAACTACATATAAATAGTCTGAGTTAAACTTTATGACCAAAGTTTGTATAAAAATCATTGAAAAGACATTGAAAAATATAAAAGTTACTTTGTTATTATTCTCATATATTTCTACTCTATATTTCTTTAAAAATAGCAAGAGCATCAGCAATGCAATGGATACTAATATGGTATATCCTAAAATAATCCAATAGTAATTGGATTCCGTCCAAACTTGAGATTCTGATTCACTTTTTAAGGAATTCAATATGGCTAATTTTTTCCCTTCAACAATATCTCCTTTTTGTATAATTAATTTACCTGAAACAATTTTTCCTTTTGTATACGAAATATTTTTTATTTCGTTCTCAAGAACTTTTTGTGAATATTGAACATCAAAAGAAACATTTGGTTTTATAATTTTAGATAATAAATCCAACATTCGTTTTTTACCATATAAATTTTGTGCAGTAACCAAACTTTTATTTATCAGTTCTAAAACCTCCTTAGACGTTAAAAAACTTTTAAAAAGAACATCTTCTACTTCGTTTCCTTTTCTAATAGCAACGATTTCATTTTTATTGGAAACCCTATCTTGACTTACAACATCTAAAAAACCTTTTTTATAAATGGAGGCAATCACTTTTCGTCCAATTTCTGAAAAATCTAAAATCTCCTCCAACGCAAGAGAATCTGACTCTCTAATAAGGGGAATTATTTCATTATAATTAAGGGTAACGTTTTTTTCTACATCAAAATCATACAGAAAATAGCGTTTAGAGTTTACTTCAATTTCTTTTTTTTCTTTGGTGATTTCTTCCGCTGATTTTTGAATGGCAAAATCGAAAGGCGCATATAAATTATCATATTTCCAGAGTTGTCCATTGGTGAAATCATATTTAAATTGCCCCCCTTTTGGAAATAAATAGACGATTGCAACCGTGGCTACTAAAAACAAAATTACCTTATAAATAATGCTGTTATTTTGGTATAATTTATTTACTATATTACTCATACATTTTATCTTATTATAACAAACTTACCATAAAAAATTCAAGGTCAAAAATTCAACTTGAATTATAAAAGTAAAATTGATTAAAAATAGTTAATTTAGCAGAGCTAATCTTGCACAAACTAAACTATATATTTATGAGAGAAGTAGTTATTGTATCTGTAGCCAGAACCCCAATTGGAAGCTTTATGGGAAGCTTGTCTTCTGTTCCTGCTCCAAAATTGGGTGCAATTGCGATCAAAGGAGCTCTCGAAAAGATAAAACTAAGTCCAAACTTAGTTCAAGAAGTTTTTATGGGAAATGTAGTTTCTGCGGGTTTAGGTCAAGCTCCTGCAAGACAAGCTGCACTATTTGCTGGCATTCCTGATACTGTTCCCTGCACAACAGTTAACAAAGTTTGTGCTTCTGGAATGAAATCTATCATGTTGGCTGCACAAACCATTGCCTTGGGCACTGCAGATATAGTTGTTGCCGGTGGTATGGAAAATATGAGTGCCATTCCTCATTACCAACATGCAAGAAACGGGGCTAAATTTGGCCCTATAACTATGGAAGATGGCTTGCAAAAAGATGGCTTAGTAGATGCCTATGATAAAGTTGCAATGGGCGTTTGCGCAGATGAGTGTGCAACTAAATATGAATTTTCTAGAGAGGATCAAGATGCATTTGCAATTCAATCCTATACGAGAGCTGCAAAAGCTTGGAGTGAGGGGAAGTTTGCTGATGAAATTGTACCAGTATCAATTCCTCAAAGAAGAGGAGAGCCCATTCTTTTTTCTGAAGATGAAGAATACAAGAATGTAAAAATAGAGAAAATTCCGGCTTTGAGACCCGCTTTTACAAAAGATGGAACTGTTACTGCTGCGAATGCATCTACCATAAATGATGGGGGAGCCGCTCTAATTTTAATGTCTGCAGAAAAAGCGAAAGAATTAAACATAACACCGATTGCGAAAATAAAAAGTTTTGCCGATGCTGCTCACGAACCAAAATGGTTTACTACTGCACCAGCCAAAGCAATCCCAAAAGCATTGGCAATCGCTAATCTTTCTTTAGATGATGTTGATTATTTTGAATTAAACGAAGCGTTTTCTATTGTTGGATTGGCAAACATGAAAATATTAGGCATTGGAGATGATAAAGTTAATGTAAATGGTGGTGCCGTTTCTTTAGGACATCCTCTAGGAGTTTCTGGTGCAAGAATCGTAATTGCATTGACTTCAATTTTAAAACAAAATAATGCTACAATTGGAGCTGCAGCTATTTGTAACGGCGGCGGCGGTGCATCTGCATTAATTTTAGAAAAAATTTAATTTTATTAATCTAAACTCAATTGAATTTATGCTGTATGGCATTTGTAATTTAAGTTCTGCTTCTTTAAGGGCATCTGCCTCTGACTCCTCAGAGATGATCAGTCAGGTTTTATTTGGTGAAACTTTTGAAATTATTGAAAAAGATAAAGAATGGAGCTGGATTCGTTTGACTTTTGACGGGTATGAAGGGCATATCGACAACAAACAGTTTGTAAAAATTTCAGAGGATAATTTTTTAAAATTAAAAAATGAAAAAAACTATTTTTCAGGAGAAATAATTGATTTTATTACGAATGAAAAAAATGAGTTAACCACCATTCCATTGGGTTCAAGATTGCCCTCTTATAATAATTGTAAGCTTCAGATAAACTCGAATACATTTTCTTATCAAGGGACCGTTTTATCTGAAAAAAAATCAAAAAAAGAAATTGCACAAACTGCTTTCACCTATTTAAATACTCCTTTTTTATGGGGAGGAAAGACGCCTTTTGGTATTGATTGCTCTGGACTTACTCAAATGGTTTATAAACTTTGTGGACATGCACTTTTAAGAGATGCAAAAGAACAAGCTACCCAAGGAGAGGTCCTAAGTTTTATTGAAGAAAGTGAGCCTGGTGATTTGGCATTTTTTGATAATGAAGAAGGAGAAATTACACATGTAGGTATCATTTTAAATGACTATAACATTATACATGCACATGGCAAAGTAAGAATTGACACCTTAGACCATAGTGGCATTTTTAATAAAGATCTTCAAAAGCATACGCACAAATTAAGGATCATAAAAAAAATAATTTAACGGGTAATTAAAGTCATAAAAAAATCCGAAACAATAGAAGCTTCGGATTTTTAGTAGCTTTGGTTAAGTTACTTATTGAGTTCTCATTTTCTTGTAAATAGGTCTCAAAGCATCTGCTTCCGCTTCTTTTTCTAGAGTATCATAGATGTTCAAAAGCATTCTTACGGTCCCTTCTGACCTCTTGATACCATCTGCTTTGACTAAATAGGGTAAAACTTTCTCATAGAGTGCTTTTTGCTTTGCTTGCAAAGCATCGTATTTTTTGAAATTAGATAAATTATCATTCATTTCATCTACAATTGCTTTTTCTTCAACGAGCATAGCAATTCCTAAATTTAAATAGGCATCTCCATAGGTTGGATCTAATTCAATTGCCTTCTTGTAAAACCCAATTGCAGCGTCAGTTTTATTTTCATTTGCATTGACTACTCCTAGATTAAAAAACAACACTGGATTGGTTGGGTCTAAAGCAACAGCCTCAATCATCAATTCTCCAAATTTGTCCATTCTTTTAAGCTGAATATACATCTGAGCTTGGTTTAACAAGAGGTTGATGTCTTTTGGATTTGATTTTCTAGCTTCTTCTAGAGCAGCAATTGCCAATTCTGGTTTCCCCTGATTCACATAAATATACCCTATATTTTTGATAATTTCTGCTTGTTTAGATTCAGAAACCTCATCTTTAGGGGTTGAATATTGACCTGCTTTCACCATTAAATCTCTTTGAGTTTTACTCCCAAAACTTTCTTCTTTGCCCGTTTTTTTATTAAGTGCTAAATAGGAAGTAGAAATACCTGTATAGTTGATGTTTTGCAACTCTTTATAATACCCCAATGATGCATCATACTCTTTTGATATAGAAGCACTAAGCGCTGCATTGTATAAAAAAGAGGTGTCTTTCGGACTCAATTGATACGTTAAATAAAAACTATCTGTCGCATTTTTAAAATCCTTAGCATTGTACTGTTCAATTGCTTTTTTAGAAATAAATTGGACCAACTGATTTAACTTAGGTTTTGCTTCTTTGGTATATTTAAGCTTTCCTGTTTGTTTTTCATACTCAAATAAGGCATTGTATGCTTTAGCTGCCTTTTTAATATTTGATTTACCATAAGCAGCCCCTTTTAAATAATAATACTTTGCCTTGTATTTTGGATCCATCGAATCTTCTGAAGATTCTAGCGAAGCAATAGTGGCCTTTGCTTCCTTAAATTGACCTTTTTTTAGCGCTTTTTCAACCGCTTTTAATTCATTTTTTTGAGCAAAAGAAGCGATGGATAGTAAACCTATTGTTGCTACTAATAATTGTTTTTTCATATTCGTAATTATTAATTTTATTCTAATTCTTGATTTTCGTTTGAATCGTTTTCAATTTCCGTATTATTGTCAATTTCCGTGCCATTCTCTAATTGTTCTTCAGCATCCTCAGCTTCTTCTTCGTGAACAACTTTTGCAACGGCAGCAATGCTATCAGTATCTTTAATATTTATGAGACGAACACCTTGTGTTGCGCGTCCCATAACTCGTAAATCTTCGACAGCCATTCTAATCGTTAATCCAGATTTATTAATAATCATTAAATCATTAGAATCATCAACATTTTTGATGGCTACCAAATTACCTGTTTTTTCTGAAATATTTAAGGTCTTAACCCCTTTACCTCCTCTGTTGGTAACTCTGTAATCTTCTAATTTAGAACGCTTTCCGTACCCTTTTTCAGAAACCACCAATATATTACTGTCCATATCATTTACAGCAACCATACCAATGACCTCATCATTTTCATGTTGTAAGGTAATCCCTCTAACTCCGGAAGCTGTTCTACCCATAGGACGTGTTTTAGCTTCTTCGAAACGAATGGATTTACCAGAAGCTAGAGCTAACATTACTTGACTATCACCTGTTGTTAATTTTGCTTCCAACAACTCATCACCCTCTTTAATTGTAATAGCATTAATTCCATTTGTTCTTGGTCTAGAATACTGTTCTAATGAGGTCTTTTTAACTTGACCTTTTTTAGTTGCCATGATGACAAAATGACTATTAATATAGTCTTCGTCTTTTAAATCTTGTGTTACCAAAAATGCTTTTACCTTGTCATCTTGTTCGATGTTAATCAGATTTTGCATTGCTCGTCCTTTGGTATTTTTACCTCCCTCAGGAATTTCATACACACGCATCCAGAATACTTTTCCTTTTTGAGTGAAAAACATCATGTATTGATGATTTGTACCCACAAATAAGTGTTCTAAGAAATCTTCATTCCTTGTCGTAGCTCCTTTTTGTCCTCTTCCTCCTCTATTCTGAACTTTATACTCTTCAAGATTTGTACGTTTTAAATACCCAGCATTAGAAATAGTAACCACTACTTTTGTATCAGGTATCATATCTTCAATACGCATGTCTCCACCCGCATATTCTATCAAAGATCTTCGCTCATCACCGTACTTGTCTTTGATATGTAGCAACTCGTCTTTTATAATTTGATAACGTCTAGGCTCATTTGATAAAATATCTTTTAGGTCAGAAATTGTTAGCATAATTGCATCGTACTCATTACGCAATTTATCTTGTTCTAGTCCTGTTAATTGACGCAAACGCATTTCTACTATTGCTTTTGCTTGAATTTCTGTCAACTCAAAACGGTCAATTAAACTTTCTCTGGCTTCATCTGCATTGGCAGAAGCTCTAATAATTTTTATAACTTCGTCAATATTATCAGAAGCTATAATTAATCCCTCTAAAATATGGGCTCTCGCTTCTGCTTTCTTTAACTCAAATTCTGTTCTACGAACAATAACTTCATGTCTATGTTCAACAAAATAATGGATTAATTGTTTTAAATTTAATTGCTCTGGTCTCCCTTTTACCAGGGCAATATTATTGACACTAAAAGAAGTCTGTAATTGTGTGTATTTGAATAATTTATTTAAAACGATGTTAGGAATGGCATCGCGTTTTAAAACGTATACTATTCGCATTCCATTTCTATCAGATTCATCTCTAATATTCGAAATACCTTCAATTTTTTTATCGTTGACAAGTTCCGCAGTTTTTTTAATCATTTCTGCTTTGTTTACCTGATAAGGAATTTCTGTAACGATGATACACTCACGCCCCTTCACTTCTTCGATAACCGCTTTAGCACGCATTACAATTCGTCCACGACCAGTATGAAAAGCATCTCTAACTCCATCATACCCGTATATGATACCTCCTGTTGGAAAATCTGGCGCGGTGATGTGTTGCATGAGCTCGTCTATTTCAATGTCTCTATTATCAATATAAGCAACGGTTCCATTAATTACTTCCGTTAAATTGTGAGGAGCCATATTTGTAGCCATACCTACGGCAATACCAGACGCTCCGTTTACCAATAAATTTGGGATGCGCGTTGGTAAAACTGTTGGCTCTTGTAGCGTGTCATCAAAATTTAAACGATGGTCTACCGTATCTTTTTCAATATCAGCTAGCATATCTTCAGAAATCTTTTGCATTCTTACCTCTGTATAACGCATTGCTGCTGGAGAATCTCCATCTACAGAACCAAAGTTCCCTTGCCCATCAACCATCATGTAACGCACGCTCCAATTTTGTGCCATACGCACCATGGAATCATATACAGAGGTATCTCCGTGTGGGTGATACTTTCCAAGGACTTCCCCAACAATCCTTGCAGATTTTTTGTAGGATCCAGTAGCTTTAATTCCTAACTCGTGCATTCCAAATAAAACCCTTCTATGCACGGGTTTTAAACCATCTCTTACATCAGGTAATGCTCTTGAAACAATCACCGACATGGAGTAGTCGATGTAAGCAGCTTTCATCTGCTCTTCAATGTTAATCGGAATTAACTTTTCTCCGTCTGCCATAAATATATTTGATTAAATTTTATTCATTTTTTTAAAACAAGGCAAGATACAATTTTTGTAAGTATTTACAAAGATTTTGAAGCTCAGAATTCCTCAGAGTTATCAACATTTTTTTATAATTTTTAACAGTCATTTATTTGCTGTATTTCTAGGAGTTTTTTACCTTAGTAATGTCATTAATTTGTCAGTAAAATAGCATTGGCACATTTTTTGTGCCCATAATAGAAAAAAAGACTAATTTTACAACACATCAATTAAAGAACGAAAGAAAGAGATATGGATGATAATTTTTCACCAAAGGTTAGAGATGTAATTACTTTCAGTAAAGAAGAAGCGCTTCGTTTAGGGCACGAATTTATTGGAACAGAACATCTTTTACTAGGTTTGATTAGAAAAGGAGAAGGAAAAGCGATAGAAATATTAACTGCACTGGATGTAGATCTCACTTTATTACGTAAAAAATTAGAACTTTTAAATCCTGTTGATCCAATATTTATAGAAAGTTCAGAAACTCCGAATTTACGTCTGACTAGACAGGCAGAAAAAGCGCTAAAAACAACTTTTTTAGAAGCAAAATTATACCAAAGCGACTGCATAGATACTGCACATTTATTATTGTGTATTTTAAGAAATGAGAATGATCCCTCTACAAAGTTAATTCACAAATATGACGTTAATTATGACGAAGCAAAAGCATTGTATAAGCAACTTCATGTAGATGATGTAGATATGCCGTTAAACCCAATTGCAGAAACTCCCTCTGATGATGAGTATGCTTCAGAAAAAACAAATCCTTTTGAGCAAGCTCAAAAAGCAAAAAACGTTAAAAAATCGAAAACTCCTGTTTTAGACAATTTTGGTAGAGATTTAACTGATTTGGCAGAAAAAGGAACATTAGATCCTGTGGTTGGTAGAAAAAAAGAAATTGAGCGAGTTTCTCAAATTTTAAGTAGAAGAAAAAAAAATAACCCAATGCTTATTGGCGAACCTGGAGTTGGAAAATCTGCAATTGCTGAAGGTTTGGCTTTAAGAATTATTGAAAGAAAAGTATCCAGAATTTTATTTGACAAACGGATAATTTCTCTAGACCTAGCAAGTTTGGTTGCTGGCACAAAGTACCGCGGGCAATTTGAAGAACGCATGAAAGCTCTAATGAATGAACTAGAAAAAAATGAAGACATCATTTTATTCATAGATGAAATCCATACCATTGTTGGTGCCGGAGGCGCAACAGGTTCATTAGATGCTTCTAACATGTTAAAACCGGCTTTGGCAAGGGGTGAAATACAATGTATTGGGGCAACTACGTTGGATGAATTTAGAACAAATATCGAAAAAGATGGTGCACTAGAACGTCGTTTTCAAAAGGTAATTGTAGATCCAACTTCTGTAGATGAAACCATACAAATTTTACAAAATATAAAAAGTAAATACGAAGAACATCATCATGTAAATTATACTGATAATGCTATTGAGGCTTGTGTAAAATTAACAAATAGATATATGACCGATAGATATCTTCCAGACAAAGCAATTGATGCTTTGGATGAAGCTGGATCTAGAATACATATCACTAATATTGTAGTTCCACAACAAGTGTTAGAATTAGAAACTCAATTAGAAATTATAAGAGATAAAAAAACAAAGGCTGTTAACGGCCAGAAATACGAAGAGGCTGCTAAGTTACGAGATGACGAAAAGAATATGGAAGCTGCTTTAGATTCTGCTCAAAAACAATGGGAGGATGATGCTAAATTAAACAGAGAAATTGTTACTGAAGACAATGTCTCTGAAGTGGTTTCTATGATGACTGGAATCCCTGTAAATAGAGTCGCAGAAGCAGAAAGCAATAGATTACAGGAATTACCTGACCTCATTAAAGGAAAAGTAATTGGCCAAAATGAAGCAGTAACGAAAGTTGTAAAATCAATACAACGAAATAGAGTTGGCTTAAAAGACCCTAATAAACCGATTGGTTCTTTTATTTTTCTAGGACAAACAGGTGTTGGTAAAACGCAATTGGCAAAAGTTTTAGCTCGTGAATTGTTTGACTCTGATGATTCTTTAATTAGAATTGACATGAGTGAATACATGGAAAAATTTGCTATTTCTCGTTTAATTGGAGCACCTCCAGGATATGTTGGTTATGAAGAAGGAGGACAGTTGACTGAAAAAGTTAGAAGAAAACCCTACTCTGTTATCTTATTAGATGAAATCGAAAAAGCACATCCAGATGTGTTCAATACCTTGTTACAAATTCTGGATGATGGTTATATTACCGACAGTCTTGGTCGCAAAATTGATTTTAGAAATACTATAATTATTATGACTTCTAACATTGGTGCTCGTCAATTAAAAGACTTTGGTGGTGGAGTTGGTTTTGGTACCTCATCTAAAAAAGAACAAGCAGACGCGCATGCAAAATCTGTAATTGAAAATGCTTTAAAGAAATCTTTTGCTCCAGAGTTCTTAAATAGAATAGATGATGTCATTGTCTTTAATGCCCTTGAAAAAGAAGACCTTCACACGATCATAGACATTGAACTAGACATGCTACTCAAAAGAATCTCTGATTTAGGCTATACACTGAATCTAAGCGAAAAGGCGAAAGATTATATAGCTGACAAAGGGTTTGACAAAAAGTATGGAGCAAGACCGCTTAAAAGAGCAATACAGAAATACATTGAAGATGCTTTGGCAGAAGAAATTGTTAATTCTAAACTATCTGAGGGAGATACAATCAATATGGATTTAGATGAAAAAAACAATAAGCTCAGCATTAAAATTAAAAAAGGGAAGAAAAAACCAGAAATAAGAACAGAAACTGAATCTTAAAAATTAAAACAACTCTTTAGCATCAATTTCAAGAGTTGAAATAAATTCAGATGCTTTATGAATATCATACTGCAAGACTCTATCTTCTTGAACTATAGAAACTTCTTTTCTAAACAAACCAACCATGCTCTCTATAAAAGGAGAGCTTTTTGCATTTCCAAAACTCAATGCTTGTGAGGCCGTAAAAAGTTCTATTGCGAGTATTGTTTGTAAATTATCTACTACTTTTTTACATTTTGTAGCGGCATTTGCCCCCATAGAAACATGATCTTCTTGACCATTACTAGATTCAATAGAATCTACACTTGCTGGAGTCGCGTATTGTTTATTCTGACTTACAATACTTGCTGCTGTATATTGTGGAATCATAAATCCAGAATTCAATCCGGGATTTAACACTAAAAAAGGAGGTAAATGTCTATGGCCAGAAACTAATTGATACGTTCTTCTTTCTGATATATTGCCTAATTCAGAAATTGCAATTGCTAAAAAATCGAACCCCAATGCTAAGGGCTGTCCGTGAAAATTTCCTCCTGATATAATTTCATCTTCATCTACAAAAATATTTGGGTTGTCAGTAACCGAGTTTATTTCCGTTAAAAATGTATTCGTTACAAAACGGATTGTATCTTTAGTTGCCCCGTGAACTTGCGGCATACACCTAAAAGAATAGGGATCTTGTACATGTTGTTTCTCTTGAGAAATCAAACAACTGTCCTTTAACAACTCCTTAATTCTTCTTGCTGTTTTTAGCTGTCCACTATGCGGTCTTGCAAGATGAATTAGCTCGTTAAAAGGCTCTATTCTTCCATCAAAACCCTCTAAAGAGGTGGTTCCAATTACGTCTGCTAAGTAGGATAATTTGTGTGCTTTTAAAAGAGTGCTTATTCCATAGGCAGACATGAATTGAGTTCCGTTCAATAAGGCTAAACCTTCTTTAGACTGAAGCTTAATTTTGTCCCATGAGAAAATTTCTAACATTTTTTGTGCGGCCATCTTTTCTTCTTTATAATAGACCTCTCCAAGGCCTATTAAAGGTAAAGACAAATGGGCTAAAGGAGATAAATCACCAGAGGCACCAAGGGAACCCTGTTCATAAATTACGGGAATAATTCCATTATTATAAAATTCTATCAACCTCTGTACAGTTGCTAATTGCACCCCAGAATGGCCATGACTCAAGGCCTGAATCTTAAATAAAATCATCAGTTTTACTATCTCAATAGGTACTTCATCTCCGGTACCACATGCATGACTCATTACTAAATTCTCTTGAAGTTTCTGTAGGTTATGATCGTTAATCTTTACATTGTATAAAGCTCCAAAACCGGTATTGATACCATAAATTGGCTTCGAAATCGATTTCGTTTTAACATCCAAATAAGACCTGCATTTTTGTATTCTTTCAATGGCAGTATCAGAAAGGACTAACTTTGTATCCAAAGAAATAATTTCTTGAATCTTAGAGAGATCCAGAGGGAAAGAGTCTATATAATGAAATGTATTCATATCTTGATGTAATTGGTCTTCAAAAGTGCAAATTCAGTTCTGTATATACAAATGATTTTAACTATTTTTTTACACCTTTAAATGATATCTTTGCAATAAATTTAAGAATTTATAAATGAAAAAAATAAGTCTTGCCCTTTTTACACTATTCGTAATTACCTCTTGTTCAAATGAACATTCAAAGGAATATATTTCTGTATCTGGAAAATTAGAAAATAATAAAGATTCTCTAATTACCATTACTGGTCGAACTGGAGTTGTTAAAACAATTTCTATAAATAATGACGGTTCTTTTAAAGATACTTTAAAAGTAGCAAAAGGAGCTATTTATTCCTTTCAAACAAGTAGAAAAAAAAGAGTATTAATCTATTTAAAAAATGGTTTTAATATCAATATAAGAGGGAATTCGGAAAAATTCATGACAAGTTTCGAGTATTCTGGTGAGGGAGCTTCTAATTCAAACTTTATCCTTGCTCAACTAGAAAAAAGCAAAAAACTAGGAGATCCTACTGCTCTTTTTGCGCTGGAAGAAGAGGCTTTCTATGCAAAAATAAATGTATTAGAAAAAGAGTATGACAGTATTTTATCTTCTTACAAAAACTTAGACAGCGCACTAGTTGATATGGTTACTACCCAAAATAAACAAATGTTTGCTTATTTTAAAAATAATTACAATTCTAATAAAAAAATTGCAAAAGGAAGACCTTCTCCAAAGTTTGAAAATTACATCGATATTAAAGGCGGTAAAAAATCATTAGATTCTTTTAAAGGGAAATATGTATACATAGATGTTTGGGCTACTTGGTGTGGACCTTGCATTAGGGAAATCCCAGCATTGGATAAACTAGAAAAAGAATACCACTCAAAAAACATAGCATTTGTTAGTATATCTACTGATGAATCTAGAAGAAGCGGTGGATCTTGGGAAGCAGCAGAAAAGAAATGGAGTAATTTTGTGAAGGATAGAAATATGAGTGGCATTCAGTTATGGTCTGGCAAGGATACTCGTTTTCAACAAGAATATCAAATAAATGGAATACCACGATTTATTTTAATCGATCCACAAGGTAATATTGTAGATGCAAATGCACCAAGACCTTCTGACCCAAGGCTAAGAAACATCTTTAATTCTTTAAATATTTAAAAAGAGTTAAAACAAAAAAAACGAAACCTAAATTTTAGGTTTCGTTTTTTTTGTTTTGATAGGTTTAACTAGTCTTTATAAACACCCATATCTGCATACTTATCCATTCTTTTAGAAACCAAATCAACATCGTTCAAGTCTTTTAATTCCTCAAATGCAGTAATGATTTGTTCTTGAACAGCTTTAAAAGCATCTTCTCTATTTGTATGAGCTCCTCCGACTGGTTCTTTGATAATTCCATCAATTAGTTTCAGCTTTTTCATATCATCTCCTGTAAGTTTTAAAGCCGCTGCTGCTTGTTCTTTAAACTCCCAACTTCTCCATAAAATAGAAGAACAAGATTCTGGAGAAATGACAGTATACCAAGTGTTTTCCATCATATATACTCTGTCTCCTACTCCAATTCCTAGAGCTCCACCTGAAGCCCCTTCACCAATAACTATGGTTATAATTTGAGTTTTTAAACGTGTCATTTCTAAGATATTTCTGGCAATTGCCTCTCCTTGTCCACGTTCTTCTGCTTCTAAACCTGGATATGCTCCGGGAGTATCTAATAATGTAACAACAGGAATTCTAAATTTTTCTGCCATTTTCATTAAACGCAATGCTTTTCTGTATCCCTCTGGGTTTGCCATCCCAAAATTTCTGTACTGACGTGTTTTGGTATTATACCCTTTTTGCTGACCAATAAACATGAAAGATTGATTGCCAATTTTACCCAAACCTCCAATCATGGCTTTGTCATCTTTGACACTTCTATCTCCATGAAGTTCCATAAACGTATCTCCGCAAATGGCTTTGATATAATCTAAGGTATAAGGCCTATTTGGGTGTCTAGATAATTGAACTCTTTGCCAAGGAGTCAAGTTTTTATAAATATCTTTTCTTGCTATCTCTAATTTTTTTTCAATCTTGCGACAAGTAGCACTTACATCTACATCACTTTCTTCACCTATGATCTGACACTTATCTAGCTGGTCTAGAAGTTCTTTAATAGGCATTTCAAAATCTAAATATTCCATTTTGTAATTATTTGATTTTCGTTGTATTATAGGACAAACATACTATAAAATTAATTGTTTTTTTAAAAAAAAAGTTACTTTTTTCCAACAGTTTTTTCTTTAATTTTTTTTCTTAATACTGTTTTGTTCTTAATAATTCCGTTAACTAAAACAACGAACAAGACAATAAAAGCCCCAAAATAAAATTCAATATTCATTTTTTCTTTTTCACCAAAAATAAACAGCGCCAAAAGAATCGCATAAACGGGTTCTAAATTGAGGGTTAATATTACGGTGTATGGCGATAAATACTTCATCACTTTAACAGAAGCTATAAATGCATATGCGGTACAAAAACTACTTAAAATCAATAGATATAACCAATCTAATTTTGAAATTTTAAAAAAAGATATTGAAAAACCATTCATAAAAAATAGATATGCAGTTATAAAAACAACCCCAAAAAATAATTGATAAAGAGAAATTGTACTGGCAGCATATTTTTTAATAAAAAGACCATTTAAAACTGAGAAAATTGCACTTAAAAGAGATGAAATTAGTGCATAGAAAATTCCTAATCGATATTGACTTTCAAAATTAAATATAACATATAACCCCAAAATTACAATGAGTCCCAAGACTATTTCTAATTTATTGATTCTTCTTTTGAAGAAAAGAGGTTCAATTAACGATACAAAAAAAGCACCGGTACTCATTGTTACTAAGGCAACTGAAACATTAGATGCTTTGATGGCTTTGAAGAAAAAAATCCAATGCAACGCAATAACAACTCCCGTAAGGAAAAACTTCCCAATTCCAATTCGATCAGTTTTAAATGATTTTTTTTTTATGACAAAATAAAGAACAATAAAAACAACTGCTAAAGACATTCTATACCAAACCAAAGGAATGGCATCTAAACTTATTAGTGCCCCTAAAATAGCAGTAAAGCCCCAAATCAAAACAATTAGATGCAAAAGCAAATAATTTTTTAGTTTACTTTCTTGCATTTAGATATAAATAAATAGCGATGCAGCCAAAAGCTAGATTTGGCATCCAAACATAAAGAAGAGAATTTACACTGGCTACAGCACCCAAAACCTCTACTATTTTCATCAAAAAAACATACATGAACATGATACCAATACCTATTGCTAAATTAACACCTGTACCTCCTCTTCTTTTTCTAAAAGCCAGGGCAACAGCAATAATTGTTAGTATATAAGAAGCTATTGGCAAACTTGTTCTTTTATGAAATTCTACTAAATAGACATTTAAATTTTTAACGCCTCTCTTTTTTGAGACATCAATAAATTCATTTAACTCTCCAGAAGGCATTTCTTGTGATAATGCAGATTTATAGATTAAATCTTTGGGTGTAAAGTTAAAAACAGTATCCTTTTTGGTTCCCGAAAAAATACTATCTCTGTCCCTATAAATTTTACGCATTTTCCAATTAGAAAGTGTAAATACAGAGTCGGTATTATTATATCTTATCCTGTTAGAAACTAATTTAGATTTCAATTCTATACCATCATAGACCTCTGATGTAAAATCGTAACCAGAATTGGAGGTTGTATTAAAACTTCTGATAAAAATGTATGTGCTATCTGTTAGCTGTAAACTAAATTCTCTCACAAATTTTAATTCGTTTTTTTGTCTGCTGCTGTTTATGTATTCTTTTTCGAATTGTTTTCTTTCTTTACTACTATTTGGCACTACAAAATGATTCATACCAAGAGAGATAAGTGTAATTAAAGATGCTCCGATAAAATATGGGTATAGGAATCTTTTAAAAGAAACCTTTGCATTTGTAATGGCTATAATCTCTGAATTATTAGATAGTTTAGAGGTAAATAAAATTACAGCAATAAACAATGCCAAAGGCATGAAAGTATTTGCATAATAAATGATGAAATTTTTATAATATTCATCAACTATCTGGTAAAACCCTAAATCTGGATGCTCTAGAAAATTATCAATCTTTTCTGAAATATCTATAGCAATCGCTATGGGAATTAGAATCAATAGGGTAAACAAGAACGTTACCAAAAATCGTTTTAATATGTACCAATCTATAATTTTCAAAAGTGTCGCTATGTTTTTAAGTTTAAACTTTAAATAATTTATAAGCGTTTGTTCATTTGTTTGACCATTTTATCTTTCCATTCCCTAAAATCTCCGGCTAAAATATGCTTTCTTGCTTCACGGGTTAACCAGACATAAAAGCCTAAGTTATGTATGGAAGCGATCTGCTTTCCTAACATTTCTTTCGCAGCAAAAAGATGACGTAAATAGGCTTTTGAATATAAGGTATCTACCCATGTAATTGCCATATCATCGATAGGAGAAAAATCCTCTTCCCACTTTTTATTTTTAATATTGATGGTACCATGAGCAGTAAATAACATTCCGTTTCTAGCGTTTCTTGTTGGCATAACACAATCAAACATATCTATTCCTAGAGCGATATTTTCTAAAATGTTAATTGGCGTACCAACCCCCATTAAATAACGAGGTTTATCTTCTGGCAAAATTGCTGTTACCACTTCTGTCATGGCGTATAATTCTTCAGCAGGTTCTCCAACAGAAAGCCCTCCAATTGCATTTCCGGCTGCACCTGCATTTGCAATATATTCTGCAGATTGTTTTCTCAAATCTTTGTATGTACTTCCTTGAACTATTGGAAAAAAGGTCTGCTCAAACCCATACTTAAAAGGTAATTTCTCTAAATGATTGACACATCTATCCAACCATCTATGTGTCATATGCATCGAACGTTTTGCATAATTATAATCACAAGGATACGGAGTACACTCATCGAAAGCCATGATAATATCTGCTCCAATTGTACGCTGAGTTTCCATCACGTTTTCTGGTGTAAAAAAGTGCATTGAGCCGTCTATATGGCTTTTAAACTTTACACCTTCTTCGTTAATTTTTCTTCTTCCCGATAAAGAATACACTTGATAACCACCAGAATCTGTTAATATATTACGATCCCAGTTCATAAACTTATGCAAACCACCAGCTTTTTCTAAAATATCCAACCCTGGACGTAAATATAAGTGGTAGGTATTTCCTAAAATTATGTCTGGATTTATTTCTTCTTTTAATTCTGTTTGGTGAACTCCTTTGACCGTTCCAACCGTTCCTACAGGCATAAAAATTGGCGTTTCTATAGTTCCGTGGTCAGTTGTTATTACTCCTGCTCTTGCTTGACTCTTTGGGTCGGTTATTTTTAAGTCGAATTTCACACATTTAAATTTTGATCATTTTATGACTAAATTTAATCACAAAATTAAGAACGCGTGTAACCACTTCGTTCTCTCATTTATTATTTTAATTTGTTAAAATGAAAATTAAAAAAATAAATTTTCGTTTCAATGGTGGCAAAGATACTATTATTTCAGAATTGATGATACTATTGAAATGTTATAAAAAATAAAATCTTATTTAAAAAAAATCGTTTTCTACTTGTATGCAAAATATGCGTTAAGGATTGAAATGGAAATCCTTTTTTGAGGAACGAATAAAAAGATTGCAATAAAAAGCCTGACCCAGAGGGGAACGCCCAAAAATTACCATCGTTTCTTTTTTGATGAAAAGCCTGAATTGCTCTTTTTAGATTTTGAAGAAGACTTTCTAAATGAGGCACTTTTTTTATTAAAATCGTTTTTTAATGGTGCGCTCTTTTTCTTTGAAACTTGCCGTTTGGATTTCGGCGTATCTTTTATCGTTGAAGCTTCTTCTGTTTTAGAAGATGTTGAAATCAGTGTATTTATTTCATTCATTTCGTCTTCGGTAAGTTCTCTCCAGTCTCCGGCTTGTAAATATCCTAATTCTACATTCATAATTCGAGTGCGTTTCAGCTTGGTTACTTCGTACCCTAAATACTCACACATTCTACGAATTTGACGATTTAAACCTTGTGTTAAAATAATTTTAAAAATTTTATCACTTACTTTATCTACTTTACATTTTTGAGTTACCGTTCCTAAAATAGGAATGCCATTGCTCATTTTTTCTATAAAATCTTCTGAAATAGAGTTGTTTACTGAAACAAAATATTCTTTCTCATGATTGTTTCCTGATCGTAAAATTTTATTTACAATATCACCATCATTTGTCAAGAAAATTAAGCCTTCAGACGGTTTGTCTAATCGCCCAATAGGAAACAATCTTTCTGGATAATTGATGTGCTTTATGATATTTTTAGGTTCTCTATCATCTGTGGTTGAAACAATGCCAACGGGTTTATTTAATGCAATGTATAGAGTTGTATTTTTTGGTTTTACCAATCTTCCATCTAATTTTACAACATCTTTTTTAGCAACTCTATTCCCTAACCGGGTTGGTTTACCATTGAGTGTTACTCGCCCTTCATTAATAAATTTCTCTGCTTCTCTTCTTGAGCAAATACCCGAAGAGCTAATGTATTTATTTAAGTTTATAGTACCGTTTTTCTTAGAATCCAAATGAGAAAATTTTGAACAAAAGTAGGTATAAGATTATAATTCTATGGTTCTAAAAGTTAAATTTATTCTTGGAGAATTTACTTTTTTAGTGGGAGGCAACCTGTGCAACCAGTTTCTTTGAGTTCCTTTTTTCATGACCAACAAGCTACCATTTTCTAGTAGCACATCAATTCTCTGTTTATTTTCTTTATGTTTAAAAGAAAATTTACGCGCTGCTCCCAGAGACAAAGAAGCAATCGCTCCGTCTTTTTTCAACATTTTTTCCCCATCAGAATGGTATGCCATTCCTTCATTACCAGAATGATAAAGGTTTAACAAACAAGAGTTATACATTTCTCCACTTTCATGTTCAACAAATTCTTTTAATTCTACTAATTCTCTTGTAAAAATATTTGCTGTTTTAGTAACTCCAGAATATTTGTATGAAAATTCTGATTCTCCATACCAAGCTACTTTTCTTTTTGTTATGATCTTTTTGCCAAATAATATTGCTTCGTCATTTTTCCATTGGATTGTTTTCAGCAACCGATCATAGTAAAAAGCTGCTTTTTTAGTGTCTAAAATTATTCCATGATATGCTGTAACACCGTCATAAGGAAGAATATTTTTTATTGTTTCTGTTGAAAATAAATCCATGGATTAAAAATACTAATTAATACTGAAATAGTTTCCTTTTTAAAACACCAATTACTGAAGATTTTATTACTTTTTTATAAATTTTAAAAGTGTGTTTTTTTGATCTTCACTTACTTTTATAATATATATCCCTTGTTTTAGTTGACTTACATCTAGCTTGCTTTTATTTGAAGAACGAAATACTTCTTGACCTGCAACTGAATGTACCTGAACTTCAAACTGTCCTGCGACTCCAGATACATAGAGTGTATTCTGAACAGGGTTTGGATAAATTTTTACACTGGTATTTAACTCTTTATCCAAAGAGAGTAAAGAAGTGTTTATAGCATTAGGACTTCCATTTGAATTGATACATTTCCAACTTTCTGCTAAGCTATTATCTAAATTTGGTGAAATTAATTCTAGTGTATTTCCTGTTCCTTTTGCACAATCTGACCAAGGAATTTCATTCGTGTAAAACACCTGGTCTTGAAGAACATTATTCGCATTGTATAGTCGCACTGCATCTGAAGAACCAAATCCAAAATCGATTTCACCAATATAATTGGGAATTCCAGGAAAAACAGTAGAAAAATCGGATGCATCCTTAACAATGACTAAATATCCACCGGCAGCTATTGAAGTTCCTACTGGTATTGTGTAGACGTGCAAATCATCATCATCTTTTAATTGCCAATTTGAAAGGTCTTTAGAAAAGGCATTCGGATTATACAACTCTACCCAATCATCGGCATTAAAATCATCACTAGACTTATAATTAATTTCGTTGATCACCAACGGAACCTCAGAATCTGAAGCTAAAAAATTGGGTGTTACTTGAAAAGAATCTACTAAGTTTATGCGAATCGTTGCTTCTGTAGAAGTGACATCTCCACTCCAATGTGAAAACTCATAACCTGCTTCTGGAATGGCTGTTAATTGTATTGAAACTGTTTCAAAATAGTCTCCTATCCAAAAAGATTCTTGAATTTTTAGATTTTCATTCACTTGCACAAATCCTTCAGATATGGAGGGATTTATAATCGTTAAAGGGTGATCTTCAGGGAGATTAAATTGTGACTTGAGATGCTCTTTAGCAATAGAGGGCCTCCTATCAGCAAATACTTTCATTGCATCGATATAACCTCCAACCCACGAATCTACATTACCAACAATCACTCCAAAATTAGTAAGTGAAGGGTCCGATTTCCAATGCTCATAATGGGCATTTATTTCTGGCTCAATTGTACTATAAATGTGATCTATGTGAGTATTTACTGAAGTAGACAAAAACCGAGTATTTAGTTCGTCTGCATACCTGTTTATAAATCTATTTCTAAACCCAATATTGGTAATTAATTTTCTAAATAATAAAGTAGACCATGAAGGGTTGGGCCAACCCGGTCCGTTCTCTTCTAATGCAAAGCTTAGTGTGTCTTCGTTATAATTATCTAGGTTCCAAAATGGACCAAAAGAAAAATCAGTATCATACATAATCCACCGCCACTTCCCAGCGGGATGTTTCCAAAATTTAATATTATTACCAGGCCAATCTGTGTTATTAAAAAAAATATTTGCAGCTTGATAAAGCGCATAAGCCTTTAAATCTATCTGTTGTTCGACATGTTCAAAATTTGAATCTATAGATAAATCTACTGAACTTATATAAGTAATTAATTCATTGTATTCTTGATTATTTCCTTCAATTTCTTCTGCGTTATTTGTAAGCAAAGTAATATCATTTGCATCTATATTGTGCTTAGAAGCCAACATGTGTTCATTGATTTTCTCTCGCAAATTATACATACCCCAATAATCACCATTTATATAGGTGGCAACAGGTTTATGCTCCAGAAAATCTTGACCTGAACCTCGCATTAAACTGGTTAGCATGATATCTTTCATTGAAGATCGCATCCAATCTTGACCCGAATTTCTCAATACCAAAGCTTGAAAATCATCATAGGGTAATGTATCGAAAAAAGAATCCTCGAATTTAGAATCTCCATATTGACCCCTGGCAAATAAAGACAATGAGCGTTGCCCATTTTGACCTCTACTCCAGCCCCCAAAAATCTTTATACCTGCGTCAAATTCTGAGACTTTACTTGTTCCGTTTTTATGAAAAGAAAAGTGAACTGGCTTCTCAGAGTCTTCCCAAAAATTTGCCCCGTAATAAGGAATATTTGTATCGTAAGTCCCATTAGGTCCAAAAACATAAATTCCTGTATCTTCATTAAAAAGATTGTTTGGATCTGTCGTTAATAAAACAACATCAATTTCGTGATTGGCCCCTATAATATACGACTTCGTAAATATTGGTGAGGGCAAATAATTTTGTAAAAACATTTGAGCTCGCACGCTCATATTATTATTTATCTGAATTGGAGTCGTATATTTTGGTGAGGTTTCTATAGGGATACTTCCATCGAGAGTATATCGGATCACTTCACCTAAATTATTACCAGACAATGTTAAGCTTACAGGTTGATCTATGAGTCCTCCTTCTTGTGAAAAAATAACTTCACTTTGAACAGCTCCTAAAAATTCACTGCTAGAATTCTCACTTCCAGGTGTGGTCTCTAGATAACTCACCACAGTTTCAGAGCTTTTAGAGACTCCTATGGAAGTATCCGGAGGAAGATTCTCTATAACAATCTGATCAACAATATCTTGAGTAGTATTTGTTAAGGTTAGTGTTTCTGAACTGGATGAAATTTTAAAATTGGTATGAAGATTATTTGTCGTCAACCCCAAAATAGCAGGTGGTTCAATGCCTGTATTTGTCGGAGATGAAAATACCGCAGATAAAAAAGGAATGATAGTAAAATCAGAAGAACCTGCACTCACATTATGAGCCTGAATTGATAAAATATTGTCACCTTCAGTTAAAAATGCACAAAAGTCTGTAATCAGAAATCTGTCTGGAGTGCCACCTGCATATATTTTTGCTTCGTGATCTGTAATAGTTCCTGCATCAAAGGCTGGAGGCACTCCTATAATATTTGCCCTAGCAACTTCTACCCCGTTTATATAGGCAACAAAGGCGTCATCATAATCAATATCTAAAATTAATGAAGAAACAGCAGCAAGATCGTCAATTGTAAATTTCTTTCTAAGGTAAATAGATCTCGTTCCATATGGAAGAACTGTAGCATCATCACCATCATTATATCCAAATCCGGAAGTGGATTCTAGCCAATTAGTATCATCAAAACTGAAATATTTCCAATTATAGTTGGGTTCTGAAGTTGGAATAGAATACTTAAAAAGATCTCCCTGATTAATCAGTGTTCTTGAGTAACTTATATTGGAACGATCTTTTGACGAAGCCCATAAAAGCAAATACTTATTTGGAGGCAAAGTAATATTAGGGAATGTCCACTTTGTAAAATTATCTATATCATCAGATAGAGACCAACCATGAATAGAAACTTCTTCTTTTCCATAATTATGAAGTTCTAACCAATCTGGTGTATCTCCATCCTCATCTGAGTATAGCGAATTAGAAGAAACAACTTCATTTATTCTTACGGTTTGCGCTCTTGTATTAAATATACTAAAGATTAAATAAAGAACTAAATATCTCATGCTTTTATATAAATTCAAATATAAATAGTTTTTTTTAGAGCTATCCACAAATGTCAAAAAATATTTGTTTTCCAATAAATTTTAAGAATACCTGATTTAGAATTCAAATTAATATTTCATTAAAAAATTTTATTTTTTAATGAAATATTAATTGTATAGTGATTAAATTACCCTTCATGCTTTTTTTTAATTTCATATTGTCATATCAAGTGATAAAAATAAGACATATTGAAAGCCAAGCATATGAGAATTTTACTTATGAAACTTCTAGAATTCTAGTGTCAGTCTCAAAATTTTCAGCAACATTTATACCCATTTCCTATAATTTTGGCATCAGAATTCCACCAAATTAATGCCAATATTAATCTTGCTGAACCAACTTTTGACTTTTTTTCTGACAAATCATTTAAAACGATTCTATAAATCGTTGGAAAATTTGAATGACATAAAATATGAAACACCAACCAAACTGTTCAATCTTATGATCTCTTTTGTAAAAATTTCATCAAGCACAAAAACTCCTTAAAATACAGCAACAAAATCAAATTTAATCAACATATGTCTATATCTACATATGGTGAAGCTTAAAAATAGAAAATTATAGTTTCAGAGCTAAATTAAAGCATTAAATTTAATTAAAAAACATGAAAAAAACACTTACAATTGCAGCCTTAACCATATTGTATAATATAAATTCCCAAAACTACAGAACATTTATTATCACTACTGAGGCTACTGAGGGGGAAGGAAATTTTAATACCTCGTCTGGATATCGGACTTTACATAATAACTACGAAGGAAGTAATAATACAGCGTCTGGATTTAGAGCTTTATATAGTAATACATCTGGAAAAGAGAATACCGCTTTTGGACATGAGGCTTTATATACTAACACCACAGGAAACCTAAATACCGCTTCTGGTTATTTTGCTTTATACAACAACACCACAGGAATACAGAATACCGCTTTTGGACATGAGGCTTTAGCAATGAACACCACAGGAATACAGAATACCGCATCTGGTCTTTGTGCTTTGTATAATAACACCACAGGAAACCGTAATACCGCGTCTGGTTTTTCGGCTTTAGGTGATAACACCATAGGTAACGAGAATACCGCGAATGGATATGAGGCTTTAAATACTAACACCAAAGGAAATAAGAATACCGCATCTGGAGCTTATGCTTTAAAAAATAACATCGAAGGAAACGAGAATACCGCGAATGGATATGAGGCTTTATATACTAACACCTTAGGACATTATAATACCGCGTCTGGAGCTTATGCTTTAAAAAATAACACCTCAGGAAAAGAAAATACCGCGTCTGGAGCTTATGCTTTAGAAAAAAACACCTCAGGGAATTATAATACCGCGTCTGGTTATGCTGCTCTAGGTTATAATACCAAAGGAATAAGGAATACCGCGTCTGGAGCTTATACTTTAAAAAATAACACCTCAGGAAAAGAAAATACCGCGTCTGGAGCTTATGCTTTAGAAAAAAACACCTCAGGGAATTATAATACCGCGTCTGGAATTTTTGCTTTACAACATAACACCACAGGGAATTATAATACCGCATCTGGTTATGCTGCTCTAGGTTATAATACCAAAGGAATAAGGAATACCGCGTCTGGATCTTTTGCTTTACAAAAAAACACCTTAGGGGATAAAAATACTGCGTCTGGTTTTGCAGCTCTAGGTCATAATAGCACAGGGGAAGAGAATACCGCGTTAGGAACTTATGCTCTCCAAAATAACACCACAGGGAATAAAAATACTGCTTTTGGTTATAATACTAAAACAAGTAGCGATGATTCAACGAATCAAACGGTAATTGGTTATGATACCACAGGACAGGCTGATAATTCTGTAACCCTTGGTAATGAGGATGTAACCGCAGTTTATATGGGAGAAGATTCTGGGGCTAAAATATATGCTGGAGAAACCTGTTTTAACGGCGATATGACGATTACCGGAGATATAGTAGTTTCTTCGGATGCAAGACTAAAAGCCAACATTGTATCGCTTGGCGCTACATTGGCAAAACTATTACTGATAGATGGAAAGACCTATACTATGAAAAAAGATGGGAAACAAAAAATTGGCGTATTGGCTCAAGACATTCAAGAGGTATTTCCTGAACTAGTAAGTGTAGATGACAATAAAATGTTAGCAGTAAACTATCAAGGATTGGTTCCTGTACTCATCAATGCGATGAAAGAACAAAATGGTAAGATGAAAGAGCAAGAAGACAAAATTTCAAGATTAGAGCGTTTGGTAGAAAAATTAATAACGGATAAATAATTGAAATTAGTTTACGCTAATTAAGCAACAACCCCAATTTGTCCCATTCACTAAAACCATTATAATACTCGTGTTTAAGTCGAAACATTTTACGCTCAAAGCTGCTTCCAAGATAGTCTAATTTTTCAATAGTATGCCTGTATTCATAGTTTCTCGATATTTCGTTTTCAAAAGCATTTTCTATATTAGATTTGTATCTAGAAAGCATATTTAATGAAGTAATTCTTAGAATAATAATATTTATTTAAAAAGAAATGGTTCTGTTTGCCTATTGTGTTAATGTTCTTAAAAACAAGTTAAATTTATTTCTGAAACTTTATCGTTGCTATCAATTTTAAATGACAAGCCAACACTTGTTGTTTCTTTATCTGTGAAATTAAAACTATTGTCTTCTTTATACGTGTTAAAAATAAAGTTATTAAACTTACTTTTATGATCTCCGATTTTCACAGATAGCCCTTTTACATTAACAATTACCGATGAATCTAATACTGTTATAGATGTTAAATCGTAATTGTTACCAGTATCAGTTTCATCTTCAAAGCTAAATACAATATTATCATTAGATAACTCCTTACCGATATAAAACCTGTATTATTTGGGGTTTCCAGAATATCACTTCCAAAAAGAGCTTTCATTTTGGTTAAATCGCCTGATGCAATCATAATATCTCCTAAAGAAACATTATTAAATTTTATTTCATCAAACAGTTCAGTATCATTATTTAAGTAATTTAATTGAGCTTTACACGAAATTGCTACAAATAAAAAGACTATTGTTAAAATTATATTTTTCATAAGTATTTATATGTAATAAATGCAAGTTGAAGATAACAGCAAAGCACCAAGCTTGTACTTTGCTGTTGTTTTTTTATAGACTAGGTGGGTAGTTTATAAACTATATTCTATTTTCAATTTACCTTCAGTTGCTTTATAGGGGTCAAAAACACATTTTATATTATTACTACCATAATAATCATAGTTTATTATTGTATCTAATTGTCCAGATAGTATAATATCAAAATATCCAATTCTTTTAATTTTTACTGTATCATTTGTATATCCTTTGACTTTAATAACAAAACTCACATAAGTCTTGTTTTTATAAGGAATCAATGTATCAATTCTTTTTTTAGAGAAATCTACTACAGTAAATTTTCTATAATCTTTATTATTACAAGAAATAAATACAAATCCTATAATAATTAAAATGGTAATTCTTTTCATAGCTATTGATTTGTTAGAGTTAATATTGAAGAGTTTGTAGCTCTGCAATTAATTGAATTTAAACCTGATAGTTATCTTAAGATTCCGTTTTCTTTTGGCGATTTGATTAATTTCTATAATAATTTCAATACTCTTCTATGGTTATTGAATCGTCTTCTAAGAAAATATTGTAGCTATAACTTGGAACAATTCCATTTGAATAATAACCAAAATTTTTTCTTAGATTATTGGGAAACACCTTAATAAAAAAAGAACCATCAGATTTAGGTTTGTATTTTACAAATTTTAAATAAACTTTTCTTGTTTTATTTTTGTGAAGATTCTTTATTTTAAGTTCATCATATCCATTAGAAATAATTATGCTGTCAATCTTTTTTTGACTTTTATTTTCCAATTCAAAAAGCATTCCTTTTTTATCACATGAAAAGAAAAGCGATAAAAAGAAAGCTAATATAATTACTTTTTTTTTCGGTTTCATATTATTGATTTGTAGGTTTTAATAGAGTATTTAGAGTTATTCCATGTGTGTATCCGAAATTTGGATCCTTATAATTTATAGGTTTTAAATACCTTAGATCACCATTCAATAATTTTTGATAGATTAAATCTGCCAATTGAGTTAAAGATAAATTAGAGTTTAATAATAAGGATTGCTGACCTATATTATTGTTAAATAAGTCCATTCTTTTTTCTTTAATAAATCTTACTGGAGTTTCGCTTTCATGAGCATCTGAAAATAGTTTCGCAATATCAACGCCTACTAATTTTGCGTTTATAGCATTATAGTATGCATGTCTAAAAGCATCTGATTTATCATTTAACCCATTTCTATTAAATTTTTGTCTAGTTGTGTCTTCTGCTACTTTTCTATTTTTAAATATATGATATGCTTCGCTCCAGTTTTGCTTAATCAATTTTTTTTCAGCTTGCGTTAAAGTCTTCCATACGTTATAGGGATTTTGAGTAAAAAGAGTTGAATTGAATAAATTCGTATAATTATTGCTTTCTTTGGCTCCAACAACCTCTTTCGCAAAATTTATAGCCTCAACCGCAACCACCCCATGAACTCGGTTCTTCTGTAAAAAATCGATTAAATTGCTTACTTCAGTGCTATTGCTACTCGATTATAACCAATTTTTTTGACTGTTATCGGTAATCTTTAATTCCGTTATTAAACTTTCTATAACCAGACCTCTCGTTGAAACATCATCTACCAACGCGTCTAACGCTGCTTTTATCTGCTTCCCGCGCCGTTAGGAGCTCTCGTTTCTCCTCTAGTATTAAATAAATCTTCCATCATGAATTTTAAGCCACTATCTAGTAGTTTTCAAAAAGCTATCAAGGTATACTAAAAACACCTTGAAACTTAATTTTATTATTATTTTGGAGGATAGTATAAATTATATCGTATTTGTTTCCTTTATACTTTTTACTGTAAGTAATTCTATATCTTTTCTTGAATTTATTATTTGAATCATTTATATCCTCCATATAATAGCTATAGTTTTTATTCCCTCCTAGTTGCATCTGATTTATATGGTTTTTAAAAAACAACTCTTTTTTTATCCAATCTTTACCATTATTGCAAACAACACACTGTAAAGTGTCAGAAGAAATTTTAAGTAAATAGTTAATATTTTCTTCTTCTACAGATTTTAATATTTTTTCCCAAATTTCTAATTTTTTATAATCTTTAGTCTTGTTTATACAAGAAGAAAATAATATAATTAACATTAATACATAACTTTTTTTTACCATATTTCTTAATATTTTATTTCCCAAAATATAACTTCGCTAGATCTACTAAGGTCAGAAGATCCAAATCTTTCGGCTACCCAAGGTAAATTTAGTCTAAATCTAGTCCAAAACCAAGTTGATCCTGCCAATTCATTTCCATCCCACAAATCTATATGGTCTCCTGATCTATTTGTTCCAATATCTGAATCTCTTTGCCAATAATCTTTAAAAAAAATAATTCCTTTTTTACCATCAATAAAATTCTCAAAATTATTTCCTGTTAAGAAAACGGGTTCTTCAATTCCATTGATATTACTACTATCATTTTTTAACCAATTAGCTAGCTCTTGGGCTCTGATAGCGTGTTTTTTATTATTTTTAATATTTTTACACCCCCAACATTTTACTCCTTTAAAATTATTTAAAATAATTCCTGTATTTAACAGAGCATGACTTAAATTTATAGCACAATAATTAGAAAAATCTTCTTTATTCTCATTTAGAAGGTGTGTACCTTTAATATTATCATAATTATCCCATAATTTAGAAAAGCTAATAGGAGTATTTTGAAAAAGTTCAAGATATTTATTTAGTATGTAGACTTCCCCTCTTTCTATATCATTTGAAAAATCTGAAATTAAATTCTGATTACTCCAATGTAAATATTTTATTCCTGGAAACATAGTAACAAAAAGAATATCTTGTATTACAATTTGTTGGTCCGTTAAACTTAATTGATTTATACTTTCTTTACTAACAGTGTTTATTTTAGTGTATATAAAATCCAATTTTTGATGTATCATTGTTAACTCTCCATGAGAAAGAGTATGATTTTTATAATCAGATTTATAATCATTTATATCTAAATCTAATTCTTCAACAAAATTTCTAAAATTAAAATCAGCAGTTGAAACATCATCTACCAACGCGTCTAACGCTGCTTTTTTATCTGCTTCCCAAGCCATTAAATCGATACGACCCCCACACATATTATTTTGATATTTAAATCTGTGAATTTGAGGATATCTCGGGTCAAAAAGAGATACATTGTATCCACTACTGCTTTTAGCATATTCCTCAATGACCGGTTGTGTTGCCATATCTGAGTTTCTAAAT
>Ga0228643_1000017_pt1 | contig 88532 bp, 90 predicted proteins | sample 55DmetaG_FD_190533 | JGI IMG/M metagenome (GOLD analysis project Ga0228643, IMG submission 190533) | Seawater microbial communities from Monterey Bay, California, United States - 55D | ecosystem: Environmental > Aquatic > Marine > Coastal | place: USA: California | collected 2016-11-08
ATTAGCATCAATTCTTCCAGCTTTCGGTGAGATTATTACAATTTATTTAGGCGTTTGGACCTATTATTGGCCTTATCAAATTTTTTGAGTTCCTTTATATGCCTTAATCTGTTTGATTTTTGTTCACATGTTGGTGTATACAATTTTACATTTTATCTGTAAAAAGTATAACATAAACGATCTTGTTTTTAATTAAAATTTCCAACAAACAATTCTGGTTACTTTATTTCCTTGATGCATCGGAATTACTTTAAATACAGATGCTCCCAATTTCTTTGAAGACTTCTCCATACTTTCAACATTTTCTTTTTTGGAAACCAGACTTGTAAACCAGGTACTTTTATTTTTAAAGAGTGAACTTTCATACAGATAGTTATGTAAAAAAGCTTTTTCACCTCCAACATACCACAATTCGTTATTATTACCAGCAAAATTTCGCACACTATTATTACCTAAATTTCTGTTTTTTCTTCTATTTGCTCCTCTTGCCTCTTCTGCTGATTTATAAAATGGCGGATTGCACATCACTGCAGAAAAAGAATCCTCCTCTTCTATTATACCCTTTAAAATTTGGTTTTCATCAAATTGTTGGCGCAATTTAATAGAACTCTCTAAATGATTATCATCTATAATATCTTGAGCAGTATCTAAAGAATCTAAATCTATGTCTGTTGCAACAAAATTCCAATTATATGCTGCAACTCCCAATAATGGATAAATACAAGTTGCACCGGTACCAATGTCTAGAATAGTAGTATTTTCTTCTAAAGAGATTACGTCTGCTAAATGATGAATATAATCTAAACGTCCTGGAATGGGTGGACATAAATTTTGATTCGGGAAATCCCAAACTGAAATCTTATCAAAAGAAAAAAGCAATCCCCTATTGAGCTCTTTTACAGCCATAGGATTTGAAAAATCAATACTCATATTTCCATATGCATTATTGGAAACATACTCTTTTAAAGCAGGATTGTCTTTAATTAATTCATCAAAATTATACCCTCTATTAAATTTATTTTTTGGGTGCAAGCCTTTTTCTTTCATTATAATTCTACTATTGTAAACTCTAATTGTAAAGGTTTTAAAGCACCTTTTAACGCTCTTATAAACAACGGACCGTACGTCAAATAATAGTTAGAAAAGTTCAACTGACGTTCATCTAAACTCTGATTTGGCAGCAATTCATTTTGAAGTTCTGTGATGCGTTTCACCAAGGCCTTTTGTTTCCTCTTTTCGGCTCTTAGCATACGTTTTTGCAGGTTTTCTAGGCCTTTTATTTGTTTTATTTCTTGAGCATTTACAGCTCCTAAAAAAGAAACATCTGTTTTTTTAGCAACTTCTTTTAATTCTGAAAATTGTTTCTTTAAAAAATTAATTTTTTTATCAAAATCGATTTCAATATCAGTATTTTCAATTATTTTTTTTGCGAGTAAATCATGCTGATTTAAAAATAATTCTTGATGTGAAATAGTTAAATTATTTAGCTTCTTTTGTTGTTTTTCTGAAAGAAGTTGCACAGAATTTCTTAGTAATAAAACAGGAAAAGGAATCGCTACTTCCTTAAAATAATCTTTCAACTCGAACCAATAGGCAATCTCTCCTCCTCCTCCTACATAACAAATATTAGGTAAAACGACTTCTTGGTATAAGGGTCTCATAATTACATTTGGAGAGAATGCTTCAGGATTTTCGTCAACTGCTTTTAAAATTTCTGATTTTGAAAAAGAGATTTCTGAATTATTGACTTTATAAATCCCATTTTCTAAAATAATACGTTCTCTAAAATGATCCCCTAAATAGAATAAATTCAATTCTCTAGGGTTTACCTGTATTTTATAGTCTTTCTTTAAATTTTTAATTGTTTTTGAAACCGCTTTAAATGAAGTCTGGTTCTCTAATTCGTCTTTTAAAATTGGTGTCAATAATTGTTTTAGTTTCACATCATCTCCATCTATAATCACCAAACCAGAATCACTAAACAATTCATTTGCAATATATCGAGTTGCATCTGCTAAATTTTGATGTTTCAAATATGCTTCAGAAAATAGTTTTTTTATAAATTCTGCATTTTTAGAATGCCCTAAATGTTTGGCAAATACTTTAAAAACATTTTCCAATCCATTCGTTGAAAAACGTCCAACAGCTCCCCCATCTTTTCGATTCCAAGCTACTTTTTTTCCATCAAAATTGAAAAAATTAATTTCCTCAAAATCGTGATCTTCTGATGCCATCCAGTAAATGGGAATAAAATTCTGTTCTGGAAATTTAAGAGATAGTTCCTCACATAAATTAATCGTAGAAATAATTTTATACAAGAAATACAAAGGACCAGTAAACAAGTTTAATTGATGACCAGTAGTCACTGTAAATGAATTTTGTTTCTTTAAAATTTCGATATTATCTTGTGTTTTTTCAGAAACTTTAAAATGTTGGTATTGACTTTTTAAGGCAGCTGACAAAACCAATCTTGTTTGTAATCGAAATGTAGCTTGCTTCTCTTCTATCTGACTGTAAAAACCAGGAATGTCAGGAAAATTGTTGTAAAAAGGCAGTATCGATTTTTTTTTCTCTAAATAATCTACAATTGTTTTAGAGAAAAATCCGGTTTCTTGAAAAGGAATATGTGCTACTTTCATTCTTTCTTACTGCGTTCTTTCTTGCTTTGTTCTTTAAAACAATGTGTAAATATAAGGTCTTTCTACTCTATATGGATTTACAAACGTGTAATTAATTATTTTTTTCACCTTTTGAGGTACTTTAAATTTGACATTTAATTTTGCTCGTAGAACTTTTTCAAAAATAGTAAATTTTGAAATGAAGTTGTTAAAAGATGTTCTACTCTAACATAGTTTTAACATGATAAAATTCAATCCCATAAAAGAGAACTGAAATATTTCTTACTTTTGAACTTCAAATTAAATCTTTATGAAAATAAAATTCCTTTTCATCATTGCTTTCTTAACATTTGGTAGCATCATTTCTCAAACTTTACAAACCCCTTCTCAATTTTTAGGATATGAAATTGGATCTCGTTTTACAAGGCATCATAAAGTAATAGACTATTTTAAATATGTTTCTAAAAATAGCTCAAATGTTGAATTAGAAAAGTATGGAGAAACCAATGAACACAGACCTTTGTATGTGAGTTATATTTCTTCAAAAGAAAATATTCTACATTTAGAAAATATTAGAAAATCGAATCTTTCTCAAGCAGGTATCATTGCGGGAGGTTCTAATAATAAAATTTCAATCGTTTGGTTGAGTTATAATGTTCATGGAAATGAAGCTTCAAGTACAGAAGCTGCTATGCTAACAATATACGAGTTGGTTACCACCAAACAAAGATGGTTAAAAAACACAGTAGTTATTATAGACCCCTGCTTAAATCCAGATGGTAGAGATCGGTATGTAAACTGGTACCAACAAGTAAAAAGTACCCCTTTTAATATAAATCAAGAAGGAAAAGAACATTCTGAGCCTTGGCCAGGTGGAAGACCAAATCATTATTTGTTCGATTTAAATAGAGATTGGGCATGGGCAACTCAATCAGAAACTGCACAAAGAATAAAAATATACAATAAATGGATGCCACATATTCATGTAGATTTCCATGAACAAGGAATAAACGACCCCTACTATTTTGCTCCAGCAGCGGCTCCTTTTCATGAAATTATATCTGACTGGCAACGTAATTTTCAAACTCAGATTGGCAAAAATCACGCTACGTATTTTGATAGAGAAGGATGGTTGTATTTTACCAAAGAAAGTTTTGATTTATTATATCCAAGTTATGGAGATACTTACCCAACCTATATGGGTGCCATTGGAATGACTTATGAACAGGCAGGACACGGCCGAGCAGGATTGGGAGTAAAAACGGATGAAGGAGAGGTATTGACTCTAAAAGACAGAGCCATCCGTCATATGACTACCGGTTTGTCTACCGTAGAAATATCCTCTAGCAATGCTGTAAAATTAAACACTGAATTCAAGAAATTCTTTACAAACACGAATGCTACCTACAAAAGTTATGTCCTAAAAAACAATAATGAAGACAAAACAAGGAGGTTAAAAGCATTGTTAGACACCCATCAAATCGCCTATGAAAATACAGAGTCAGGCTCCGTAAAAGGATATGACTATTCTAGCCTAAAAGAAGAAAAAATGAGTGTATCTCTCTCAGATATAGTAGTTCACACAGATCAACCAAAAGGAAAAATGGTAAAAGCTCTTTTTGAACCTGTTACTAAATTAGAAGATTCTTTAACCTATGACATTACTGCTTGGTCATTACCATATGCTCATGGTTTTAAAGCCATTGCCTCTAGAAATAAAGTAAACTCTGTTCTAAATGTCAAATCAATTACTATAAAAAATAATACAGATAAATCTTCATATGCTTATATTTCTAAATGGAATAGTGTAGCAGATGCTACTTTTTTAGGCGCGCTGTTAAAAGCAAATATTACACCTCGTTTTTCTGAAAAACCATTTTCTATTGCAGGAAAATCTTATCAAAGAGGAACATTAATTATTTTAAGAAATGATAACAAAAATGATTCTTTTGATGATAAATTAGTAGCAATTGCCAACAAACATCAAAGAAAATTATTTTCTGTAAAAAGTGGTTTTGTTAGTGCTGGTGTAGATTTTGGCTCCTATTCTGTAAAACCTATCAACAAACAAAATATTGCAGTATTATCTGGAAAAGAGACCTCTTCTTTAAGCTTTGGTGAAATTTGGCATTTCTTTGAAACACAATTACACTACCCAATAACCAATATAGATGCTAGTGATTTTGAAAATATAAAGTATACTAATTATGATGTAATTATAATCCCCGATGGGAATTATAAAAAGGTTCTTACCAAAGAAAATTTAGAAAAATTAAAGCAATGGGTTCAGTCTGGTGGAACTTTAATCGCAATTGGAAATGCCTTAATGCCTTTTGCCAATAAAAAAGAATTCTCTCTTAAAGAGAAAAAAACTAATGAAGAAAAAATCAGTGTAGATTTAACTCCTTATGCAGGTAGAGAAAGAAAAAATGTTACTAAATTAATTACAGGTAGTATTTTTAAAAGTTTGTTAGACCCAACTCACCCTTTGGCTTTTGGATATGGAAAAGCGTATTTTTCACTAAAATTAGGTAGCACTTCATTCGAATACTTAAAGAAGGGAAACAATGTTGCTTATTTTGACGAAACTACTAAAACCGTTTCTGGTTTCGCTGGAAGCACTGCGGTTAAAAAAGTACCTAAATCCTTATTATTTGGTGAAGAAAAGTTAGGAAATGGGAGTATCATTTACATGGTAGACAACCCATTGTTTAGATCTTTTTGGGAAAATGGAAAACTCTTTGTAGCCAATGCTGTTTTCTTGTTGAATTCAGATAAATTGGACTAAAAAATCAATTCTTAAACTTCAAAATGCTCCCAAAGAGTATCTGACTTTTTGGGAGCACTTCAAAATATTTTTTTATTTATGATGTTACAGGTGTCCCATATAAATCATAATCACCTGCCTCGTGCATTTTAATATCAATAAATTCTCCTATTTTAATATAATGTTTTTTTGCATCAACTAAAACATCATTGTCTACATCAGGTGAATCATACTCTGTTCTACCATAAAAATATTCTCCATCTTTTCTGTCAAATAAACAACGAAAGGTTTTTCCTATTTTTTGTTGATTCAATTCCCAAGAAATTTGAGACTGAACTTCCATGATTTCATTTACACGTTTAAACTTTACCTCTGCCGGAACATTATCATCTAAAACATAGGCACCCGTATTTTCTTCGTGAGAATATTCAAAAGCACCCAAGCGTTCGAAACGCATTTCTTCTACCCAGTCTTTTAATTCTTGAAACATTTCTTCTGTTTCTCCCGGATACCCAACAATTAATGTTGTTCTAATGGCCATTTCTGGAACTGACTCTCTAAATTTATGAATTAACGCAGTCGTTTTTTCGTGTGTTGTTCCTCGTTTCATAGACTTTAACAACTCGGTATTTATATGCTGTAAAGGAATGTCTAAATAATTACAAACTTTAGGTTCCCGTTTCATTACTTCTAAAACATCCATAGGAAAACCCGTTGGGAATGCGTAATGCAACCGAATCCATTCAATACCCTCTACTTTTACCAACGCTTCTAATAATTGAGCTAGGGCTCTTTTTTTATAAATATCTAAGCCATAATACGTTAAATCTTGAGCGATTAGCATTACTTCTTTTATTCCTTTTGCGGCTAATTTAGTGGCTTCAACAACAATATCTTCAATAGGTGTAGAAACGTGTTTACCACGCATTAGAGGAATGGCACAAAAAGAACAGGGTCTATCACACCCTTCTGCAATTTTTAAATAGGCATAATGTTTTGGAGTTGTTGTTAAACGCTCTCCTATCAATTCATGTCTATAATCTGCTTCTAAAACTTTTAATAAATTAGGCAAATCATGTGTCCCAAAATATTGATCTACATTGGGAATTTCTTTCTCTAAATCTGGTTTATAACGTTCACTTAAACATCCTGAAACAAAAACTTTATCAATTTCACCAGCTTCTTTCCTTTGCGCATAATGAAGAATTGTATCAATTGATTCTTCTTTAGCTTTACCAATAAAACCACAAGTATTAATAACCACAATATTTCCATCGTCATTTTCATCTTCATGAACTACTTTTTTACCATTGGCTTTTAACTGTCCCATTAAGACTTCAGAATCATAAATATTCTTTGAACAACCCAAGGTAACTACATTAATTTTATTTTTTTTAATGGTTTTTGTGCGCATATACTTTTTTTTAATAATTGCAAATATACAGCTTAATTAGAGTTTTTATTCAAAGTTTTTTAGATGGTTTTTTAGATGAAATATTTTTTTTAATACGGAGCATCTAACGTTAGCTAAAATTCTCATAAAACACAACTCACTGAAGATAATGAACTTAGAGTTGTATTCTTACTTCCATAAATAACCTATAATTTACTAAATAACAATGTCTTAATAACTAAACCCAATCCTTTACCCTTCAAATTAATAAAACACAAGAATGAAGCTCATATAAAAGTCTAAAAGCAATAAAAAATGCTTGAAATGATTGGGTACCAATACGTATTTTATATTTCTAAAATCCTTTGTAGTTTTAACTAAAAAAAGATTATGACTGATTAAGAAAAATATTTCCTTAAAAAATCACTCTTTTTTTTTTTAAAACTCAAATGAATAAAAACTTACTAAAATGAATAAAAAATTACTATTTCTATTATTCGCTTTTTTAATAACTCTCTCTTACGCTCAAGACAACAATAAGTTTAGAACTGAAAAAGTATGGCGTATAAATTTTTTAAATCCAGCAATTGAATTAGAAATTCCGACAGGACAATTTTCCACTTTTTCTTCAGCTCTCGGAATTGGTTATGGAGGAGGATATCCTGATTTGCATTTTGGAGGAAGTGGATTTATTTATATAATTAGTCCATTCGCTGATTTTCAACAAAAATGGTTTTATAACTTAAATAAAAGAAATGGGAAAAATCAAAATACAGAAAATAATTCTGGAAATTTTGTGTCATTAAAATTTATAACACGTGGAAATTCAATAGCGGAAAATATAAACAGAACTTCTGATTTTGATTTTGCTTTCGGACCAACTTGGGGAATTCAAAGAAAGTATGGAAAGAATTTCCATTTACTTTTTGACGTTGGTCCTCAATATTATTTTGACATAAACGGAAATGGAAATATTTGGCCAATTATGTTACAACTGAATTTAGGATTTGACTTAAAAAAGCAATAAAAAATGCTTGAAATAATTGGGTACTAATACGTATTTTATATTTCTAAAATTTAATATTTTTTTTTAAAAAAAATTGTAAGACTGTAAGAAAATTGTGTACAAACAAATGAGGTACTTCAAGGGATTAAATGGATTAAGGTTCTTTGCAGCCTATTTAGTTGTTCTTCATCATGCAGAACAGATACGATTGAAAAATGATATATTCCATTTAAAAGATTTACCTCTTTTTAATAACGGAAGTTGTGCAGTAACCTTTTTTTTTGTTTTAAGTGGTTTTTTAATTTCGAATTTGCTTCTAAAAGAGCAGGTAGTTACAGGAACTATCTCTATTCAAAAATTCTACATGAATAGGATATTAAGAATATGCCCTCTATATTTTCTTTTAGTTATTCTTGGAACAATTATTATTCCGTATTTTTTAACTACCATAAATCATTCCTATGAGATGCCTTACACCTTCAAAGATGTGGTACTGTATTATGTTTTCTTCTCCCCTTTTATGGTTAACATATTATTCGGACATCATTTGTTAGAACCACTTTGGTCTATTGGAGTTGAAGAGTTATTCTACATTATATGGGCTCCCTTATTTAAGTTCCTAAAAAGATATATTTTAGTTATCACCTTATCTGTAATAACTCTTAAAATTCTTCTGATTATTGCTTCTGACACTTTTTTATTTCCTTCTAATTTATCGAAAATTATAAAAAATGTTAAAATTTGAATCTTTAGCAGTTGGGGGGTTAACAGCATATATCATTTATCATAGAAAAAAGAAAATTGAAGATACTATACTGTTTTCAAAGCTAATTCAAATAATTATATTCCTATTTTTAATAGGTAAATTTTTCATATCTAAATTCCTGATTCAAAGTCTGTTTTTCTTTGAATTTCTGTATAATTCAAATATATTCTCTCATATGATTTTAAGTTGTTCATTTGCTTGGTTAATTATCAATATATCCCTGAATAGAAAGTCAATTATTAGTTTAGACAATAGGGTGTTTAACTTTCTAGGTGAAATATCCTATGGTATTTACATGTATCACATGCTAATCATATTTGGAATAATAGTACTCCTAAAAGATTACATTGCAACTATGTCGGGACTATCCTCTACTGCCTTTTTTTACTTACTTTTAACTACAGGTGTAATATTGGTTTCTACTATTTCAAAAAGAATATTCGAAGATTATTTTTTGAGACTTAAGAAGAACTTCAGAATAATACAGCATACAACAAAAGATCATGAAACTTATGAAATAAAGGAAATCAATGAGCCAAAGGGGTATTAATTAATGACAAACAAAAAGTTGTATTATCGCCAAATAAGTATCCGTTAGCACAAGCTTTTATTTAGACATATCGAGTTATGGGCAATCAAAGCCGATGTTCAACCATGTACGAGGATTTGTAACTCCAATCCTAAAAAAAGATTCAAAATTCATATATTTACAAATATGATTTGAGTATTTTTTTAAATGATTAACACTTTCAAATGACTACTTTATTTTTTCAGGCATCTTTGATTATTTTAATTCTTGTAACCCTTTTATGGATCTGGAGTGTTTTTATAAAAAACGTCAGTATTGTTGACATTTTTTGGGGGTTAGGGTTTGTCGTTGTAAACACATTTTATGTTTTTATGTCGGGAGAACTAAATGCAAGAAAAATAGTGATATTAACCTTGGTTTGTATTTGGGGATTTAGACTTGCCATTTATCTAGCAATAAGAAATATTGGCAAAGGTGAAGATTTCAGATATCAAGAATTTCGACAAAATTATGGCCCTAAACGGTATTGGTGGTTTAGCTATTTTCAAACTTTTTTATTACAAGGAATCTTAATTATGATTATTTCTTTACCGCTTCTAGGAATAAATTATAACAATAGTAATGGAAACTTACAAATACTTGATTACCTGGGAATTATAATATGGATTATTGGGTTTACCTTTGAAACCGTTGGTGATTTTCAATTATCGAATTTTAAAAGGGATTCCAAAAACAAAGGAAAAATCTTACATACAGGCCTTTGGAAATACACCCGACATCCAAATTATTTTGGCGACTCTGCAGTTTGGTGGGCATATGGCATTTTTAGCATTGCTGCGGGTAGTTATTGGCAGGCAATAGGTGCTGTTATAATGACCTTATTAATTCTCAAAATATCTGGAGTAAGTTTGCTAGAAAAGACCTTAAAAGAAACAAAACCCCAGTACAAAGAATACATTCAAAAAACAAGCTCTTTTATCCCTTGGTTTCCAAAAAAATAAATGACAATGGACTTTCTTACTAAAAATTTTTGGTTTATACTTTTCTTTATTTGGGGTATACCTCTAAGTTATTACAGAAGTAAATTTAGAAAAATAGTTTATCAAACTGATAACTGGCTCATCAATATCAAGCCTTTATTCTGGAAAGAAATTATAGGTCTTATTGGAAATATTTATCCTAAAAATATTAGTTATAAAAAACTTAGAAACTTTTACCGCTTCTATCTAACCATCTATTTCTTGTTATTAATTGCTTACCTTGTTTTCAATTGAAAATTAGAAACAAGTCTCTTAGGAGGAGCTCTAAATTATAAGAATATTATTTTACTTAAAAAAAGAATCTACAAATTCGTGTTTGTTGAAGACCTGCAAATCATCGATTCCCTCTCCTACACCAATATATTTAACAGGAATCTGAAATTGATCTGAGATGCCAATTACAACCCCACCTTTTGCGGTACCATCTAACTTTGTAACAGCTAAAGAGGTAACCTCTGTTGCTTTTGTAAACTGTTTTGCTTGCTCAAATGCATTTTGACCAGTAGAACCATCTAAAACTAATAAAACGTCGTGTGGAGCATCTGCGACTACTTTTTGCATTACACGTTTAATTTTAGTCAACTCATTCATTAAGTTTACCTTATTATGCAACCTACCGGCAGTATCAATAATTACAACATCCGCATTTTGAGTAACTGCTGATTTTAAGGTATCGAAAGCAACTGAAGCTGGATCGGAACCCATTTCTTGATGTACAATTGGCACATCTGTTTTACTAGCCCAAACTTTTAATTGATCTATTGCGGCAGCTCTAAAAGTATCTGCAGCTCCTAAAACAACTTTTAAACCTTGTTTCTTAAACTGACTTGCTAACTTCCCTATTGTTGTTGTTTTACCAACACCGTTGACGCCAACAACCATAATTACAAAAGGACTTTTATTTTTTGGTATTGTAAATTCTGTTTCATCACCAAGATTTGTTTCAGATAACAAACCTGCAATTTCTTCGCGAAGAATTTTATTTAATTCATCGGTACCAACATATTTGTCTTGAGCAACTCTAACCTCTATCCTATTAATAATTTTAAGAGTGGTATCTACACCAACATCTGAAGCAATCAGAACCTCTTCTAGGTCGTCTAAAACATCTTCATCTACTTTAGATTTTCCCGCTACTACTTTTGTTAATTTACCAAAAAAACTTGCTTTAGACTTCTCCAATCCTTTGTCTAAAGTTTCCTTCTTTTCTTTCGAGAATATTTTTTTAAAAAAACTCATTTTTATAATTTATGATCTTTATTAATTTATTAAAAAAACTACTACTTGTTTAATTTAACAAACCAACACTTAAATATCGATTACGTTAGCGATTGAAGTTTTGTTGTAGCTCCTTAAAAAGAGCGACTTCTGAAAGCGCGACTTGATCTTGAATACCCCCAAGATAAAGTAACGCCCAAAAATACACAATTCTAATTCATAAAAAAAGCTACTTTCTAAATAGAAAGTAGCTTTGTATATTTTTATGAAGTAAAAATTACTTTTTTGCTAAAAAGTCGTTTACTTTTGAAGGATCCATGATTGATTCTACAAAAGTGTAAGCTCCTGATTTTGGAGACTTTACCATTTTGATAGCTTTGGTTAATCTTTTTGCTCCTGTCTGTAACGATGCTACTGATTTTTTTGCCATTGTTTAAATTTTAAATCTATATGCTCTGTTCTGAGTTCTAGATATTTTAATTATTTAATTTCTTTGTGAACAGTCATTTTCTTTAAGATAGAGTTGAATTTTTTAATTTCCAATCTATCTGGAGTATTCTTCTTGTTCTTGGTTGTAATATATCTAGAAGTACCTCTTTCTCCTGAAGCTTTGTGCTCTGTACATTCTAAGATTACTTGAACTCTATTTCCTTTTTTTGCCATTTGTATAAAATTTAAATCGCTTGAGCTTATTTAGTTAAAATTCCGTTAGCTCTCGCTTCTTTTATAACTGCAGAAATTCCTTTCCTGTTAATATTTTTTAATGCAGAAGCAGATATTTTTAAGGTAATCCATTTATCTTCTTCTGGGATATAAAAACGCTTTGTCATTAGGTTAGCGTCAAACTTTCTCTTAGTTCTATTTAAAGCGTGAGAAACGTTGTTCCCAACCATTGCTTTTTTTCCTGTTAATTCACAAACTCTAGACATCTTTTCGACAGTATTTATAGTGTTATCTCTAAACGAGGTGCAAATCTACAAATAAATCTAATCCTGAACAAAACAATTTCACAAATTTTTAAAGAATTTCTTTTTGTAAAATCTCAAGTGATTTACTGACTGTTCTATTGATTACTTTTTCTCTTGGCTGACCAAAATTAAATTCTTGAACACACTCTTTCTCATCGGAGATAAAAGCAATGTAAACGAGTCCTAAACTCTTATCATTATTGTCTGAGGTTGGCCCTGCATTTCCTGTTACTGCAATTGCATAATTTGTCTGAAGTTTTTGCTTGGCTCCTCTTGCCATCTCTAAAGCTACTTCTTTGCTAACTACAGTATGTTTTTTAATAGTTTCTTGAGAAATATCCAATAAATTAATTTTAGTTTCTGCACAATAGGTTATAAAACTTCCTTTAAAGTATGCTGATGCTCCTGCAATAGAGACCAAAGTTGATGCAATTTTACCTCCGGTTAAACTTTCTGCAGTAGCTATTGTCTTATTGCGCATTTTAAGCAAGTCACCTACTCTTTTTTCTAAAGAGGCATCATCATCTAAACCTGTAATTATTTCGGGAATTAATTGATACAGCTCATTCACTTTTTCATCTAATTCTTTTTCTAAAACTTTTTTGTTATCGCCTTTAGCGGATAATCGCAAACGCACTCTACCAAAAGAAGGCAAATAGGCTAACTTAATAAATGCCGGAAGCTTATTTTCAAAATCTTCGATTCTTTCTGCAATAGTGCTCTCTCCTTGCCCATAAGTCATAATTGTCTTATGAATGATAAATGGAAGCTTAAATTGCTTCTGTATTCTTGGTAAAACTTCATTCGATACCAACCCTTTCATTTCATATGGAACTCCCGGAAGAGAGACAAAAACAGTCTTATTTTCATAAAACCACATTCCTGGTGCGGTTCCAAAATTATTCATTAACAAAGTGGCTTTTGATGGTAATTTGGCCTGTGTTCGTTGAATTTCTTTAAATGGATGATTTATTTTTTTAAACAATCCTTGAATATGAGTAACTACTTGTGGATACTCTATATGCTCAGTATCATGAAAGAATTCTGCAATTGTTTTTTTAGTAATGTCATCTTTTGTGGGTCCTAATCCTCCTGTAAGTATTACAATACCAACTCTATCTTGTGCTTCTTTTAAGGCATTTAGAATGTGCTGTTTGTCATCTTGAATGGAAGTTATTTGATATACTGAAACACCTATTTTATTCAATTGTTTTCCAATCCATTGAGAATTGGTGTCTACAATTTGACCTATCAAAATTTCGTCTCCGATTGTTATAATTTCTGCATTCATGATGTGTGATTATGATGCAAAAATAGGAACAAGTATTAATATTTAAATTAAATTTGAAGATAAATATCAAATCAATGAAAGTCTCCTATAGTTTCCTGTTAATTATATCCATCATTATCTCTTCTTGCTCTTCAGTTAATATAAAAAAATCAGAAGAACAATTGGTACGTATTCCCTATACAAGTTTTCTAGACAATTCAGATCGAGAATATTTTTTATACCTGCCGAAAGGATATAAAGAATCAGACAAAAATTGGCCTATTTTAATGTTTCTTCATGGAAATGGAGAACGTGGAAATGGTAAAAGTGAATTAGAATACATACAAATTCATGGACCATTATATGAATCTTGGGTTCAAAAAAGAGACTTGCCTTTTATTATTATTGCTCCACAACTACATATGTTTGATTTGGACAAGCAAGGAATTGATTATATCACAAATAGAACTACAGAATCTATTCCGAAACGATTAAAAACTGGAACTCCTAATCGACCTAAACCTAGGTTTACTTATGAAAAATTGAATCGTATTATGAATGATACAATACCAGAAGCTAGAATAAATTTTATAAATAAATATGGCTGGAATAACGTACAAGAAGATTTGATAAGTATGATTGATAGTACCTTAAAAAACTACAAGGCTGATGATAAAAGAGTTTATTTAACCGGTCTGAGTTTTGGTGGATATGGGACTTGGCATACAGCTAGTAAATATCCAAATAAATTTGCAGCGATAAACCCAATAGTAGGATTTGCATTTCCAAATTTAATAAAATCTATTGCAGAAAAAAAAATACCTATTTGGAATATTGCCGGCGGAAAGGACAAAGCAGTCCCATCTGAATATTTTTACAGTGGAATTAATAAATTAAAAGAGTTTGGTCATCATAAAGTTAGACTTACTATTCATGAAGATACAGATCATATAGAAACTTGGAGAAGAGTTTATGCTGGACAAGATATTTATGATTGGCTATTGAGTCACTCTAAATAGAATATTTAACCCTGCAAACTTATCATAAATTACTTCACCCGAATGGTAAAAGCCTCTTTTCCTTCTATCATTCCTTTTAAAACATCATTCTCAAAAACTTTACCCACACCTGCTGGAGTTCCCGTAAAGATTATATCTCCTTTTTTTAAGGTAAAATATTGAGATACAAAAGAAATTAATTCATCTATATTCCACAACATAGCGTCTGTATTTCCTTCTTGAACAATAGCATCATTTTGATATAATTGAAATTTCAAATTAGCTAAATCAAATTCTTCTTTCGGATAAAACTCACCAACAACTGCACTTCCATCAAACGCTTTTGCTTTTTCCCATGGCAAGCCACTTTCTTTGCATTTTGCTTGAATATCACGTGCTGTGAAATCAATTCCCAATCCGATTTCATCATAATATTTGTGGGAAAAAATTTTATCTATATGCTTACCTACTTTGTTAATCTTTACTAAAATTTCAACTTCATAATGAATATCATCAGAAAAAGGAGGAATAAAAAAAGGGTTCTTTTTTGGTAAAATAGAAGAATCTGGCTTTAAAAATACAACTGGATTTTCTGGTCTTTCATTCTCAAGTTCTTCGATGTGTTTTGCGTAGTTGCGCCCAATACAAATTATTTTCATTATGTATTTAAAATTTGAATGATTCAAAAATTAAAAGCTAAGATAACATACTCCAAACTGAATAATACTTCCTAAAAAATACTAAAATATCTACTCACCAGCTTCTGGAAAAACAATGGCCCTGTTTCCAGAAACTATAATTTGATGATTTAAATGATTTTTTACGGCTCTTGCTAAAACTAGCTTTTCAATATCTGCACCAATTCTCTTTAATGTTGTTGGAGTACTTTCGTGACTTACAGGCTTTACATCTTGCTCAATAATAGGACCTTCATCTAAATCTTCCGTAGCATAATGGGCTGTTGCGCCTATTAATTTTACACCTCTTTCATATGCTTTCTTGTATGGATTTGCTCCTTGAAAAGCTGGTAAAAATGAATGGTGAATATTGATGATTTTTTCTGGATAATGATTGATAAAATGAGAAGATAAAATCTGCATATATCTGGCCATAATTACCAAATCTATGGTATTAGAATCTAATAATTTAATAATTTGTCCCTCTTGCTCCTCTTTAGTTCCCTCAGAGATCGGAAGGTAATAAAAAGGAATATCAAACATTTCTGCAATATGTCTTAATTTGTTGTGGTTACTGATAATCATCTTCACATTACAATCCAAACGACCTTCTTTAGAACGCTCTAACAAATCGTATAAATTGTGACTCGTATGCGAAACCAAAATAGCCACATTTTGTTTTTTTTCTCCATAATGCACAGACCAACTAAATTGTAATGGATCTGCCAATTCTAAAAAACTATTTTCTAATTCGTTCTTAGAAATATTGGTTCCATCTGCATTCAAACGAACCCTCATAAAATAAGTGTCTTCAATTGAATTTACATACTGCTGACAACTCAAAATATTAAATCCTTTTTCATAAAAAAAATTGGTTATTTTTGCAACCAACCCTTTTTGATCTGGGCATTTTATTAAAAAAGTTACTACTTGTGATTTCATTTTTTTTAAACGTTTTATAAATTAAAAAAATTCACTGCTATTCTTAATATGATTTATCGATTTTTAAAAAATCTATTCAAATGATCCGCTGAATTTAGGAAGTAATTAGAGAAATCTATGGTATCCATTTTTTCGGAAAATTCGGTTTTCTCTTCTCTAAAAAAGCATCTCTTCCTTCTTTTGCTTCGTCTGTCATATATGCAAGTCTGGTTGCTTCACCCGCAAAAACCTGCTGACCAACCATACCATCATCCGTTAAATTCATTGCAAATTTTAACATTTTTATAGAAGTCGGACTTTTCTCAAGTATTTCTTGAGCCCATTCAAAAGCAGTACTTTCTAACTCCTCATGAGGGATTACAGCATTCACCATTCCCATATCGTAGGCATCTTGAGCAGAATAGTTTCTTCCTAAAAAGAAAATCTCTCTTGCTTTTTTCTGTCCTACCATTTTTGCCAAATAGGCAGACCCATACCCACCATCAAATGAAGTTACATCTGCATCTGTTTGTTTAAAAATTGCATGTTCTTTACTTGCCAATGTTAAATCACAGACTACATGTAAACTATGGCCTCCCCCAACTGCCCAACCTGGAACCACAGCTATTACTGCTTTTGGCATAAATCGAATCAAACGCTGAACTTCTAAAATATTAAGCCTGTGATATCCATCATCCCCAACATAACCTTGATGTCCTCGTGCTTTTTGATCTCCTCCAGAACAGAAAGAATAAACGCCATCTTTTGTACTTGGTCCTTCTGCAGAAAGTAAGACTACACCGATGTTTACATCTTCACTAGCATCATAAAAAGCATCGTATAATTCTTTGGTTGTTTTTGGTCTAAAGGCATTTCTAACATTTGGCCTATTAAATGCAATTCTAGCAACTCCATTACATTTTTTGTATGTAATATCTTCGTACTCTTTAACAATTTTCCACTCAGGTTGTATCATAATTTTGTATTTTGGACGTTCTTTTTAGAAGAACAAAATAAATGGTCACAAAAATAAAGATTCAAATTTATGATAAAGAAATCATTCTCACTAATATTTATTCTTTTTTGCTTTAGCGGGTTTTCACAAAAAGTAATTGAAAAAACAATAATATCAGACATCCTAGAGACTTCTCGAAATTTAAAAATTTATTTACCAAAGGGATATGAAAAAGATAGTCTAAAAAACTACCCATTAGCCGTAGTTTTTGATGCAGAGTACCTGTTCGATACCTATGTGGGCAATTCTGTTTTATTTGCATTAAAAGACAAAGCTCCTAAGCAAATTGTTGTGGGAATTTCTATGGAAAAAACAAAAAAAGAAGATACCTATTTTAATATAGATAATGGTAAATTGAATAGAAGAAGTATTGAATTTTATCAATTTGTGAGAGATGAAGTTATTTTTTATGTGGAAAGTAATTTTAGAACCTCTCCCTTTATTTCTCTGATTGGTGAGGGAACTTCCGCAAATATAATCAGTCATTACTTAAAAGAACCAGAACCTTATATAAACTCATATGTCTGTATAAATCCTACTTTTTCTGATTTTGTTTATCGAGAATTTGAATCATATAATCTTAAAAAATTTTTAAAAGAAGACAATACTTTTTATCTATACACCAACAATTCAACTTCATTTTCATTAAAAAAACAAGCTAAAATTCGAGAATTACAAATAGAGATTTCATCTCTAGGATTGAATAATTTTAACATTATAAATGACCATATAAAAACTCCTAGCAGTATTTCTGCAGTGAGCGAGGCAATACCAAGGGCAATCAGTAAAATTTTTGAAATTTATTCTTCAATTTCAGAAGATGAATTTAGAAAAAACATACAAAATTCTACTCCCAGAGATGCTATAGCATACTTAGAAAACAAATATTTAGAAATCGAATTCTTATTTGGAAGTAATTTAGGGATTAGAGAAAAAGATATTTATGCGATCGAAAATATAATTATTGAAAAAGAAAATGGTGATTATTTACGTGAATTTGGTAAAATGATTTTGAATTTATTTCCTAGCTCACCTCTAGGCGAATATTATATTGGTAGATACTATGAAAATAGAAACAATATTAAAAAAGCCTTAAGATTTTACAAAGTTGGATATGGAAAAATAGATCCTTCTGATCCAAATTCAGATGCTTTTTATGAAAATATTTTAAGATTAAGTGGTCAATAATATTGCTATCAACAATCACAAAAAAAGCTTAAAAAAATCCTATTTCACCAATTCAATTCTATCTTCTTTGATCATAATAAGCTTCTGTTTATATAGGTTACCAACTGCTTTTTTAAATGCTTTCTTACTCATTTTCATATGAAAACGAATAGCATCTGGAGAACTTTTATCTGTAATTAAAAGAAATCCTTCTCTACTATCTTTTAGTTTAGAAAGGATTTTATTTACATCAGAATCAATGACATTTCTAAATCCTTGTGGCCTCAGAGAAACATCTATTTTTCCATCTTCGCGAATATTTTTGATATAACCGGTTACTTCCATGTTTTCTTCTAACTCCTGAAAAACTTCGCTCCTAAAAAGCAACCCATCATATTCTTCATTTATTAAAACGGTATACCCTAAACCTGTTTCAGTTTCAATGATTAACTGCACTTTATCTCCCTCTTGTAAATCCATTATTGTATATAGTTAAAATAGGTTTTTAAAATCAAATTATTATCCCCACTTGGCGTAAAAATTTCTAAGATTTTTGGTTTTTCTGAAACTTCATAAAAATCTTTAATTTGTTCATTTACTGTATCAGTTGAAAATGCTTTATGATACTCGAAACCATGCATTTTAGATAAATGCTCTGCTGTTAAACAATGAGGTGTTTCAAAATATTTAGTTGCATTTGTAGTAGATGGACCCGGAATAATTTTAAAAATTCCACCGCCAGAATTATTTATTAAAACAATCCTAAAATTAGCAGGTATATGGTCATTCCACAATCCATTACTATCATAGAAAAAACTCAGGTCACCAGTAATAAAAACAGTTTGTTTTAAACTTGCAAATGCCGCTCCAATTGCAGTACTTGTACTCCCATCGATACCACTTGTACCTCTATTGCAAAAAACTTCTACAGAATCTTTAATAGAAAATAGCTGGGCGTATCTAATAATAGAGCTATTGCTTATTTGAAGTTGAGAATCTTCTGGAATGCTTTTTAAAATTAGCTCGAAAGCTTTAAAATCTGAATGCCCAATTTGATCTAAATATTGTTGGTGTTTTACTCTTTTTTCATCTCTAAATGAAAGCCATTTTTTCTGATAATCACTCGTTACTTTTTGAGTACTATTGTTAAATGCTAAAAAAAAGTCCGAAGGCTTTTGTTGAATAAATTCTGTTAAGGAAAAAAAAGTGTTTGTTGCTTTTTTCTCATCTATATCCCAATGATGTTTGGGCTGATATAAACGTAAAAATTGTTTAATTTTTTTAGAAATAATCATTCCACCAAACGTAATTAAAACCTCAGGCTGAAGCTCTTTAAATTGACGTTCATCTAAAGAAAAAATAAGCTGATCAATGGAGTCTACTACATTTTTATGATGTAAGTTCGAAGTCGTTTCTGTAAGAATTAAAACAGAAGTATCGTTCGCATAAAAATGAATAAGTTCGTTTATTTTTTTATTTGGATAATGAACACCAACCAAAATAATTTTCTTCTTTGCTGTATTCCAAATAGAGGCAAAAAAGGAATAATCTACATGCGAATTATCTAGAGAGCTCATAGATATTCTAGGAAAATGAAAATCTTTTAAAACAGAAACCGTTTCGTATAAAGGTTCATCAAATGGAATATTTATATGAACCGGACCTTGATTTGATGTTGCAATTTGTAATGCTTCACCAATCAATTGTGAATTGCGAGTTTTAAAGCTTTGGTTCTCAATTAAATTTGCTGAAAATAAAATATGATTTTCAAAAACGTTTTCTTGACGAATAGTTTGTCCGTCTCCAATATCTATCAAATGTTTAGGTCGGTCTGCAGAAATAACAACCAATGGAATATTACTATAAAATGCCTCTGCAATTGCAGGATAGTAATTTAACAAAGCAGAACCAGAAGTGCATAAAATTGCAACAGGTTTTTGAGTTTGTTGTGCAATTCCTAGAGCAAAAAAAGCAGCAGAACGTTCATCTACAATACTAAAAGTACCTATGTCTGAATGATTCGAAAAACCGATGGTAAGTGGAGCATTTCGTGAACCAGGAGAAATCACAACCGTCTCAATTTTAAATTGATGACAAGCTGAAATAAGGATTTGTGCAAGTTCTTTCTTTGGATACATTTATTACTCTTAAAAAATGTCATTCCAAAATTAAATCCTGAAATGACATTTTATACAAAAACCAACCAAGTTGGTTAATTTCCTTTTTTATAGTCTTCTAAAAACTTCGCCAATCCGCTATCTGTTAGCGGGTGTCTTAGCAAACCTTCAATGGCACTTATAGGACCTGTCATTACATCAGAGCCTAATTTTGCACAATCAATAATGTGCATAGTATGTCGCACAGAAGCCGCTAAAATCTGAGTTTCAAAACCATAATTATCATAAATTAAACGAATTTCAGAGATCAAATTTAAACCATCTGTAGAAATATCATCCAAACGTCCGATAAATGGAGACACATAGGTTGCACCTGCTTTTGCTGCTAACAATGCTTGTCCTGCAGAAAAAACTAATGTTACGTTCGTTTTAATTCCTTTAGAGGAAAAATACTTACAGGCTTTTACTCCCTCTTTTATCATTGGTAATTTTACCACAATTTGAGGATTTAAAGCCGCTAGCGCTTCACCTTCTTTAACCATTCCATCAAAATCTGTAGCAATTACCTCTGCAGAAACATCTCCTTCAACCAATTCGCAAATTTCTTTGTAGTGGTTGATAATGTTTGCTTCACCAGTAATTCCTTCTTTAGCCATCAAAGACGGGTTTGTAGTAACACCATCTAAAATACCTAAGGCCTGCGCTTCTTTAATTTGCTCTAAATTTGCTGTGTCTATAAAAAATTTCATTTGTACTTATTTAGTTGTCAATATTATATTTTTAGGCATTACTTTATTCTGAAAGCAATCAGAACCAAGTCGGGCTTTGCGCACTCGCTTTCTGTTCATTCTTTTCAAAAGAGCTCAAACAAATGCTTCAATCCCTAATGCAAAGATAAGAACTCGGCTACTATTTTAAGAGCGTTCTAAAAAATATTTTTATACCAGTTATAAACAAAAAACAACTATAATTTGTAATGCTGCATCAATAGTTTTTCATACAATCTGTCTGGTAAAATTCGTTTTAAAACGATAGAAAATTTCTCCATAAAACCACCAACTTTATAATGGATTTTTGGTTTTTTTGTTTGTATAATTTTAAAAACAGCTTTTGCCATTTCTAATGGATCCATTCCATCATCTACATGGGAATTCATCAAATCTAAATTCGCTTGGTAGTTGTTTTTATAGGCAGAATTTTCAAATACAGGTGTATGATACCTTCCTTCAGCTATATTGGTCGTAAAATCTCCAGGAGCAATATTAACAAGATTGATATTAAAGCTTTTAACCTCCATACTTGTAGCCTCAGTTATAATTTCTAAAGCTCCTTTAGTAGCAGAATACACCCCTCTGTATGGTAAACCCATATAACCAGCAATGGAAGTGACATTTATAATTGTTCCTGAATTTTGTTTGCGCATTTGAGGTAAAACCTCTTTCATAACGTCAATTGCACCAAAAAAATTAGTATTAAAAACGGCGCGCATTTCATCAGTGGGTGTATCCTCAATGGGACCCGTAATACCCATTCCTGCATTGTTTACCAAAACATCTAACCTTCCTTCTTTTTTAATAACAAATGCTACTGCAGAAACAATCGTATCAATTTTTAAAACATCTAAAGCAATGAGTTCAAACGAAAATTCAGCTGTATGTTTTGGGTTTCTACTAGTACCATAAACTTTACATCCTTTTTGAACCAAAAAAGTAGCAATGGCTTTCCCTATTCCGGAGGAGGCACCAGTAATTAAAACAACTTTAGGCATACATGAAATATTTAAACAAATATCTAAAAAGAAAACGAAGGAAACTAAACTAAAAGAAAAATTTAAGTCTAGTGGACAAAAAATGGCAAGCTACCTACATCACACTGCTACAACCTAATACCTTTGCTGCGTTCCCGCCCTGGAGGATTCAAAGGGAGCTAGTTGTGTAGGACTTGCCAGTGCAAATTTACAATCTATTTTTATTTTAACAATTAAAAAAAGAGTTATTTTTTGAAACAAATTAAACAATCTAAATACCAAAATATTGTTTTTATTCATTATATTTAATTAAATGAAAATGAAATGAATATATTTGTTCAAATTAAAATTTAAAATTTAAAGATGGAAAATCAATTGAGTAGTAAAGGTTTTACAGTAAATAATGGTGTAATCCTAGGAGTAGCAATGGTTCTATTTAGTTTAGTAATGTATGCTACTGGGAATCATCTAGAACCCCACTGGTCTAGTTCTGTTGTAACTGGATTGTTATTTGTTGGTATAATAGTTTTTGGAATTAAAAAATATAAAGAAGCAAATGATGGTCTTCTTTCATGGGGAAAAGGGGTTAAAATTGGAGTTGGAATTGCAATTTTGGCCGGCTTAATTAATGTAATCTATAGCTATATTTTCATGAACTTTATAGAGCCAGATTTTATGAGCCAGATGATGGAAATTCAAAACCAGGCCTTTTTAGATCAAGGGATGACAGAGGAGCAAATTGAAGTAGCTAATGAAATGAGTGAAAAGTTTCAATCTCCTGGTATTGTTGCCGCAATGGGAATAATCATGTATGCTATTGGAGGGTTTGTCGTTTCTGCAATCGGAGCTGCAATTATGAAGAAATCTGAAGAAGAGCAATACTAGACATAGCGTTTTTTTTTACTTTTAACCAAACTTAACCAATCAAATAAATGTAAAACTAAACAGGTTATACATAAAAACTATGGATATTTCGGTAGTCATACCTCTTCTTGACGAACAAGAATCTTTACAAGAATTATACGATTGGATTGCAAAAGTGATGCAATCCAATCGTTATTTATATGAAATTATTTTTATTGATGATGGAAGTACGGACACATCCTGGGATGTGATCGAAAAGCTAACTCAAGAAAACCCCACTGTAAAAGGAATTCGTTTTCAAAAAAATTACGGAAAATCTCAAGCATTGGATGCTGGTTTTGAAATAGCCAAGGGTAATGTTGTCATTACCATGGATGCAGACCTACAAGACAACCCAGAAGAAATCCCTGAATTATATGATTTAATTGTGACTCAAAATTTCGATTTAATTTCTGGTTGGAAAAAGAAACGTTTCGATAACATTATTACAAAAAACATACCCTCTAAATTATTTAATGCAGTTGCTCGAAAAACTTCAGGTTTAAAATTACATGATTTTAATTGCGGACTAAAAGCTTACAAAAATGAAGTCATAAAAGCCGTAAAAGTTAGTGGAGAAATGCACAGATACATTCCTGTTTTGGCAAAAAATCAGGGTTTTACAAAAATCGGTGAGAAAGTTGTGCAACACCAAGCAAGGAAATACGGAGAAACAAAATTTGGTATGGACCGATTTATAAATGGCTTTTTAGACTTGATTACCATCTCATTTTTATCAAAATTTGGCAAAAGGCCCATGCACTTTTTTGGCCTTTGGGGTTCCTTTATGTTTCTATTTGGAACCTTTTCTGCAATTTACATTGGTGCATTTAAACTTTACAAAGTTTTTAATAATATCAAAACAATCTTAGTTACCAACAATCCTTGGTTTTACATAGCGTTGACGTCTATGATTTTGGGAACTTTATTATTTTTAGCGGGTTTTATTGGTGAACTCATAATAAAAACAAAAACTAACGAAAAACACTATACGATTAAAGAAAAACTCAATTTCTAAATAGTATATTTGCAAACCTATTAAACAAGACTATTTTTAATTTTTATGACTGAAATTTTAGACAAAGCGAAGCAATGGTTAACGTCAACCTTTGATGCTGAGACTCAAAAAGAGATAAACGAATTAATCACAAACGATTCAAATGATTTAACAGACAGATTCTACAAAGACATGGAATTTGGTACTGGAGGAATGCGAGGTGTCATGGGCGCTGGAACCAACAGAATAAACAAATACACTTTAGGTCGAGCAACTCAAGGCCTGTCTAATTACCTAATAGAAAATATAAAAAAAGATCAAAACAGTGTTGTCATTGCTTACGATTGTAGGCATAATAGTAAAAAGTTTGCGAAAATTGTTGCTGATGTCTTGTCCGCCAACAACATAAAAGTTTTTTTATTTGAAGATCTGCGGGCAACTCCAGAATTATCTTTTGCTGTTCGACACTTAAATTGTGATGCAGGGATTGTTTTAACGGCTTCTCACAATCCACCAGAATACAATGGATACAAAGTATATTGGTCAGATGGCGGACAAATTGTACCTCCTCATGATCATGGAATTATAAAAAAAGTGAACTCATTAGACTTTTCTGAAATAAATTTTGAAGCAAATGAAAATTTAATTGAAATTATTGGAAAAGGGGTAGACGATGCTTTTATTGATGCTTCTGTAATCAATGGTTCTTTATCAGACACCATTGATAGAAAAAATTTGAAAATTGTTTTTACACCTTTACACGGAACCTCTATAGTATCTGTGCCAGATGCATTGGCAAAGGCTGGTTATACTGATGTTCATATTGTAGAAGAACAAAGAGTACCTAATGGTGATTTTCCTACTGTAAAATCGCCAAACCCAGAAGAGCCTGAAGCCTTACAAATGGCAACTGATTTGGCCGATAAGATTGGAGCTGATATTGTTATTGGTACTGACCCAGATTGTGATCGATTAGGAGTTGCAATTAGAGATACCAATGGAAATATGAAATTGATGAATGGGAACCAAACAATGGTTGTTATGACTAATTTCTTATTAAAAAAATGGAAAGAAGAGAAAAAAATTAATGGAAAGCAATTTATAGGATCTACCATTGTTTCTACTGAATTAGTTAATGATGTTGCTGCCAATTATAATGTTGAAACCAAAGTTGGTTTAACAGGTTTTAAATGGATTGCTAAAATGGTGAAAGACTTCCCAGAATTAGATTTTATTGGTGGTGGTGAAGAAAGTTTTGGATACATGGTTGGAGGTTTTGTAAGAGATAAAGATGCCGTAACGGCAACGCTGTTAGCTTGTGAGGTTGCCGCATACGCAAAACAAGAAGGAAGCTCTTTTTATGAGGAGTTACTGGCGATTTATATGGAGCATAAATTTTACAAAGAGCACTTGATATCAATTACAAAAAAAGGAATGGATGGCGCTGCAGAAATTCAGAAAATGTTGAGTGATATGCGCAACAATCCATTGACAGAAATTGATGGAGAAAAAATAGAATCTCTTTCTGACTATCAAGCATCAACAAGAAAAAACTTGATAACAGGAAAAAGTACAAAAATAAATTTACCGAAATCTAATGTGCTCATTTACCAAACAGAATCTGGAACAAGAATTGCTGCTAGACCGAGTGGAACAGAACCAAAAATAAAATTCTATTTTAGTGTTAATACAAGTTTAGATCATGCTAAAGACGCTGATCGTATTGAAACAGAATTAGATGCTAAAATTCAACGTATTATCAAAGAAATGAATTTGAATTAATGGGATATTTTAAAGACATCTTAAAATATGAAAAGAAATATAGAAAATTTACTGTTCTAAATATTCTTTTTAATATTCTGTATGCTGTTTTTAATGTGTTGTCTGTTCTTGCTTTTATTCCAGTTTTGGGCATTCTTTTTGGGAAAGAACAAAGAATTACCAAAGAACCAATTTTTGAGGGGATTTCAAAAATTGGAGACTTTTTAAAAGATAGTTTTTATTATTTTATATCTCAAAGGATTGAAAATAACGGAGAAATTAACACTCTTGTATTTATTTGTCTTTTAGCGCTATCATTATTTTTTTTAAAAAATTTATTTCGGTATTTAGCCTCTTATGTCATTACCTTTTTAAGAACAGGAATTGTCAAAGATCTTAGAGATAAACTCTACAGAAAAATAATAGAATTACCGATAGCCTACTTTACTGAAAAAAGAAAAGGAGACATTATCGCTCGAATGACTTCAGATGTTCAAGAAGTGGAAAATTCGATTTTAACTTCTATAGAAACTATTGTTAGAGAGCCTTTAACGGTAATCATTTCAATAACTATCATGCTTTTTATGAGCTTAAAGCTCACACTATTTGTCTTTATTTTACTCCCAGTTTCTGGGTTTATTATTTCATCAATTAGTAAAAAATTAAAAGCGAACTCATTGAAAGCACAAAAAGAAACTGGTAATTTTCTATCTTTTATAGAAGAGACACTTACTGGTTTAAGAATTATCAAAGGATTTAATGCAGAAAAAGTTATTGAAAATAAATTCAACACATCTACATTCAATTTTAGACAGTTAATGACGAGTGTTTTCCACAGAAAAACATTGGCCTCTCCAATGAGTGAATTTTTAGGTTCTGCAACCATTATTGCAATTCTTTGGTATGGAGGAACGGAAGTTTTATCTAAAACAAGTGCGCTCCGACCAGATGAATTTTTTGGATATATTGTACTATTTTACACTGTTTTAAACCCTATTAAATTAATTACTACTACATTTTACAATATTCAAAAAGGAGAGGCCTCTGCCGAGAGAATCATGACTGTTTTAAATATGGAAAACAGTATTAAAGATAAGCCCAATGCCATTGTAAAAAAAGGTTTTGAAAGTCAGATTGAATTTAAAAATATTTCATTTAAGTATAAAAATGAATATGTTTTAGAAAATTTTTCACTGACACTCAACAAAGGTGAAACAATAGCTTTAGTTGGGCAATCTGGAAGTGGAAAATCTACTTTAGCGAATTTAATTACCCGCTTTTACGATGTTAATAAAGGGGAAATTTTAATTGATGGAGAAAATATTAAAAATATTACAAAAAAATCTTTAAGAGATTTAATGGGGATCGTTTCTCAAGATTCCATTTTATTCAACGATACTGTTGCCAATAACATCAAGCTAGGAAACCAAAAAGCAACAGACACAGCTATATTAGAAGCATGTAAAATAGCAAATGCTGATGAATTTATTCAAAATTTACCACAAAACTATAGTACAAATATTGGTGATGGTGGAAATACACTTTCTGGCGGACAAAAACAACGATTATCTATTGCTAGAGCCGTCCTAAAGAATCCACCAATTATGATTTTGGACGAGGCTACCTCTGCCCTAGACACAGCATCTGAACAATTAGTACAGATTGCTTTAGAAAAAATGATGGAAAATAGAACTTCTATAGTAATAGCACATAGACTTTCTACAATTCAAAAAGCCGATAAGATCTTAGTACTACACAAAGGTAAAATCGTAGAACAAGGAAAACACCAAGAGCTACTTGCCCAAAAAGGAGAATACTTTAAATTGGTGACGATGCAATCTTTAAGCTAGTTTCAACCCTAACTGATTTCCCTTTTTAATCATAAAATCATAAGATGCTTGATGTTCATTTGGTATTTTATAACCTAAAAACAACTCATACAACTTCATTTATTTTTAAATTAAGAATGAAGATCACAAGCTTTATCAAGTTCTTCAACTTCTCTAATTTTGGTTTTTTCACAATGCTAAGTTATTATAAAATTGAAATATCATTGGATTAATTTAATTATGTCAATAAATTAATCTAATTTTATTGAAATATTACTTAAATAATAATTTTACAAAGTATTGTGATTAAATTTAACCTTTTTTCTAAACAAAATAATCAACAAAAAAAAGAACGTAAAATTCAAAAGAAACGTTGCAAACCCTGGTTTAAGATTAATGGAGACAAAACTTTAAGGTTAAACTATGATTTATCTAAATCTTCAATAGTTTTTGATTTAGGTGGTTACAAAGGTAATTTTGCTCAAGAAATCTATAATAGATATTTATGTAAAATATTTATTTTTGAACCTGTTAAATCATTTTATAAAATTATTGATGACAAATTTAAAGATATTCCTAAAGTAACTACCTATCCGTATGGTTTAGCAAACGAGGATAAAGAACTTTTTATTAGTGATAGTGAAGATGCCTCTTCTGTTTTTATTGATTCAGAAGGTTCAGAAAAAATAAAATTAAAATCTATATTAAATTTTATTAATAATAATAATAATATCACACACGTAGATTTGATTAAGATTAATATAGAGGGAGGCGAATATGAAGTTTTAGAGGCTCTTTTAGAATCAGGAATGATTTCAATATTTAAAAATTTACAAATCCAATTCCATGATTTTATTATTGACAATGCAAGTGAAAGGATGGAGAATATTCAAGTACAACTAGCAAAAACTCATAAAATTACCTATCAGTATAAATTTGTTTGGGAAAATTGGGTAATCAAATAAATACTATTCTTACAAATTTAATTGTAAACCTAATTTCTTTCCCTTTTTAATCATAAAATCATAAGATGCTTGATGTTCATTTGGTATTTTACCATCTAAAATAGCTTCTTTAATCGCTTCCTTAATCTGACCAATTTCTTTACAAGGTTTTAGATTAAAGGCTTGCATAATCTCATCTCCTGAAACTGGTGGTTGAAAATTACGGACTTTATCCCGTTCCTCTACTTGTTTAATTTTTTTTCTAACCAACTCAAAATTTTTGTGATACCGTTTGAATTTTTTTGGGTTTTTTGTTGTGATATCAGCTTCACATAGTGTCATTAAAGAGTTGATATCGTTCCCTGCATCAAAAACAAGACGTCTAACAGCTGCATCAGACACTTCACTAGCCAACACTATTGGACGCGAACTTAACAAAACCATTTTCTGAACAAATTTCATTTTATTATTCAAAGGCATTTTTAAACGTTTGAATAATTTATATACCATTTTTGAGCCTACAAATTCATGCGCATGAAACGTCCAACCCACTTTTTTGCTGAATTTTTTAGTAGGTGCTTTACCAATATCATGCAATAAAGCTGCCCATCGTAACCAAACATCATTCGTGTTTTCAGAAATATTATCAACCACTTCTAAAGTGTGATAAAAATTATCTTTATGTTTTTGACCTTCAACTTCCTCTACCCCTTTCAAGTCAATTAATTCAGGAAGAATTTGTGCCAATAGTTCTGTTTCCTCTAATAACAAAAATCCTATCGATGGTTTTGAAGACAACATTATCTTATTCAATTCATCTACAATTCTCTCTCTAGTTATAATTTGTAATCTTTTTGAATTTTTAGAAATTGCAGAAAGAGATTCTTTTTCAATTTCAAAATTTAATTGAGAAGCAAAACGGATGGCACGGAGCATTCGTAAAGGATCATCTGAATAAGTGATATCAGGGTCTAAAGGTGTTTTAATTATCTTATTCTCTAAATCTTCTATTCCATTAAATGGATCTAATAGTTCTCCATAATTAGCTTCATTTAGACTTAAAGCAAGTGCATTTATGGTAAAATCACGTCTGTTTTGGTCATCTTGTAATGTTCCTTCAATTACATCTGGATTTCTACTATCCTTTGTATAAGACTCTTTTCTGGCACCAACAAATTCAATTTCAACATCTTTATATCTCAACATTGCTGTACCATAGTTTTTAAAAACCTGAACTTTTGGTTTGTTGGGTAACAATTTAGAAACTGCTAAAGCTAAATCTATTCCGCTACCAATTACTACAACATCAATATCTTTTGCATTGCCTCTTTTTAAGAAAAAATCGCGTACAAAACCACCAATGACATAACTATCTAGTTGGATTTGTTTAGATGCCTTAGAAATAACACTAAATATTTCTGATGAAATCGCTTCTGTATACTTCATATTATTAAAAGTGATGCAAATTTATTATTTTCTATTGTTTTAAACCTAAAAATATTAAAAGAAAATTGTGATAACATTCGTACTTTTGTTTTATCTCTTTAAAGATATACACTAAAATGATAATTGTAAGAATTCTTGGTGGTTTAGGAAATCAGATGTTTCAATATGCGTATGCTAAAGCACTAGAACAGAAAGGGTATTGTGTAAAATTAGATATTTCTGGTTTTAAAAAATACAAATTACATGGCGGTTATCATTTAAATAAATATCAAATTAATTTAAAAAAAACTTCTAACTTTTCTAATTTTATTTCAAAGGTTACTTTTTTCAAGCATAAAAAAGAGAAAAAATTAATTTATGATGCTACTTTTAAATCATTAAAAGGGAATGAATATATCAAAGGATATTTTCAAACAGAAAAATATTTTTCAGAAATCAGAAGTATTTTATTAAAACAATTTACAATTTCTGATACTATTTCAAACTCAACTAAACAATATAAAAAGCAAATTTTAGAAACTACAAATACTTGCTCTGTGCATATTAGAAGAGGAGATTATGTTTCTAATTCTAAATCTAACAGTATTCATGGTACATGTAGTTTAGAATATTACAGAGAGGCTGTGAAAATTATAAATGAGAAATATAAAAACAGTATTTTCTTTGTTTTTTCAGATGATATTTCTTGGACAAAAGAAAATCTTTTAATACAAAATGCTGTGTATATAGATCATAAAACGATACCGCATGAAGATATTTATTTAATGAGTTTGTGCAAGTATAATATAACAGCAAACAGCAGTTTTTCTTGGTGGGGAGCCTGGTTAAACCAAAACAAAAATAAAGTTGTAATTGCTCCCAAAAAATGGTTCTTAAAAAAAGAAAATGAAATTGCTTCTAAAAATTGGATCACCATATGAATTCTTACAAAGTATATTACATCAATCTCGATAAAAGTAAATCGCGTAGAGATTTCATGGAAAAACAATTTAAGGAATTGAATATTCCAATCACCCGAAAACCTGCTATTTATGGAAAAGAATTACCTGATGATTTTTTAAATAAAGCAAAAAAACAATTTAATATTTTTACGCATTATCCTAATTTAAATGATGGTGAAATAGGTTTAACAAAAACTTATTTTGATTTATGGAAAATTATAGCAAAGCAAAAAGAAGATTATGCTATTGTTTTAGAAGATGATGCACTATTAACAAAGAAATTTTTTATTGACTTAGATAAACTATTAACCTCAATAACACAGAATGATTTTTTAGATATTTCAGGAAGAAAAGGTCTTTGTATCCTAGAAACAAACCAATTAATAACAAAATTTCTTGTTCCGTCTTTACAAACTACAGGACAAATTATTGGTAAAAAAGCTGCAAAAACTCTATCAGATAACTTGACAACCTATTATTCTCCGATTGATGTTTTAAAACAGGACGTATTTAAGCATCTAACACCAGTTCTAACTACAAATAAAACTTATGTAAGCAGTAATGATAAAGCTCTTGGTGGATCATCATTACAGCAAAAAAATAAGCCAATTTTAAAAAAGATAATTAGAGAGCTAATTCGTCCTTTTTGGCAAATACTCACTTTGTTTACTTATAAAATAAATAGATGTATTAGGAACTACATCTTTTACAAAAGAAATTAATTTTCATCTATATTTTTATTCAACAACCACAATTTAACATACCTTGTATAAACACTATAAGCTTGTACTTTCGCAAATATAAATCCAGGAAAACCATCTAAAAAGCCTAATCGAATTATATAATGGATAAAAAACCTTGCAGAAGGTTTGATTAGAATATGAAACAAATTTACTTTTTTCCCTTTTTTATACAATTCTTTTGCTTGCAACCAAGAGTATTGATTTAATTTTGAGATATAATGATCGAAGCTTCTGTAAGAATAATGTTCAATTTTATTTTTAAAAAAACCTAGCTTTCCTTTTGTTGAAATTCTTTCATGAACAACACCAGAATAACTGCAATGCTCTTTTAAAAATAAACGAATCACTTTATCTCTTTGGCAACCCCCATAGTTGATGTTTCTACCACAAAAGTAAAAAGTCCTCCGTACAAAAAATCCAACAAAACCTTTTGGGTTTTTAACAGCTTCTAGAATTTCTAGTTCCACTTCTGCAGTTACACGCTCATCTGCATCTAAAATATAAATCCAATCATGTTTGGCTTGAGCAATTGCGTGATTTTTTTGCGAAGAAAAATCATCAAACATTCGCTTGATGATTTTTACATTGTATTGCTCTGCTATTTCTATTGTGTTGTCTGAACTGTAAGAATCTATTACAATAATTTCATCCGCAAAACTAACTGATTTAATAGCATCAGCAATATGAATCTCTTCATTTAAAGTTGGGATAATAGCAGTGATCTTCGTCATATATTTTTTCAACTCTTAAACGGCAACATCATACTCACGCAATGCGTCGTTCAAAGAGGTCTTTTTATTTGTACTTTCTTTTCTTTTTCCAATAATCAATGCACAAGGAACATTGTACTCTCCTGCAGCAAACTTCTTTGTATAACTTCCTGGAATAACTACCGATCTCGCAGGAACTACTCCTTTGGTTTCAATAGGCTCATCACCAGTTACATCTATAATTTTAGTACTCATTGTCAAGACAACATTCGCACCTAAGACAGCTTCTTTTTCTACCCTTACGCCTTCAACTACGATACATCTTGAACCTATAAAAGCACCATCTTCAATAATTACGGGTGCAGCTTGTAAAGGTTCTAAAACACCACCTATTCCAACACCACCAGAAAGATGCACATTTTTACCAATTTGCGCACAAGAACCCACTGTAGCCCAAGTATCTACCATCGTTCCTTCATCTACATATGCCCCTATGTTTACATAACTAGGCATTAAAATTGTTCCTGAAGAAATGTAAGCTCCATGTCTTGCTACTGCATTGGGAACAACTCTAATCCCTCTTTCAGCAAAATTTCTTTTCAGTGGAATTTTATCGTGGAATTCAAAAATACCAGCTTCTAAAGTTTCCATTTTTTGAATTGGAAAATATAAAACAACTGCTTTTTTTACCCATTCATTTACTTGCCAACCATTTTCAATTGGTTCGGCAACTCTTAATTGTCCTTTATCTAATAAATCTACAACTTTTCGAATCGTATTAATCGTACTTTCTTCTTTTAATAATTCGCGATTATCCCAAGCTGACTCTATAATTTTTCTAATATCTTTCATACTAATAGGTTATTTTTACAAATATAAATTTATCCTCAAAAACCGGAACGAATATACGTTTTTTAAACAGATTATTAGTTGTTGTTTAAAATACTAGTGCTTATTTCTTAGTTGATATTTTAAAATAACGTTCAACTAGTTGATAATATTTTAATTAATCTGTTATTATTAACTTATAACTTTTATTTTTACAAAAAATATTTATTTTGGGTAGAATTCTCGCCATCGATTTTGGTAAAAAAAGAACGGGTATTGCAGTAACTGATGAACTTCAAATTATTGCATCTGGTTTAACAACAGTTCATACAGAAACTTTAATCCCTTTTTTGAAAGAATACGTTTCTAAAAATAAGGTAGCTCTTTTTTTAGTAGGAAAACCCAAGCAAATGAACAATACTGATAGTGAAAGTGAAGCAATGATTCTTCCATTTTTGAAGAAACTTGAAAAAGAAATCCCTCATATTTCTCTTCTAAGGATTGATGAGCGTTTTACTTCTAAAATGGCGTTTCAAACAATGATTGATGGGGGTTTAAACAAAAAACAACGTCGAAATAAAGCCCTAATTGATGAAATTAGTGCAACAATTATTTTACAGTCTTATTTATATAACAAATAATTTCATTGAAGTCTCAAACTTTGTACTTTTGCAAAGCTTAATATTAAAGATATGATTATACCAATAGTTGCTTATGGAGATCCTGTTTTACGAAAAGTTTCCGTAGAAATTAATGCTGATTATCCTGAGTTAAAGACATTAATAGCGAACATGAAAGAAACCATGTACAATGCCTCTGGTGTTGGTCTAGCGGCTCCACAAATAGGAAAAGCTATTCGTTTATTTCTTATTGATGCTTCACCGTTTGCTGAAGATGATGAGTTGTCTGAAAAAGATAAAAAAGTATTGAAAAACTTTAATAAAGTATTTATAAATGCTAAAATTATAAAAGAGGAAGGTGATGAATGGGCTTTTAACGAAGGATGCTTAAGTATTCCTGATGTTAGAGAAGACGTTTTTCGTCAGCCAAAAATTACTATTGAATATCTAGATGAAGATTTTAAATCTCATACTGAAACTCTAGACGGTCTAGCTGCAAGAGTTTTTCAACATGAATATGATCATATAGACGGAGTTTTATTTACAGACAAACTTTCATCACTCAAAAAAAGATTGATAAAAAAGAAATTAGAAAATATTTCAAAGGGGAAAATAAAAGCAGATTATAGAATGCGTTTTCCAAATCTAAAGAAAAAAAATAAGTAAAAAAATGGAATTTAATAAAATTATATCTGTTTCAGGAAAACCTGGTTTGTTTCAAGTAATCTCTCAATCAAAAAATGCAGTTATTGCTGAATCTCTTGTTGAAAAAAAACGTCTCGCAATTAATACTACGCAAAATGTAAGCTTGTTAGAAAATATTGCCATATATACTTATGAGGAAGACATGCCATTACTAGATGTTTTTACTTCTATATTTAAGAAAACTGAAGGAAAAGAAGCGCTCTCTCATAAAGAAAGTAGTAAAAAACTAACTGCTTTTTTTACTGAAGTAATACCAAACTATGATGATGAAAGAGTTTACGCATCAAATATAAAAAAGGTAATCCAATGGTATAATATTCTTACCAAAGCGGGTATGGATTTCTCAAAAGTAGAAAAAAGTACTGAAGAAGTATAACGATTCTTTCATTTCGAAATACATTTTAAATTAAATTATTACTTTGAATAGCAGAAAAGACCAATTAGAAGCTTTTAACAGATTGTTAGATATGATGGACGATCTTCGAGAGAAATGTCCTTGGGATAAAAAACAAACTTTAGAAAGCTTACGTCATCTTACCATTGAAGAAACGTATGAATTGGCTGACGCAATTTTAGAAAATGATTTAACAGAAATAAAGAAAGAATTAGGCGATGTTCTGTTACACATCGTTTTTTATGCAAAAATAGGAAGCGAAAAAAAAGCCTTTGACATTGGTGACGTAGCCAATACCATTTCTAAAAAATTAAGACACAGACATCCTCATATTTATGGCGATGTTGCGGTAGAAAATGAAAATGATGTCAAACGAAATTGGGAACAGCTAAAACTTAAAGAGGGGAAAAATTCTGTATTAGAAGGTGTTCCTAAAAGTTTACCTGCTGTTGTAAAAGCTAGTAGAATTCAAGAGAAAGTTGCTGGCGTTGGATTTGATTGGGAAAGACCAGAACAAGTATGGGAAAAGGTTCAGGAGGAACTCACTGAATTAAACGAAGAAATTAAAGCTGGTACTAAAGAAAATATTGAAAAAGAATTTGGTGATGTATTATTTTCTATGATTAATTATGCGCGTTTTATTGATGTAAATCCAGAAAATGCTCTAGAAAAAACCAATAAGAAATTCATCAGTCGTTTTCAATATTTAGAAAAAGAAGCTAAAAAAGAAGGCAAAGAACTTTCTAACATGTCACTAACTGAAATGGATGTGTATTGGGAAAAGTCAAAAGAGTTTTTTAAATAATTTGTCTTTACAGTACAAAATTACTTTAATTCATTCACTTTTTTTTGGAAAAGAAAAGTGATTCTAAAAAACCCAACCCGTACCCTAAAAACTGGGTAAAAGAAGTGATGACACTCAAAAAAGCTACCTGTAAATTTTTATTCTGAAATAAAGAATCTAAAAAAAGTAGTAAAAAATAAAAGCAATAGAGATATAGCAGTTCACAATACTCAAAAATTGCTAAAAGTATTGAGGTATCCAATCCGATAATAAATATACTTGGAAACCAATAAGTAAGTTTGGTTGTTTTTGGATATTTTCTGTTTAACATAGGTCTTGCTGAACCAAAACCAAATGTTTGTTTAAAAAATTGCAAAATGGATGCTCTTCGTTTATGAAATACAAATGCTTTCTCAAGCAATTGAGTTTCGAAGCCATTTTCCCAAAGTCTAAAAGTTAAATCAATATCTTCTCCATTTTTCATTTTAGAAAACCCTTGCGTATTTTCAAATGCTTTTTTAGACACACCCATATTAAAACTTCTAGGTTGAAATGTACCGATAGCTTGGGTATTTCCACGAATTCCGCCAGTTGTTAAAACAGAAGTCATAGAATAATTAATCGCTTTTTGCAAATTAGAAAAACTTTTATGAGCTGCATCTGCCCCACCATAAGCATCTGTGTAATAATTTTCTAAGCCTATTTTTACTTCTGCTAAATATTGATTTGGAAGAATAACATCTGAATCTAAAATGATAAAATAGTTTCCTGTAGCATTTTTCATACCAAAGTTTCTACTATCTCCTGCACCAGTATTTTCTTTAAAAAAATAGTTTAAATTAAGTTGATCTTGGTACTTCTGGACAATACTATCACTTTTTTGAGTAGAACCGTCTTCAATGATTAAAACCTCAAAGGCATCAGAAAAACTCTGTGCAACAAGACTTTCTAACAATTCATCAATTTCATTTGGTCGGTTGTAAACAGGAATTATTATGGAAAATTTGAGTTTCAATATTTTTGGTTCTGAATTTTTTATTTCTAAATTAGTTCTTTCTATGATTAGAGAAAGATAAAATAAAAAAATGAAAGGAATTATATAATATTTGAATTTTTAAAGCGCTACTTATTCATATCCTTCAAAAAGACGGCAAACAATTTTAGCCCTGATTGAGTGGTTTGTTTGAGCTCTTTTGAGGAATGAAAAAAGCGAGTAACGAAAGCAGGAAATAGCTTCTTTAAAAGCTACTCAAACTTTTCCATTACAGCATCACTTACCCCCATATTAGAAAATCCGCCATCATGAAATAAATTTTGCAAGGTTACTTTTTTTGTCAAGTCTGAAAACATAGAAATCGTATAATCTGCACATTCTAGAGCAGTTGCATTTCCTAATGGACTCATTTTTTCTGCATATGCACTAAAGCCATCGAATCCTTTCACACCCGTTCCTGCTTTTGTGGGTGTTGGAGATTGAGAAATTGTATTTACACGAACTTTATGGTCTCTGCCAAAAAAGTACCCAAAACTTCGCGCAATGGATTCTAAATAGGCTTTATTATCTGCCATATCATTGTAATCTGGAAAGACTCTTTGGGCGGCCATATAGGTTAGCGCAACAATACTTCCCCACTCATTCATTGCTTTTTTTTGATACAAAACATGCATCGTTTTATGAAATGATAGCGCAGAAACATCCCATCCTTTTGTGGTGAAATCATAGGAAGGATCTGTATATGATTTTCCTTTTCTAACATTTACAGACATGCCAATAGAATGCAAAACAAAATCAATTTTACCCCCCAGAATTTCCATAGATTTTTCTACTAAGTGTTCTAAATCTTCAACTGATGTTGCATCTGCAGGAATTATTTGAGCGTTTGTTTTTTTTGCCAGCACCTCTAAGTTACCCATTCTTATTGCAGCTGGTGCGTTTGTTAACACAAACACCGCTCCTTCTTCGTGGGCTCTTTCTGCGGTTTTCCAAGCAATAGAATGTTCATTTAAAGCTCCAAAAATGATTCCTTTTTTTCCTTTTAATAAGTTGTGCATAACAAGATTCGAATTTAAATATTCGTGATGAGTTGTATATTAATTAATAATGAATTAGTTTAACAATTCTTTTGCATGGATGAGTGCAGTATCAGAAATATCTTTACCGCTTAACATTTCCGCAATTTCAACAATTCTTTCTTCCGAAGACAATTGCTTTAAATTGGTAGTGGTTACCCCGTTAATTTCTTTTTTAAAAACCTTGTAATGACTACTTCCTTTTGCTGCAATTTGAGGTAAATGAGTAATGGCAATTACCTGCATATGGTGGCTCATTTGCTGCATAATCGCTGCGATTTTATTAGAAACTTCACCAGAAACACCGGTATCAATTTCATCGAAAATAATCGTTGGTAATTGGGTACTTGTAGATAATACTTTCTTTACAGATAGCATGATTCTAGACAATTCTCCACCAGAGGCTACTTTCTTAAGCTCTCCATAATTACCTCCTTTATTGGCTGAGAATAAAAATTCTAAAGCGTCTTTTCCGTTTGAGAAATAGTTTTTTGTTGGTTTAATATGTATGGAAAAACGTGCGTTTTCCATCCCTAAATCTGCCAGTAAATTTTCTAATTCTTTTATGAGCTTTGGTATTGATGTATTTCTAGCTTTAGAAATAGTAGCTGCAATTGAATCTAACTTCTCTGAAACAATATTTATTTCTTGTTGCTTGTTTGCAATTACTTCGTCTGCATTTTCTACCTGAAGCACTTTTTCTGAGAGCTCTTCATACACCTGTAATAATGCCTCTATAGAATTTACATAATGTTTTTTTTGTAAATTGTAGATTAACTGCAATCTATCGTTGATTTCGTCCGCTTCATTTGGATTGAAATCGATGCTTTCATTTGCATTTTCTAATTCAGCAACAATATCATCTATTTCTATTTTTACACTGGTAATTCTTTCTAATAAATTTTGATACCCTTTGTAAAATGGGGCAATTTTTGATAACTTATTTTCTAAATTATTCACTGAACTTTGAATACCTATTTCATCTGTAATAGAAATTTCTAAAGCTTCTGATAAATTGAGTTTTATATCTTCAACATTGTTGAGTCTCTCTAATTTTTCTTCTAATAGATGTTGCTCGTCAACTTTTAAGTCTGCTGCTGTTAATTCTTTAAATAAATGAGAATTATAATCATATTGTTGGTGAGCTTCTCTTTGTTTCTTTTCTAATTCTACCAATTCTTTTTTTAATTGATTCAGTTGAACAAAACCTCTATGATAAGAGGAAATTCTTTCTTTATTTTTTGCGAATGCATCTATAACTGCAAACTGAAAGTTGTTGTCGGACAATTGCATTGTTTGATGTTGAGAATGCACATCGATCAACTTAATTCTTAATTGGTTTAACACAGATAGTGTTACTGGGGTATCATTTACAAAAGCTCTAGATTTACCAGAAGGTAAAATTTCTCTTCTAATAATCGTTTCAGGTTCATAATCTAAATCTACCTCTTTAAAAAAATCTTGCAGATTATAAGTAGAAATCGCAACTTTTGCTTCTACAATACATTTGGTAGAGGTATCTTTTAGAGATGATAAATCTGCTCTATTGCCTAAAACCAAACCTAAGGCTCCCAAAAGTATTGACTTTCCTGCACCGGTTTCACCTGTTATTATAGATAATCCCGAGGAAAAATCGATAGATAACTGATGTATTAAAGCATAGTTATTTATGGAAAGTTGTGTTAACAAATTCTTTTAAATTTATGAAGTTAAAATTAGTGAATTAAATTAAGAAATTAAAAATGTAAATTAGAAATCTCTTAACTAATTTTCGGCATTTGTTGTTGCCATAAATTATAATAATTTCCTTTTAAGGAATACAATTCTGAATGATTTCCTTTTTCTAAAACTTCTCCTTTTTGAAGCACTACAATTTCGTCTGCATTAATAACGGAACTTAATCTATGGGCAATAATGATAATTGTTTTCTTTTTAACACGTAATATCTCTATTGCTTTTTGGATATAATTTTCTGAAGTTGAATCTAAGGAAGAAGTAGCCTCATCTAAAACTAAAACTTCAGGTTGTTTATACAAAGCTCTTGCAATGGCAATACGTTGTTTTTGGCCTCCAGAAAGTGTTGCTCCATTTTCTCCTAAATAGGTATTAAATCCATTAGGCATACTTTCTATAAATTCTAAAATACCTGTAGATTTACAAATCTCTATAATCAACTCCATATTTGGCGAAAAATCTCCAACAGCAATATTATCAATTATATTTCCTGAAAATAAATCTATTTTTTGAGGGACAATACTAACTAATTCTCGTAAACTTTCGTGCTGAATGTATTTTAAATCCAAATCTCCAATTGTAATACGTCCTCTTTGTATGGGATACAAATTTTGTAATAAAGAAATTAAAGTCGATTTCCCTGAACCACTTTCACCAACAATTGCAGTACTATTACCTTTCTTAATTTTTAAATTTAAATCAGTAAAGACCTGTACACGATTCCCATATCTAAAAGCAACGTTTCTAAACTCTATATTACCAATTTTTTCTTTCTTCAAAACTACTTTTTCAATATTTTCTTCTCGTTCTAAATCCATAATTTCAAACAAACGATCAGCTGCAATTAAGGCATTTTGAATTTGTTTGTTCGCCCCAATTAAACTAGCTACTGGGTTCATAAAATAGCCTATAATCGCATAAAAAGAGAGTAATTCTCCAGGAGTAATTTCTCTTTCAATTACAAAATAAGAGCCACTCCACAATAATATAATCGTAAATAATTGTGCGATAAAAGTAGTAGAGGTACCTGAAAAAATAGAATTTAAGGCAGATTTATAACCAATATTCAATAAACCTATAAAACGTGTTTCTGTGTTAATATTTGCAAAACTTTCTAAACCAAAACGCTTTATTGTACCTACAGAATTTAAAGACTCTACCAACTGACTCTCTAACTCAGCAGAACTTTCCATTATTTTACGCTCTGTCTTTTTGTTGAGTTTATTTATAATTATGTAAACCACTAGATATAGAGGAATAACCAACAATATTATTAATGCTAGCTTCCAATAATATAGAAACATAATTCCAAAGGAAAAACAGACAATAAGAATATTTACAGTTAAACTCAGAGAAACCTCATTGATAAAGGCTCTAATTTTAACGGCATCATTAATACGAGAAATAATTTCTCCAACACGCATGGTATCAAAAAATTGTTGTGGTAATTTTAATAAGTGTTTATAATAGCCTAAAATTAAACGGGCATCTATTTGTTGTCCGCTTTTAATAAGAAACACATCTTTAAAAACACCTATTATAATTTGTAATAGTAATAGAACAAGCATTATAACACTTAATAAATTTAAAAGTTTTGTATTACCACCAACCAAAACATAATCTGTAATTTTTTGTATGTAAATTGAAGTGGAAAACCCTAATAATGTAAAAATAACAGCACCAATAAATGCTTGAAGTAATACAAACTTATGAGGTTTTAGTAAACACCAAAAGCGTTTTAAAACAGAAACTTTTTCATTACCTGTAGCAAAATCCTCTTTGGGCATTAATAATACCAAAACACCGGTCCATTCTTTTAAAAACTCTTCGTTTGTTTTTTTATGAATTTTCCCATCTCCTGGATCCATAATTATTATGTACTCTTTAGTTACTTCGTAAATAACCACATAATGATGTAATTGCTCTTTTACGATTATATGAGCAATTGCTGGTTTGGGTATTTTAAACAAGCTGTCTAATTCTCCACGAACCCCTTTAGCCTCAAAACCTAGTTTTTCTGCAGCTTCAATTAAGCCTAAAACATTAGTGCCTTTTTTATCGGTACCTGCATATTGTCTTATTCGTGCAATAGGGATTTGTAAATTATAGTATGATGATATGGAGGCTAGACAAGCTGCGCCACAATCTGTAATATCGTGTTGTTTTATGGTTTTTTTTGCCATTTTCAAGGGTTTTAATGGCAAAGAAAGGAGAGTTTAGTGCAAGTTTTTTGCAGTAGAATAAATTTGTTTACCTTTTTGTTGGGATAATAAATGAATTATAAAATCTGAGAATTAATTTTAAAAAAAAATAACGCTTTCTATGAATTTATAAAAAGCGTTATTTTATCTGAAATAAATTTTTAAGAATCAATTTTTAAAAAATGGGTTAAATAAACCAATCATAAAATATTTTACAATATGATATATAGACAACCCTAAAATAAAAGCTATAACTATTCTTCTTAATTTACACTTCATAATGTTTTTTATTAACATTCTGAGGGACAACTTCCAGTAAAAAGACCACTTAAAAAACCACCGACATACTGACCTGCATCTTCAACTGATTTAGTCCAAGCATCCCATAAGGGACCACCTCCACTTATTTCTAGTAATTCTCTTTTACTTAAATTTTCTAACATAAATATTGATTTTTAAAGTTTTTTTATTCGTTAGACGTAAATGGATTAAACATGCCTGCAACAAAATGCTTTCCATGTTCATAAATTGCCATTCCTAGAATAGCCAAACCTATTCCTGCTAGGGAGATACCAAAGTCTCCTCCATTTATTTCTTTTAATTCTTGTTTGGTTAGTTCTTTTAGTTTAAGATTTTTCATATTTCAAATATTATTTTAATTAATTAAACGGCTAGGCTACTCCTATCCAACTGTTAAAACTCCAAGCGGCACTTATGATGGCTCTAACGAATTTACCAGCATTACAGCCCGAACAACCATCAGGATCAATTGATCCCCCTTCAGTTTCTCTAATCTCTCTAGCATTCAACTCCCGAACACCGTAAATATCTAAATTTCTCATAATTATACATTTTTTAAATTATTAATTTATTTTTTGGTTGTAAACTTTTTACAATCCATATCAAAACGCTACAATGTGCAGCTAGTTCTATTTTGATAACACAAACATAATCTCGTTCAGTGCAATTTCCTTGCAACGAACAAATTATTTTTCAAAAAATAACTACCACCAAATATTTTAGTTACTTGATTGTTGGTTAATACATTTACAGAAATAGAAACTTGTAAATCAAAATAATTACAAAACAAGTAGCTCCACAATCTGTAATATCGTGTTGTTTAATGGTTTTTTTTGCCATTTCTTTTTCATTTAGAAATTCGAAGAAAGGTTTGTTCAGTGCAATTTGATTGCAGGGAAAGTGTTTGTTTTAGAGTTTTTTAAAAACTTTACTAGTTGTTTTAGACTATCTTTGTTGCTCCAAAAAAGGAATAATTTAAAATCTTTTTTATTTCTAAAGTTCTATAAAAAGTCAGGTTTAAACTAGTTTTATTGTTAACAATTTTTTAAGCAAAAATAAGTTTCTTTGTTTTTTATAATTTGTTTAACACATCTTTTAGAAAAGTAATTCTTATTTTTTGGTTAAATTCTTTAAAAACTAACCTTAATAATCTTTATTAGATAAAACAAGAGATAGAATTTTAAATTAAGTAATGAAAAAAAAGGATAAGTATTTATTATTTTTATTTATTATTTATTATTGGAGGTTTCCCAAATAAACCAGCTTTGAAATTTTTCCAATCTGATAAAAATGATGAAATTAAAACAAAAGAAATGACCATAATTATTAATAATTTTATTTTTTTCATAATTTTATTCTTTTTAATCAAAAGGCAATTATAAGAAAATATTATAATTGCCTTTTAATAGTATTAAGTTAATTGCAATGGTGATCATAAATTACTGCTTCTGTTACCATCCTAGTAATATTTCCTGGGCCTGAAAAAAAAGCACCAGTCATTCTTATAGCTGAACCTATATCGTAAGCCAAAGAACACCAACCGCCTTTTACTAATTTAATTTCCTTATGATTTAATTCGCAGACACCGTATTTTTTTATATTTAAAGTATTCATAATTTTAATAATTTATTAATATTAGTTAATTGGAGGATTTCCTGCTAATCCAGCTTTAAAATTTTTCCAGTCTGTAACTACTTCGTAGAGCACTGCTCCAGCAGCAACAGGCCAAAACCAATGAAGTCCACCCTGAATTTCTCTAATTTCTTCAGCATTCATTTCTTGAACACCAAAATTTTGTAAATTTTTCATAAAAATACATTTTTTAAATTATTAATTTATTTTTTGGTTGTAAACTTTTTACAATCCATATCAAAACACTACAATGTGCAGCTAGTTCTATTTTGATAACACAAACATAATCTCGTTCAGTGCAATTTCCTTGCAATGAACAAATTATTTTTCAAAAAATAACTACCACCAAATATTTTAGTTACTTGATTGTTGGTTAATACATTTACAGAAATAGAAACTTGTAAATCAAAATCATTAGAATAATAGTACGTCTTTCTACTTTTACTATAACCAATGTTGGCGTCATAATCTTTTAATTCTTTTATTAATAAGTGTACAGAGCGTTTGCTAATTCTGAGTAACTTTGATAACTCTTTTGGTGTTCCTGTATGTTCTATTGCAATTAAATTGTGTAATTGTTGTAAACGCTCTAGTGTTTTTAGATTTTTCATAGGTTCTGTTATTTTCTATTTTTTATTTTTGATATTCCTGCCTACGCATAAATGACAGTTATTTTAAGTTGAAAAATTGATAATATTTATTTTTGAAATTCTTCGACTACACTCAGAATGACAAACTTATTTTAGTTCTTTGCAATTTGAGTTGATGGGTTTACCCAATCATCCATTTTATCATATAATAAATCAAAAAGAGAGCGCTCTGTAAGTTCAAAACGAGCATTTACAAGCATTCCTTTTTTTAATTGTCCTTTAAATCCGTTTTTTAGCTGTAGAAAATTTTGATCTAATGAGCATAAAACTTTAAACATTGGTGTATTGTTAATCATTTGTACATCGTTTCCTATTGCTGTGATTTTTCCACTAGCCAATCCCCATTGATTATAATTAAAAGCACTGACTTGAAAATTTACTTTTTTTTCTTTTTTTAGCAAACCTATATCAATTGGGTCGATATAACATTCGACAATCAAATCTGATTTTGGTGAAATTTCTGCTAATTGAATTCCTATTGAAATAAAACTACCTTTTTCAATTCCTTTTACATTTAATAACGTTCCTGAAACAGGAGCTTTAACAATGGACAAATTATTGGTTTCCTCTAATTCTACTTGATTGTTTTCTAATTCTTTTAATTGATTTTGATGATTTACTAGTGCTGCTTGCCAACTACTATGCTGTTGTTTCTTATATTGATTGATTGCATTTAAAGATAAATCGTATTCTAGTTTACTATTATTTAATGCCACTTTTGCTATTACTCCTTTTTCGAATAATTTTTGACTCCGATTATAATCTTCTTTTATTTTCTGAAAACGAGTATTTAATTCACTCAATTTTTGCTGATAAAAATTATATTCATGCTTATATTTTAGCGAATTTAATTTGTTAGCAATTCTTTTTTGATTCGATAAAAGTTTTATATCCTCTATAAATTTTTTAGTTTCGATGAATAAACTCCTAGTCGTATTTATTTTTTGAGTAATTGCTAAATTATTAATCATCATCAAAGTATCTCCTTTATTTATTTGACCATTATTTTTAAGTTGATGAAAAATTACTTTTCCACTATGACTACTTTGTAAAAGAATTCTTTCTTTATCAGGTCTTATTAATCCTTGAGAAGTATTATAAATAGTTACACTAATAAAAGGCAAAGAAATCAATGCAACAATTAAAGCGAATAAAATAAAACCATAGATAATTTTACTTTTATTCGTGTGTTTAAATTGATGAACATCAACAGTGTTTTCTATAATCTCTTTTGGAAATATTTGCTTTTTCATTTTTTATTTTGGCAATTTTAAAATCATTTATAGCTTTATGATTTGTAAACATAGAAAAGAAATAATGACTTGTCAATATCAAAAAATGAGTAAATTATACCTTTTTACACTCACAGAAAACAGTGATAAATGGCACTATTATAATACCCCAAAAAATGTCTATTGTATGGTTTAAAAACATTCTATATCTTTATTAAAAAATTCTCCCCCCATAATTATCATATATTATTTATGGAAATTCTAGAAAAAGTAAGAAAGAGAATTAGAAGTCTTAGATTAGAAAAAGAGTATACTCAGGATTATGTTGGAGATCGATTAGGAATAAGTCAAAAATCATATCATCGCTTAGAAAATGGTAAAAGTCAATTAAAAGTAAAAACACTTTTAAAATTATCTACAATTTTAGAAGTAGACATTACTTATTTTTTAAAGTTGTAAAATAATGGCTTATCCATTATAAAAAAAGGAATGAAATTTAATATTCTTTTTAATTAATATTTTTCCACTTAGAATTGTTATTCGGAGATATTTTTTTAACCATTTGGGTGAGTCTCTTTTGACTGTTTGTAACAGGACCATCTGAATACATATTTACAATCTCGTCTGATTTTGCATCAAAAAACAAACGTATCAAATAATTTCCAACGGTTTTATTAAAAATACTTTCTAGAGATAGAATCGCATTTTCAATCGTCTGTTTTCCCTTTTTTTTGTTTGAAGAGAAAACGTCTAATCCAAGTCTATGATATGTATAGGTTGCAGCTCTATAAGGTCTTAGTTTAGGAGACAATAAATTGTCTATCAACAAAAAACGATTTTGTTTACCTACAACATTTTGCCAAGAAGCCAATCCGCTTTGTTGCGCTTGTAACATTACATTTTGAGCCTCTTTTAAATATACCTCTCCTCCATTCCTTTTAAAAGTATCTGCATCTGCACCTAAAATTATATTTGCATAAAAAACAATGGTAGAAATTAGATTACTATCAAATGAGTTTCTATTGTAAATTAATGGATCGAACTCATTGTATTTAAAATTAAAATCATTGTCTTTTAAATTTAAGATCGGTGATGCATATGAAGAATCATAAACGGGTCTTGAAGATTGAACTTGTAGTGTTGCTTTAAAAGTATTTGACGCTCTCGAACTAATAATAATAGTGAATGCACAATCAATTCTTTCTTCGGGTTTTACTTCTTTAGTTGTCCACTTTGTTTGGTTAACAAACTCTGTTAAAGACTTCTCTAAAGTTTTAAAAATCTGAGTGTTTGAGCCTTGAACTTGGTTATAATTTACAGTAACCAAACAATTTAGTTCTTGCGATTTCAACAAAGAAATCGAAAAGAATAAGAGTAAAAAGAATCCAAGTTTACGCATTTATCTTGTTTAAAATTTCATTTATAATATCTTTAGCAACTTCAACTTTGGATTTTAAATCAAATGATTTCTCATTCAAATCTTTATCAATAAAAGTAATTTTATTTGTGTCAGTTGCAAAACCAGCACCATTATCTTGCAAAGAATTCAATACGATTGCATCTAAATTCTTTCTTTTTAATTTTCTTTTTGCATTTTCTAACTCATTATTTGTTTCCAATGCAAAACCGACTAAAAACTGATGTTTTTTCATCTTACCTAAAGAGGCTAATATATCTTTGGTAGGCATCAACTCAATCTCTAACGCTGAAACTTTCTTTTTTATTTTCTGTGTAGCAATTTTTTTTGGTCTGTAATCTGCAACAGCAGCAGAAAGAATTGCAATATCTACATCAGTATAGTATTGGTGTGCTGCATTGCTCATTTCTTCGGCAGAAACAACATCAATTCTATGCACTAAAGAATGTGTAATTTGTTGATGACTCGGACCAGAAATTAAATAAACTTCAGCTCCTAAATTAGCTGCTACTTTGGCAATTGCAAAACCCATTTTACCAGAAGAATGATTTCCTATAAACCGAACTGGATCAATTGCTTCAAAAGTAGGGCCGGCAGTTAATAAAATTTTTTTTCCTTTTAAAGGTAATTTTAATAAGATGTCATTCTCTATAAATGACACAATATCTTCGGGTTCTGCCATTCTTCCTTCTCCTACTAAGCCACTTGCTAACTCACCTGAAGTTGCAGGAATAACCACATTTCCAAAAGCGTGTAATTTTTCTAAGTTTTCTTTGGTAGAGGGATGAATGTACATGTCTAAATCCATTGCTGGAGCCAAATAAACTGGGCATTTTGCAGAGAGATAAGTAGCCAACAATAAATTATCACAGGTCCCATTTGCCATTTTAGACAGTGTGTTTGCAGATGCTGGTGCAACCAACATATAGTCTGCCCAAAGACCTAACTCTACATGATTGTTCCACAATTCATTTTCATCTTTTGTATCATAAAAAGTTGAGTGAACAGGGTTCTTAGAAAGTGTAGAAAGAGTAAGAGGTGTTATAAAATCTTTAGACGCAGGAGTCATAATAATTTTGACTTCTGCGTCTAATTTTATAAATAAACGAACTAAACTAGCCGTTTTATAAGCGGCAATTCCAGCAGTAATTGCTATCAGAATTTTTTTACCACTTAAAACAGACATTATTCTGCGTCTGGAGTTCTAAAATATACTTTATCATTCAACCATTCATCAACTGCAATTGCTGTTGGTTTAGGCAATCTTTCGTAAAATTTAGAAACTTCTATTTGTTCTTTATTTTCAAAAACCTCTTCTAAACTATCATTGTAAGTAGCAAACTCATCTAATTTATCAACCAACTCTTTCTTTAAATCTCCATTGATTTGAGTTGCTCTTTTTGCGATAATAGAAATCGCTTCATAAATATTTTGTGTTGGAGCTTCTACTTCATTTTTATTGTAAGTAATGGTACTTAATGATGCTTTTGTGTCTTTATAATCCATAATTAATTATTATTTCTTTAATGAGTTTTGATATTCTTTCTGTTTTGCAATTAAATTTTCTGACTCTTTATTTTCTGCATTTAATGTGTTCAGCATCTTATTAGCATCTTCCATAAATTTAGATTCAGGATAATTTCTTACCAGCTTCTCATACGCCTCTTTGGCATCTTTTATACGTACTGGTTTTCTTCTATAGGTACTCTTTAAAACAAAATCATGAGCTGCTTTTAATCTAAAATACAGCGCTTCTTCTTTAAATTCTGACCCAAGATAGTCTGATAATAAGTTATCAAAAGCCTGAATCGCTGCCTTGTAATTTCTTAAATCGTAATCTGCTGTTCTGTAATAGGTTTTTGCAATTTCAAAATATTTCTTTTGAAGCTTATATCTTAATTCTTTATAATGCTTATTGGCTTCATCTAATTTATCAGAATCTGGGTACTCATTGATAAAACTCTGAAAAGAATTGAGCGCTTTATTTGTATCTGTTGGATCTAAGCTAAAAGAAGGTGATGCTAATTTATAACTGTAAGCAGAGAGAAATGATGCTTCTTCTTTTTTAGAGCTCTTTGGATAATTTTTTGCAAATCGATCAAAATAATAGCCTGAAATACTGTAGTTTTTCTCGTTAAAATTAGATTGAGCTTCCATAAATTGGATTCGTTCCATTTGAGGTTTACCTCTGTATGCTGGTTTGATTTTCTCAAACAAACGTATTGCTTTGCTATAGTTATTAACTTCATACATTTTAGTAGCCATTTTATATTGCTCTTCAGATGTACCTTTGTTTAATACTTTTTGATATTCTCCACAAGAAGATAATACAAGTGAGAAGATCAATAAATACGCTATATTTTTAATTTTTTGCATCATGCAAAATTAGTGATTAAATATGGATTAATAAAACGTTTTTTTTTACTGTAAATTGTAGTAACTTATGTTTGTATAAAAAACGCAAAAAAAGAGTTTAGAAGATACTAAAAATTTGTTAATATTATAAGTAAATTGAAAGTTGAAAAACAACTGTTTAATGAATCTTAAAAAAAATAAAAACATCCTCTCTACTCTAGGCAGGTATTAATATCAACTTTATCCACACTATTTTTGTTTAAAATTGTCCACAAATTCAGCTATTTTAGAAGAAAGTGCAGCACTTGTTTTTACAAGAGGTAAGCGCACACTATTGCTACAGATATTTAATTCTTGTAAAACTGTTTTAATTCCTGCTGGGTTGTTCTCTTCAAAAATAGAGTCTACAACGTTCATCAATTTGAAATGAATATCATACCCTTCTTTATTGTTTCCTTGTAAACCATGATTAATCATGGTAGAAAACTCTTTTGGAAATGCTTGTCCGATGACAGATATAACACCAGAACCTCCAGCTAACACAACACCTAGAGCTAAATCATCATCACCAGATATGATCAAAAAATCGGATGGTTTATCTTTTAATAATGTATAATATTGTTGTTTATTATTTCCTGCTTCTTTAACAGCAACAATATTTGTAAAGTCGTTTGCCAAACGTAAAGTTGTTGCAGGCTCCATATTTTTTGCAGTTCTACCAGGAACATTGTATAAAATTACAGGTAAGTCTGTGGCAGTTGCAATGGCTTTAAAGTGTTGGTAAAATCCTTCTTGGGTGGGTTTGCTGTAATAAGGTGCAACAGAAAGTATTCCATCTATACCTGTAAAATCTCTCGTTTTTAATTCTTCTATAACCAAAGCAGTATTAGTCCCTCCAACCCCTAAAACCAGTGGTAAACGATTATTATTTGCTTTAATAATTACATCTATAATTTCTTGTTTTTCTTCTTGTGTTATTGTTCCGCTTTCACCAGTTGTACCATTGATCACTAAATAATCTATACCGTTTTCAACAGTGTAGTTTACCAATTTTATGAGTGCATCAAAATCGACACTTAAATCCTCTTTAAAAGGGGTTACCAAAGCGACTCCTGTTCCAATAAATTTTTGCATTTCGAATGTATTTTATAGGGTGTAAAACTACAATATTAAGATGAAATTAAGATCGATATCGTGAATTCTTCTCAAGAATAAACAACTTTATTATTAAAGTTTAATTTTTCGATTTCTTAAGAATATTCAAGTACCTTCTTAATTCTTTTAAAAAGGGGGAAATCTGGGAGGATTTTACGGCAATTTCTAGCGAATATAATTTGGTATTTACCCCTGAAATACCTACTTTAAGGGAAGCTTTAGATTCAAGAACAGCTTTCTCTAAGTACAAATTATTATTTTCAAAGAAACCAATTAACAAATCAAAAGGTTGCTCTAAAAAAACCTTTATATTGGGTTGTATGATACTTCCTCCCCAATTGAAATCTTTCTCTGAAAAATGTTTGTAAGAAATTTGATCATTTTTATCAAATTTTTTAAAACTATAAATTTTAGAATGTCGAATTCCAAAAATAGCTTCTACTTCTTTTTGAAGATCTATGGTTGATGAGATTTCATCTATTGTTAAAATACCAATAGTTTTAATATCCTTATCAGAAATTGAAGTTATCTCTGGCAAGGTTTCCAAAGTTTTTTCAAACTTTTTTCTTAATCTAGATTCTTTTAGCTTTGAAAAATTCATTAAGTGGATTAAAACTTTGTAAAAATAAGAATTATTTTGTTGAAATTTCTAACAAAATAAACTGATTTAATTGTCTGCCATAGGTCTGAAAGTTATTGTCTGAAACTAAAATTAGGGATTGGTTCCCATTGGCTAATAATGGCCCTAATGTAATTCCTTCAATATTGTCTATAATTCCATTTGTTAGTTTATTTTTAATGGTATCAAAATTAAATAGAAGCCTTTTTTTAAGCGGTGTATACTTTGTATTTCGTAAAGAATCTATTTCTAAAATATTGGTCGTTGTTTTGTCAATACTAGCCTCAAATATCTTTACAATATTTCCATAACTCCCATAACCACTTTGATAGGTTCTTTCTACAATGAAAAAATGATTCTCTTTATATTCTGTCAGCGCAGTAACTCCATTTAAATTAACATCTCCTTTGGAAGGTTTCACAATATGTTCTAATTGATATGCAAACTGTTTTATAGCTTTCTTAGTCGTTTTATCAAAATACGTCATTCTGATTGGTGAAGATGCTTTTGTAAAAGAAGGATCTTCTCCATCTCCCTTTAATGGACCTTCTACAGAAACCCAAAAACCTTTGTGATTGCTACTTTTAGATGAGCCTTCAAAAACTGCGTTGTGTTTGATTGTTTGATTGTTTTTTAAACTTTTAGGAAGCTCATAAACATGAATTAATTTTCCATTTTTGTCCGTTGAAAAAATTGAAGGACTTTTACCCGTATTTATAGAACCTTCACTAACAAAATTTATTTCTTTAGTTTCTTTGTCAATAAAAATTGATTCTAAATCCAATACATTTTCTTTATAAAAAGAACTAGTAGCATCTTTCAAGATCGTCATATTTTGAAAATCTACTGAAATTATTTTATTCTTTTGAAGGACTATTTTAGCTTTTAAAAAACGTGGTTTTTTGGGGTCATCTACTACAAAAAAGTAGTTGCCGTCATCATAATCAATCCCTGAAAGCCCCCCTATTAATGTAGTCTTTACTACTAATGAATCTTCAACTACATATTCATCTAAAAAATGAAGTTCTAGATCTTTTTTTTTAGTGCAAGAAAAAAGAAGTGTGAGTGTTAAAAAAAAATAAACAATAGTTTTCATTTCCATACATTACATAATTTTAAAAAAATACGAATTGTGAAAAGAAAGAACTCTTGTAGCAAATAATTCTACAAATGTGTGGTTCACATCTATCATAGATAAAAAGTGACCCCTCGAGTATTTTGACTTCCTTTCTTGTAATTATAGTTTTCTTCTATTGTCTTCAGATTGTGTATCAATTAATTTATTGAAAGGATCAACTCCTACTTCAGTCGGTTTTTTATCAACAATTAAAGTAACTTTGTTATTGATTGAAGTAATTTTATGCTTTTTTAAGTACAAGATCTTTTCTTGCATCTCTCCATCAACTTCTTCTTCTTCTGTAAAGATACCAACATCTATATAATCTGCTAATGGAACCGATAAAATTGGCTTTTTCATTTTATCTGTTTTATAAGTCAGCGTATCTCCTACTTTCTCACCATAATAACGCTTTCCTTTTTCATCATTTCTATATTTAGAAACTTCAAATTCAATATCAACTTGATATGTTCCATTTTCTAATTCAGTTGTTTTGGCATCTACAATTCTATTTCTATACAAAGTGATGGTTTCAAACATATCTTTAATAGTGTATTGCAATGAATCTGGTGTTGCATCTCTTAGGTACTCAACCATTTCTATAGAAGTAGTATAAGGCGGTTCTTGAAACTGTACTTTTTCGACATATTTCTTAAGAGCTCCATTTAAATTCTCTTCTCCAATATAATCACTCAAAGCATACAATACTAGAGAGCCTTTTTGATAATGAATGTAACCTTGTCCATCATTATACATTAATGCATTTTCTCGCTTTCTTTCCATTGTTCTTTGCAATAAATAATCATCTAATGCCTTCTTTAGAAATATGCGCATTTGATCTTTTCCTTGTTGATGTTCTAATACTTTTAGAGACACATATTCAGACATACTTTCTGACAACATCGTTGCTCCCAAAACATCGGCTCCTATTACTTGATGGGCCCACCATTGGTGTGCTACTTCATGAACAGTAATTGCAAATGGATAATCTACACCGTCAGTGTCTTCATCATCTACATCAGCAATAAAACCTACGCCTTCAGAAAACGGAATTGTATTTGGAAAAGATTGTGCAAAACTTCCTCCTGTTCTTGGAAACTCAATAATTCGTACTTGTTTATGTTGATAAGGACTAAAATTTTTGGAATTATAATCAAGAGATGCCTTCATTCCTTTCATCATTCTATCTATATTAAATGTATGTGGTTTATGATAATAGATCTCTAAACTAATGCCCTTAAACATTTCTTTTTTAACCTGATACCTGCCAGAGTTAAATGCATAGAAATTTAATATCTTGCTATCCATTTTATAATAAAAATACCTTCTATCATTTTCAATCCATTCTTTTTGCAAATAACCAGGAGCAATTGCAATTTGGTCTTTTGAGGTTGAAACGGTTGCCTCAAAATCAATCCAATCTGCATCTTTGGAAATATAAGTATCTCCTAAGGCCAATGAATCTAGAGGATGCGGACGTAAATTATTAGGTGGTAAATCGTATTTTTTACGTGTTTTATTATCTGTTAATTCTCCCTGAGCGGAGTATCCCAAAGAAGGAAAAATAGAGGAGTTATTGATAAATGTACCATTTTCTCTTACGGGAGATTTTCTTCGATAGCTAGTATTCTTCTTGCTTTTAACAGAAAAGGATAATTGTAAAGTATCTCCTGGTAAAATTTTATTTTTGAAACGATACATGTCAAAATGTTGAATAGTATCTTCTAAAACCAATGTATTGGCGCTATTAAATTCAAAAGAGCTCTCTAGAGAATTGTGATTTAAGAACAAGGTATCTATGGCTTTACCTGTTTTATTCACCATAATATAGGTACCTGTGGCATCAAACAGTCTTTCTTTTGGAAAAATATTTACCGCTGTTTTTACGGAAATTATTCTTGGCTGAGCATATTTCTCATATTTTTTATACGTCTTTTCCCATTGAACACGTTGCTTTTCTGCTTCTTTGGAAGAGGTTCTTTTGGCCTTTGTTCCTGTGGCTTGATAAATTGAAAATCCAATGGCTAAAAAGCCAAGTAATAAAACTGAAAAGCTAATAGCTGCAAAACCTTTAAAACGAGAACCTGCTATTGAAAGTCTTTCTTTAAATGAATTTGGAATTCCACGAACCCAAAACAAAAAAGAAACAATGAACAATGTCAATCCTGCTAAAATCCAATAAATTTTATACCATAAATAAGGTTCTAAAATTCCGTAAGCATTCATATCAGAATAATTAAACCCAGGACCTTGATTGTATTTAAAAATAGATTGTTCTATTCCTGCCAATGATAAAAAAGGCATTCCAATAGAAATAACCAATAAAACAAACAGTCCTAAATATGGATTTCCTATTAGAGTTTGAATAAAAATCGACAACAATGCCCAAATTAAAAAACTCAGAAACTCTAAAAAATAAAGTTCCGTTAAATAATGCCCTATTTCAAAATTATAATACCCATTGTACATTTGAAAAAGCATCCCAGAAATCATGATTACAGTCAATAAAACCAATTGCATTTTAATCAAGGCAATAAGTTTAGAAAATAAGAGAGTCCAATTTGGAATTGGAGTTGCATCTACTAAATGATTTACTTTAGCTATTTTAGCTCTGTGCACTAACATACCAGCATATAAGAAGGTACAAATATTTATGGATGCTGAAAAAACACCTCCCACGTTTAACATTTTCCATGTTACAGGTAATGTTGGAGTCCCAAAAATATTTCCTATTTCAGAGAGGCCCACGAGCATCAGAACCAAACCAACCAAAACGATAGAAATAAATGCCCAACTTGTAACAATATATTTAAAATCGATGTTTGATAATTTCCAGGTGGTTTTTAAGTTTTGAGTGAAAGAATAATTGTAAGAAACTTTTGGTAAAGTAATTTTTGTAATTCCGCTAAAATTAGTTTTAATAACTCTTTTTCCTATGGACTTTCGAAAAGAAATAGAGATAGCATTCTGACTGAAAGTAAAGTATTTATATACCAAACCAAATATTAAAGAAGCAATTGCCATCCATAGCAAACGATTGTAAACAATCATTTCTTTCAAAGGAATCTGTAATTCATTTTGTTCTGAAGGCGTCCAATACTTGGTATAATAATTAGAAGCTGCTGCTCCAAATGGATCTAAGATTGCAGCTAATGTTCTATGCTCTGGTTCAGATAGTAAACTTTCTAAAACTCCCTGACCAAAAAGCAATATAATTACCGTAATAAAACCCGCAGCAATATTTCTTGAAAAAGCTACTACAGCAAAGACAATTGCTCCAAATAATAACACGTTTGGTAAAATAAAAACAAAATAGGTTTGTAAATAGGTTACAAGATTAAAGGGACCAACAATATCTGTATTTGTACCAGGAAAACGAAATCCAATAATCATTCCAATAGCAATTGAAAATGCAATTAAAGAAACAACAACTATTGCACTAAAAAACTTAGCAAATAAATAATTGGCTTTGGTAAAAGGATATGAATATAAAATAGTATGCATTTCACTTTTAAAATCTCTATACACTGAAACTCCAATTATAGAGGGAAATAAGAAAAATATAAAAATCGTTAGTGCATTGAATAAACCTGTAACTCCTATTGGAGAATTGACAATTCTTGAAGAACCTGTAGTAGCGGTTACAGAATCGAAAAAACCAGCAGATGCAGCTGATAAAAAGAAAGCCAATAAAATAAAAATACTTATGTAAATATAAAATGCAGGCTTTTTAAACCAATAGTTGAGTTCTTGTTTGAAAATAGTTAAAAACATAGTTTTAAAGATATAGGAAGTGAACAATTAAGATTTTTTAAACATGTTACTAGGCAACATCAAGTTCATCTTGTTTTAGAGCAATAAAATAAACATCATCTAATTGTGGTGAGGCAGATTCAAAATCATCTGAAGGCTTTTCTGATGCATGAACTCTTATGTTTAACGTATTATCTTGGTTGTAATTTGATGACAATATCGTAAAGTTTTTTTCGTTTTCCTCTAGTTCATCTCTAGAAATGACTTTCGTCCAAATTGTATTTTCAATTTCTTTAGTAGCTTCTTGAGGTGTGGTATGTTTTAAAATTTTTCCTCCGTTTAGAATGGCCATTTCATTGCACAACTCTTTGACATCTTCAACAATATGGGTTGAAAAGATTACAGTAGTATTGGTACCTACTTCTCGCAAAACATTTAAAAAACGATGTCTTTCTGCAGGGTCTAAACCCGCGGTAGGTTCATCTACAATAATTAATTTTGGATTGTTTAATAGCAATTGTGCAATACCAAAGCGCTGTTTCATTCCTCCAGAATAACCTGCCACGTCTTTTCGTCTTACATCATATAAATTTGTAATTTCCAAAACTTCTTTTACGATTTTTTTTCTTTCTTTTTTGTTAGAAATACCCTTTAATGTTGCAAAATAATCTAACAAATCTTCTGCAGACATTTTTGGATATACACCAAAAGATTGAGGCAAATAACCCAATACTTTCCGCAAAGACATATTGTCTTCTAAAACAGAAATATCTCCAAAAGTAATGGAACCAGAATCAGGACTTTGTAAAGTAGCGATTGTTCTCATTAATGAGGATTTTCCTGCCCCATTAGGACCCAATAAACCAAACATTCCTGTGCCAATTTCGATAGTTAAATTATCGATGGCTTTTACACCGTTTTTATAAGTCTTTGTCAAATCTTTGATTACTAATTTCATATTCTTTATTCTTAATGAGTTATGGTCTACCTATTTTAAGCTAAATATAAAACAATTTGTTACACTTTTTGTGATTTTTTTTACCTCAAATCATAAAATCGTTTTATTTTTACGAAAATCAAAGTAAAATACAAGATTAATAATATTATATAATGGCAAAAAAATCAATACTGAATAAGAACTCACTTACTTTTCTAGAAAAATATCTAAATAATGCAGCTCATACAGGTTATGAGTGGGAGAGTCAGAAAATTTGGATGGAATATTTAAAGCCCTATGTAGATACATTTATCACAGACACCTATGGTTCTGCGGTTGGGGTCATAAATCCGGATGCAAAATACAAAGTGGTTATTGAAGGTCATGCAGATGAAATCTCCTGGTATGTGAATTATATCTCTGACAATGGTTTAATTTATGTACTTCGAAATGGTGGCTCAGACCATCAAATTGCACCAAGTAAAATTGTAAATATTCATACTAAAAACGGAATTATAAAAGGAGTTTTTGGATGGCCAGCAATTCATACAAGAAATAAAGGAAAAGAAGAAGCTCCTAAACCAGAAAATATTTTTATTGATACAGGTTGCACAACGAAAAAAGAAGTTGAAAATTTAGGAATTCATGTGGGTTGTGTCATCACTTATCCGGATGAATTTCATATTTTAAATGAGAATAAATTTGTCTGTAGAGCTTTAGACAACAGAATGGGTGGTTTTATGATTGCTGAAGTGGCTCGTTTGTTAAAAGAAAATAAAAAAGAAATCCCTTTTGGATTGTATATTACGAATTCGGTTCAAGAAGAAATTGGTTTACGTGGTGCTGAAATGATTACACAAACAATTCAACCAGATGTTGCCATAGTTACTGACGTAACGCACGACACAACTACCCCAATGATCGATCAAAAAAAAGAAGGTCTTTTAGAAATGGGGAAAGGTCCAGTAATAGCCTATGCACCAGCTGTTCAGCAAAAGTTACGTGATTTAATTACAGAGACTGCAGAAAAAAATAAAATTCCTTTTCAACGTTCTGCTCTTTCAAGAGCTACAGGTACAGATACTGACGCTTTTGCTTATAGTAATGGTGGTGTAGCTTCTGCATTAATTTCTTTACCGCTAAGATACATGCATACCACTGTTGAAATGGTACACCGAGAAGATGTAGAAAATGTAATTAAAATGATTTATGAAACATTGGTAAATATCAAAGACGGAGAAACATTTTCTTATTTTGAATAAAAAATAAATATCATTCCGAAGAATAACTCTCATTGCCTTTTTATTCTTAAAGGGATGTTTAATTTTTTCGGAATGGTGTTTTCTTTTTCTATGGACGAATTTATTGATATTTTAACTGCTGAAGGAAAACCTACTGGAAAAATAGCTTTGAAATCTGAAGCTCATAAAAACGGTTGGTTTCATGCAACTGCTCATATTTGGTTTTTTACCTCAGACAATCAAATTTTACTCCAAAAACGAGCCCTTACAAAAAAAGTATTCCCAGGAATTTGGGATATTTCTGTTGCAGGACACATTGCGGCTGGCGAAGAAATTTTACAAGGGGCAAAAAGAGAAATTCTTGAAGAAATCGGACTTGAACTTCAGGAAAAAGACCTCATCAAAATTGGCACAAGAATTCATCAGGTTTCTCATGAAAATGGAATTCAAGACAACGAGTATCATCATGTTTTTATTGCAAAACTAAACGTATCTATTGATAATTTAACAATGCAAAAGGAAGAAGTTGCTGGCTTAGAATTGTGGGACTTAAATGTTTTAAAACGAACTAAAAACCTTAAAAACGTTTTGCTTCCAAGGTTTCATGAGTATTATAGTTTTGTCTATGAACAAATTCAATCTTATTTAAAATCAGAATAAATACTACTTTTAATGAAAGCATAGCCATATTAAGGGTTTCTCAAAAAAAGAACTTCAGAGTTATCAATGACTTAAGGGTAATCAATATTCTATGATTGATTTTTTGGGTTCAATTGGCAAAGTATCTTTGTGCATTTTATACCAAATAATTTGTTTTATTTTTTAAATTTTTGCTTGATACGTATACAATTCAAAATATCTCCCTTGTTTCTTTATCAATTGATCATGAGTACCTCGCTCAACTATCGAGCCTGCTTCAATCACTAATATTTGTTCTGCTTGTTTAATTGTACTCAATCGGTGTGCAATTACTATCGAAGTTCTGTCTTTTATTAATTCTGACAAACTTTTCTGAATCAACGCTTCGCTTTCTGTATCTAAACTAGAAGTCGCTTCATCTAAAATAATAATTGTTGGATTTGCCAAAATAGCTCTTGCAATAGCCAAGCGTTGACGTTGTCCTCCAGAAAGTTTAACACCTCTTTCACCTATTAATGTATCTAATCCATTATCAAAACGATCTGTAAATTCATTTACATAAGCTGCTTTAACTGCTTTTTGTAATTCATGTTCTGTTGCATTTGGTCTTGGAAATAAAATATTTTCTCTGATGGATCCTTCAAACAAAAACTCGTCTTGTAAAACAACACCCAAATGTTTTCGAAAACTAGACAATTTAACTTTTGATATGTCTTGGTTATCAATAGTAATAGTTCCTGAATTTGGGTTTAAAAAAGTAGCAGATAAACCTGCAATCGTAGATTTTCCGGAACCAGAACTGCCAACTAGAGCAGTTACTGTACCTTTGGGAACATCAAAGCTAATCTCATTCAATACTTCTTTTCCTTCATCATAAGAAAAGGATACCTTCTTAAACTGAATGTCTCCTTTTATCTCATGTAACTGAATGGTTCTTTCTTCGTTATCCTCTTCGGCTTCCATATTCATCAACTCTTCAGTTCTGTCTAAACCAGCAAAAGCTTCTGTTAATTGACTTCCAATATTACTCATCTGAACAATGGGCGCAATCATTAAACCTAATAAAAAAGTAAATGACAAGAAATCACCAACGGTCAACTCACCTGCCATTATTTTATAACCACCAATTCCCATAATTCCTGTAGAAGCAATTCCTAGTAGGAATGTGGCTGAACTTGTCATGATTGCTGTGGCAGTCAAACTCTTTTTTACATTTTGAAATAAAAGATCGACACCTTTTTCAAAAACTTCATTTTCTTGTTGCTCAGCATTAAACGCTTTAATCACTCGAACCCCAGCCAACGTTTCTGTTAATCGTCCTTTTACATCTGCATTAATCACTCCTCTATTTCTAAATATGGGTCTAATATATTTAAACGCTTTTAATGCAACTAACCCAAATACTGCAACAGGGATCAAAATAAAAAGCGTCATTGAAGGACTAATATTTATCAATAAAATCAGAGAAATTACGGCTGTAATGGTTCCGCCCACTAACTGAACAAGTCCTGTTCCTATTAAGTTCCTAACACCTTCAACATCACTCATAATTCTAGATACCAAGGCTCCAGATTTTGTATTATCAAAGAAACTGATTGGTAAAGACAATACTTTCTTTTGCACATTCGCTCGTAATTCAGAGATTAAATACTGAGCTTGAACACTCAATATCCGTGTCAATAAAAAGGATGTAATAGATTGAACTAAAATTGCAGTTCCAACAACAAATAATAAGCTATACAATGCTTCATAGTCCTTATTAGGAATGACATCATCTAGTAATTCTTTAATTTTTAATGGAGCAACTAAACTTGCCAATCGACTTAAAACAATCAAAACCAAACCAATAAATACCAAATTACGTTTTGGCCAAATAATGGTTTTAAAGGCGGTCGCAATTGTTACTTTCGTTTTCTTTTTAGTCTTTTTTGATGATATCTGTAAATGTTGCATTTTTACTTTTTTATTGAACTCTAATACATAACGCTACTATTGCAATATCAATATATATGCCATAGAAAAGAACTATGACATATTTACAAAGTAGAACTACATGAAAGACCTGTCAGGTTTTTAAAATCTAACAGGTCTCAATTAATACGTTTTTATAGATCCTCTTTACAATCTATTATCAATAATACTCTGCACAACTTCCGGGTTTAAAAGCGTTGAAACGTCTCCTAAATTATCCATTTCATTACACGCAATTTTACGTAAAATACGTCTCATAATTTTTCCTGAACGTGTTTTTGGCAATCCTTCCGTAAACTGAATTTTATCGAGTTTAGCAATAGGTCCAATTCTATCGGTAATTAATTGATTAATTTCTTTTTTTAAATTATCGTGATTTCTGCTTTCTCCTGTATCTTTTAATGTGATATAACCATACAGAGCACTTCCTTTAATATCGTGAGGAAAACCTACAATAGCAGATTCTGCAACTGCCGGATGTTCATTAATTGCATCTTCAATTGGTGCAGTTCCAAGATTATGCCCAGATACTATAATCACATCATCTACTCTACCTGTGATTCTGTAATAGCCAACTTCATCTCTTAGTGCCCCATCACCTGTGAAATACATATTATCAAATGCAGAAAAATACGTTTCTTTATATCGTTTGTGATTTCCCCATATGGTTCTTGCCATACTTGGCCAAGGAAATTTTATACACAATCTTCCTTCCACCTGATTTCCTTTTAATTCTTGTCCATTTTCATCCATTAAAGCTGGCTGAATTCCTATAAAAGGCAAAGTTGCATAAGTAGGTTTGGTTGGTGTTACATATGGAATTGGAGTAATCATCATTCCTCCTGTTTCTGTTTGCCACCAAGTATCTATAATTGGGCTTTTCTTTTTCCCTACATTGTCATTATACCAATGCCATGCTTCTTCATTTATAGGTTCTCCAACAGAACCTAATACTTTTAGAGACGACAAATCATATTTATCTACCAACTCTGTTCCATGTTTTGCCAATGCTCTAATCGCAGTTGGAGCGGTATAAAACTGATTTACTTTGTGCTTTTCTACAATTTCCCAAAAACGTCCGAAATCAGGATAACTAGGAACACCTTCAAATAGTACTGAGGTTGCTCCATTTGCTAACGGACCGTATACGATGTAGGAATGCCCCGTAATCCAACCAATATCTGCAGTACACCAATACACGTCATTCTCTTTATATTGGAAAGCATTTTTAAAAGTATACGCAGTATATACCATGTAACCAGCAGTTGTATGCACCATTCCTTTTGGCTTTCCTGTAGAACCAGAAGTATATAAAATAAATAACGGATCTTCTGCATCCATCATTTCTGCTTCGCATTCTGTAGAAGCTTTATCTAATAAAGGCTGTAACCATTTGTCACGCCCTTCTTTGATATTTATGTCTGAATTGATTCTTTTTGCCACCAAAACAGTTTCTACTCCAGGGCAAGATTCTAATGCTTCATCAACTATTCCTTTTAAATCAATTGTTTTATTACCTCTATAAGAACCATCAGAAGTAATCACCATTTTACAATCTGAATCATTTATTCTTGTTGCTAATGCTGTTGCAGAAAACCCTGCAAAAACTACAGAGTGGATGGCTCCAATTCTAGCACAGGCGAGTGTTGCAATTGCCAATTCAGGTATCATAGGAACATAAATACAAACTCTATCTCCTTTTTTTATCCCTTGCTCTTTTAATACATTCGCAAACTGATTCACTCTTTCTGAAAGTTGTTTATAAGTGATATGTTCGGCAGCTTCTGTTGGATCATTGGGCTCAAATAATAATGCTGTTTTATCCCCTCGAGTTGACAAATGTCTATCAATACAATTTTCTGTAATATTGAGTTGTGATCCCGCAAACCATTTTACTGCTGGTTTAGAAAAATCCCATTCTAATACAGTGTTCCATTTTTTTCGCCATACAAAATGCTCTTCAGCAATTTCTTCCCAAAAATTTTCTGGTTCTCTAATTGACTTTCTATAGACTTGATAATATTCTTCTAAATGTTTGATGTGATAATTACTCATCTTTGATGATTGGTTATTAGTAGTTAATAATTGGCTGTTAGTTTCTGTTTTGTATTGGATTTCTGACTACCATTCTATATTTTTATCAATAAATTGAATTAAACTATTTGCCATTATTTGTTGGTCCTGAACTGAAGGATGTGCAAATGATTTAATATAAGGCATAAAATGAGTAAGGATCTTTTCGTCATTAAGATTTTCTACAGCAACTTTAATGTACTTCATCCATTTTGAACCTTCCTCTGCTGCATTCATACTTCCAAGTGTGCAAATGATACTTGCCCTAGAGTATTTGCTCCTTAAATTGGCTACAAATTTTTGATACGCATTTATGATCTCTCTGTCTGTGGGCGCTTTATTTCCAAATCGTCTTTTAAATTCTTCATGTTCTGGTAAATTAACCAACCAGCTATCATTTTGTAATAAATTAATTACAACTATATCAGGCGTGTACAAAGAAAAATTCCATTTACTGGTGCTGTCAGTTGGAATCAACCGATCATACATTTCTGGCATGATTAAAGGATTCCAACTGACAGTAATACCAATACCACTTTTACAAATACATTGAAATTTAGCGTTGAAGTGTCTAGCAGTAATCGCCGCATAACTTAAATAATTGTTGGTATAAGTACTGTCTGGCGAATCTTTTCCCGAAAAATCTTCAATTGCATAACCTGCTGTAATAGAATTTCCATAAAATTCTATTTTTCTTTTATTAGAAGTTGGTTTTGCAAGTAATCTAGCATTATTTTTAATTTTAAAACCAAAAAAACTAGTTTTCCCTCTATTCCATTCAGTTCTTTTAAAAAGTTCAATGGAGTGTTTTCCTTCAGACAGGTTGGAAGCCAATTGGTAATATCTTTTGCTGGTATTTGGTTTCAGAATAGAAATAGAATCGTTGTCTAAAATGACATTATAATAATTATCTCCTGTTTCATCTTTTAACAGTGCATGTATAGATTCTCCTTCAAAATTTATCTTAATAGAACTGCCAGACCAATATATTTCTGCTGCTTCAACTTTATTGGTATCGATTCGTCCAGAGAATTCAATTTCAGGGCTTGAAAAAGGGATTAATAATTCTTTTTTATTTTTACAACTCATTGAAATGATTATCAAAATCAATAGAAATTTATAAATTTTTCTCACAGTTGTAATTATTTCTATTCTACAATAATTAATGTGTTGCTTTACCGGCGCCACTAGGAATTCTTATATTTTCAACGATTTCTTGTACATCATTTGGTGGACTTGGTGTAAATCTAGAAATAATAATTGAAATTATAAAATTAATTGTCATAGCGATTGTTCCAAAACCTTCTGGTGATATACCAAACCACCAATCTTCTTTTGATCCCCCTCCAAACCAATCAAATTTGAATTTCATCATGTAAAAAAGCATTACAAAAATTCCGACAACCATTCCTAAAATTGCGCCTTCTTTGTTCATTCTTTTGTCAAAAACACCTAAAATAATTGCTGGAAAAAAAGAAGCTGCGGCCAAACCAAAAGCCAAGGCTACTGTGGCAGCGACAAAATCTGGTGGATGAATACCAAAATAACCAGCAACACAAACAGCCACTACCGCAGACAATCTTGCTGCAACCAATTCGCCTTTTTCTGTGATATTTGGATTGACCATTTTCTTAATAAAATCGTGCGATACGGATGCAGAAATAACTAATAATAATCCTGCAGCAGTAGATAATGCTGCTGCTAAAGCTCCTGCAGCTACCAGGGCAATTACCCAATTTGGTAAACCGGCAATTTCAGGATTTGCCAACACCATAATGTCCTTATCTACAATCAATTCATTTTTAGAAACATCTGCAACATATTGCACTCTTCCATCCTTATTTTTATCATCAAATTTTATCAGTCCTGTTTTTTCCCAATTAGAAAACCATTCTGGTAATTTTTCATATTTTTCATTACTCACAGTTTCTATTAAATTGGTTCTAGAAAATAACGAAATTGCGGGTGCCGTTGTGTATAAAATAGCTATTAATAATAAAGCCCAACCCGCAGATTTACGGGCGTCAGAAACTTTCTTAACAGTAAAAAAGCGAACAATTACATGAGGCAAGCCAGCTGTTCCGAACATTAAAGCAGCAGTAATTAAAAAAACATCTAAAGTAGTTTTACTCCCAGAAGTGTATTCTGCAAAACCTAACTCTCTGTGTAAACCATCTAACTTATCCAATAAATACACTCCATTTTCATCTGCTCCACCAAAACCCAATTGAGGTATTGGATTTCCAGTCATTTGAATAGATATGAATATTGCAGGTACCATAAACGCAAAAATTAACACACAATATTGTGCAACTTGAGTGTAAGTGATCCCTTTCATACCTCCCAAAACTGCGTAAAATAATACGATTATCATCCCGATAATGACACCTGTGTTGATATCAACTTCTAAAAAACGAGAAAAGACCAGACCCACACCTCGCATTTGTCCGGCTACATAGGTAAATGAAACTAGCAGTGCACAAAACACGGCCACACTTCTTGCTACATTGGAATAATAACGATCTCCTATAAAATCGGGAACAGTGAATTTACCAAATTTCCTTAAATAGGGTGCTAATAGCAATGCTAATAAAACGTAACCGCCTGTCCAACCCATTAAATATACTGAACCGTCATAACCATTAAAGGAAATAAGACCTGCCATTGAAATAAATGAGGCTGCTGACATCCAATCTGCTGCAGTCGCTAATCCGTTTGCTAAAGGAGAAACACCACCTCCTGCAACATAAAATTCTTTGGTTGATCCTGCTCTAGACCAAATTGCAATCCCGATATATAGTGCAAAAGTGATTCCTACTAAAATCCATGTCCAAACTTGAATACTCATTGTGTTTCTATTTCTAAATTAATTATTATAACCAAATTCTTTATCCAATTTGTTCATCAATTTTATATATACAAAAATGAGAATTACAAAAACATAAATTGAGCCCTGTTGTGCAAACCAAAAACCGAGTTTAAAGCCTCCTAATCTTATGGTATTGAGTTCATCTACGAGAAGAATACCGAAAACAAAGGACACCAAAAACCAGATACTTAAGAGTATGGAGACGTATTTTAAATTCTTTCTCCAATATTGTTTTGCGTTGTTAGCTGACATATTATGATAAGTTTGATTAAATTTTTGCAATATAAATATTTATTTATCTATTTTTAGTTTTTATTTAATTCTATTAAAAAACTCTATTGATTTTAGATATTTTCATCCAATACTGGTTCCTTATCATACTATTTTTTTTAGTTTCCATTTTATACTCTTCTGTAGGTTTTGGAGGTGGTTCTAGTTATTTAGCAATTTTAGCATTAACAGGTATTATTTTCACCCAAATTAGAGCGACCGCTCTACTTTGTAATATTGTTGTGGTATCTAGTAATGTATTTTTATTTTATAAACAGAAAGAATTAGATTGTAAAAAGACAATTCCGTTAGTATTATTGAGTGTTCCATTTGCTTTTCTAGGTGGATATTTAAAAATTAACCAAAACTTCTTTTTTATCTTATTAGGATTTATATTATTTTTTGCTGCAATCACAATGTGGTTTTCTAAAAAAATAAGTACGATTAGCAAAAAAAATACAAAGCAGAATACATTGAATAATTCAAGTTTAGGTGGAGTAATTGGTTTTATTTCTGGAATAGCAGGAATTGGAGGAGGCATTTTTTTAGCACCAATTTTACACCTCACAAACTGGGATACTCCAAAAAAAATTGCTGCTACGGCAAGTTTTTTTATATTAGTCAACTCATTTTCTGGGCTTTTAGGCCAGTATTCAAATCCTAATTTTAATATGGATTGGAAATTAACTTCTATTCTTGTTTTTACTGTTTTTATTGGAGGGCAAATTGGAAGTAGAATAAGTAATAAGTACTTTTCATCGATTCAATTAAAAAAAACGACCGCTATTGTAATTGTACTTGTAAGTATTCGAATCTTATGGAAATATTTATTCTAAAAAATAAAGTATCATCTAATTTCTTTAAATATATTTGAATTAAAAAAATTAAATTCCTAAATCAAAAACCATGTTAGCAATTATTTTTACACTACTTATGTTAATTCTATTACAAGCTGTATTAGGATTTGATAATTTATTATACATCTCTCTAGAATCTAAAAAAGCGCCTTTAGCCGACCAAAAAAAAGTGCGGAAAAAAGGAATTATAATCGCACTAGTATTAAGAATTATACTCTTATTTGTATTGGTTTCTATCATTGATTTCTTTCAAGAACCGTTTTCTTTTTTAACAGGAGAAGTAACCGATATTATTACGTTTTCTTTTAATGGGCATAGTATCATTGTTCTTGCTGGTGGAGGTTTCATTATCTACACAACCATAAAAGAAATTTGGCACATGATTGCTACAACAAATTTATCAGAAACTGAAGAACACAGTTCTACGGGCTTAAAATCTTCAAATGCAGTAGTTGCAAGTATCGTTTTAATGAATTTAGTATTCTCTTTTGATTCAATCTTGGCCGCTATTGGATTAACTAGCGAAATTAAAAACCCTACAACAGCTTTTATTGTAATGGCCATTGCCATTATTATAAGTGGTTTGCTCATGTTACTTATGGCAGATAGAATTTCTACTTTTTTATCAAAAAACAGAATGTACGAGGTCTTAGGCTTGTTCATCCTTTTTATCGTTGGAATAATGTTGATAACAGAAGGAGGCCATTTGGCTCATTTAAAATTGTTTGGAAATGAAATTGTACCAATGAGTCAAACAACATTCTATTTTGTTCTTGCAATTTTAGTTATTGTAGATGTTGTGCAAGGCAAATATCAAAAGAAGCTTTTAGCAGCAAAAAATAAATAACTTCTTTAGTATGCATAAAGTCCGATAGCGTGGATTTGAACTCCGTACATTTATTTTTCGCCTCTCACGATAGCTTTGTATTTTATTGACATCTATTTTATTTAGAAATAGCATCTCTTTTTCAGCAAAAAAACCAAATGCGGAATACTTGGGTTTAATATAGATTATTCATCCTTTATTGCTCAGATTGCAAATCCTCGCTATCGAGAATAAAATTACTTTCTTCCATTAATTAGTTATTATTTTATTGTAATCTTGTTTAAAATAAAATTTTTAACGATAAACAAACCTTTTGAATTTACTTACAATATTAACTTGGTTTTCAAGTATGGCTTTTATTTATTTCGGAATTACCTGCTTTTACTCAAAATTTATTATTTCAGAATTTAAGAGGTATGGTTTACCAAAGTTTAGAAAACTAACTGGATTTCTTCAATTATTAGGAGCAATAGGTTTATTAATAGGACTTTACCTTACTCCAACATTACTATTGCTAGCATCCACCGGGTTATGCTTGTTAATGCTTTTAGGATTTGTAGTACGAATTAAAATTAAAGATAATTTCATTAAATCTGCCCCTGCTTTTATCTTTTCTACTTTAAACTTATGTATTGCAATTAAGACCTTTTCTACTTACTTTTAAAGAGATGCATAAGCAATCATAAGATTCATTAGAATAAATAAGAATGCAGGAAATGATTTATACAACGCATCTTTTATTCTGATATGCATAATTATAGATCCTAATAGCAATATGCTTAACCCTAAAACCCCAATTAAAGTAAGGGTTTTAAATTGTATAGAAGCCAATAATATGATAGCTAAACTTACTTTTAAGAATCCAATAAAATAACAAAACTGCTTCGAAAAACCATATACTTGAAATTCTTCGACAATATTTACAGCATTACCGCCTCTCCATTTAGTTGCTTTATTTTTTCGCAATAACCAAACATTTAAAATACTTACACCAACAATAATTTTCAAGGCAATAGTGAGGTATCCAATAAATTCCATAATTTTAATTTAAGTGTGTTCTAATTAAGGCTAATTTACAAAAAAACAACGTAATTAAAGCATGCAATAAATCTTAGTTTAAAGGAAATCACTTCTGTCTGCATAAAATTAATATCTAAAAACCCGATGGCGCGGATTTGTAATCCGTGCATTTCTTTATCTCCTTTCTCGGTAGCTTTGTATTTTGTCGACATGCAATTTTTTTTCTAAGATAAATAAATCTTAGAAAAGTAAAAACCCAAGTGCAGCACACTTGGGTTCATTTAAATTATTGATCGTTAAATGCACGGAAAACATTTCCGCGCTAGCAATTTTGTTGAAAATCCGAGACATCGGGTAACAATTTTACAAATCCTCTACAAGACTATCTTGCACTCTTTGGGCAACAATTTTAAGAATTCTCTTGTTCAGTTCTGAAGAATTTAAACAATAATATTGGAACTCAGCCATAGTAAAATGCCCCATAATAAGACCTAAAATACGATTTTTATAATTTATATCTTTTAGATAAACAGCGCCAATTTTACTTCTCTTTTTTTGAACAGTAAGACTTGAAAAATCTATTTTCCGTATTTGAATATAGTTTTTAAAAGAGCCAATTAATAGGTTATGTTGCATTTTTATAATAGGTCGTAAAGTTGCATTTTGAAACAACTCTATGGCAGACATATTATCTCTGATTAAATTTTGTAAAACGGGTCTTTCTTTATTCATTTTCTAATAATTCATCAAGTTCTAATTGATAATCGTATTGAAGATCTTCATGCAATCTCTCAATCGCTTTTTTAATCATTCTTACCTGTGTGTCAAAAATATTTTGCAACCTCGTGCTTCTACCTATAGAAGGTCTAAATGCTTTCAATTTTTTACAGAAATACAATAGCAATTCGGCTTCTGTCTCTTTCTTTTTAGAATAGCGAATGTGTTTTTTTATAGAGGATAATATTTTACGTATACTTTTTCTAATATAAAAAAAGCTATTCGTATTGATATCATCAAACTGTATATCGACCTCTTCTTTTAAGTTTTGAATAAAGGATTCTTCATCGTGAGACTCAAATAAAAGATACGTAAGTAGCTCTTTATTCTCCTTTTTAAACCTAGCCAAATGCAAACACAACTCTTTTACATCCACCGCAGGTGTATGAGATAATTCGTCTTTGAGCTGTTTGATGGTGACCGCTTTCATTCGTTTTGTTTTTTTTGCAAGATAAAAAAGAAAAACCTCACTAAATACAATCTGTGAGGTTTCTATTTATAAGCCTCTTTAAAAAGAGGGGTCACTTATTGAATACTAGGTACGTTTACAACTTCATTGACATCAGCATCATAGTCAACACCCTCAACTTTAAAACCAAATAAATTATAAAAATCAGTACTATAGCCTTCTAAATCACCAATATCAGATAAGTTTTCTGTAGTAGCATTTTTCCAAAGTGTCGCAACCTCAGCTTGAACATCTTCTCTCATTTCCCAATCATCTATTCGAATTCTACCTTTATCATCTAAAGAAATTTCGTCACCTGTATACAAACGCTCACTATACAAACGTTGAATTTGTTCTATGCATCCTTCATGAATTCCTTTCGTTTTCATAATTTTATACAATAAAGAAATGTATAAAGGAATCACAGGAATTGCAGAACTGGCTTGCGTTACTAATGCCTTATTTACAGAAACATATGCATTTCCACCAATTGATTTTAAATCTTCAGAAATCGTAAAAGCGGTCGCTTCTAAATGATCTTTAGCAGCACCAATGGTTCCATTTCTATAAACTGGCTTTGTGACTTCAGGGCCAATATAAGAATAAGCAATTGTTGAAGCTCCCTCAGCCAATACGTTTTCAGCTTTTAAAGCATCTATCCACATTTTCCAATCTTCACCACCCATTACAGTTACGGTATTTTCAACATCTTCTCCTTCTGCAGGATTGATCGAGATTTCAGATACAGTACCTGTATGAAAATCAACTGTTTTATTAGAAAAAATACCACCAATCGGTTTTAAAACCGATTTAAACCTTTTTCCTGAAGTCGGATGTGTTCTTACTGGCGAAGCCAAACTGTATATTACTAAATCTATTTTACCTAAGTCCTCTTTGATTAAGTGAACAACTTGTTCTTTTATTTCGTTTGAAAATGCATCTCCATTGATACTTTTTGCATACAATCCAGCGGCATTTGCATGTTTTTCAAAAGCTGCTGTATTGTAAAAACCTGGGGAACCTGGCCTTCCTTCTGTTCCTGGTTTGTCAAAGAAAACACCGATAGTTGCTGCATCTGATCCGAAAGCACTTGTAATTCTGGAAGCCAATCCAAATCCTGTGGAGGCTCCTATTACTAATACTTTTTTAGCCCCTTTAATTTTTCCTTTTGACTTTACATATTCTATTTGATTGATCACATTTTTCTCACATCCCTTTGGGTGTGACGTTAAACATATAAATCCTCTTGTTCTTGGTTCTATAATCATTGTGTTTGTTTTAATTCTCTAAAAATGAATTTACATTATTTTCTATTCTATTCAATACATTTTCTGTATTGGCTTTTACAAATTTTTCACCTATAATTTGCTCGTATAATTCTACATACCTATTCGAAATTTCTGTAATTTTTTCATCAGACATTTCTGGAACCTCTTGTCCTTCTTTCCCTTGAAAACCGTTTTCAATTAACCATTGTCTGACAAACTCTTTGGATAATTGCTTTTGAGTTTCACCCGTATCTTGTCTTTTTTGATATCCATCTGCATAAAAATAACGAGAAGAATCTGGTGTGTGAATTTCGTCTATCAAAACAATTTTACCTTCTTTTGTTTTCCCAAATTCATATTTAGTATCTACCAAAATCAATCCTCTTTTTGCAGCAATTTCTGTTCCTCTTTGAAACAAAGTCCTAGTATATTTTTCTAATACAATATAATCTTCTTCAGAAACAATTCCCTTTGCTAAAATGTCTTCTCGAGAAATATCTTCATCATGTTCTCCATTGTCTGCTTTGGTTGAGGGAGTAATGATTGGGGTAGGAAACTTATCATTCTCTTTGAGTCCTTCAACCATTGCTACTCCACACAACATTCTTTTACCTAGTTTGTATTCTCTTGCTGCATGACCAGAAAGATAACCACGAATAACCATTTCAACTTTAAAAGGCTCACATAGATGACCTACAGCTACATTTTCATCTGGATTTGAAATTAACCAGTTGGGTACAATATCTGAGGTATCATTCATCATTTTTGTTGCAATCTGATTCAAAATTTGACCTTTAAACGGAATTTGACGCGGTAAAATAACATCAAAGGCAGACAATCTGTCTGAGGCAATCATGACTAAAAGTTCGTCATTAATAGTATAGACCTCTCTGACCTTGCCTTTATAAACAGACTTTTGATTAGGGAAATTAAAATTAGTTTCGTTAATTGTTTGTATCATTCGTTAAAATATTGTGAGCGCAAAAATAAACTTTCCTATTTTATTTCTTTTTGTTTTTTAACATTTTTATTCGCTTTTCATATTTTCTGAAGCAATCGCAAGTTTTATTCAAATAATCGATTTCAATTTCTAAATTTCAACCAATAGACATCCGGGTTTCTTAAGAAAAAAACAGTGTATAAATCGAATTACTCTGAGCATCGATAGCAATTCCATTTTTACTTGAATACTATTCTGCTTCTATACTTTTATAAGCAGTGATAATTTTCTTTACCAATCGGTGTCTTACCACATCTTTATCATCTAGATAAACATGTGCAATTCCATCAATATCTTTTAAAGCTAACAAAGACTCTTTGAGACCTGAAACTTGTTTTCTTGGCAAATCAATTTGACCGGGATCTCCAGTAATAATAAATTTTGCACTTTTCCCCATTCTTGTTAAAAACATCTTCATTTGATTGTGTGTTGTGTTTTGAGCTTCATCTAAAATTACAAAAGCATTGTCTAGTGTTCTACCTCTCATAAAAGCAAGAGGTGCTATTTGAATGACTCCCTTTTCTAAATGTGATTGTAATCTTTCATGCGGAATCATATCTCTCAAAGCGTCATATAAGGGTTGCATATAAGGATCTAACTTTTCTTTTAAATCTCCTGGAAGAAATCCTAAATTCTCTCCAGATTCTACTGCTGGTCTGGTTAATATTATTCTTCGTACTTCTTTTTCTTTCAATGCTTTTACTGCTAGAGCAACAGCCGTGTATGTTTTTCCGGTTCCTGCTGGACCTACTGCAAAAAGCATATCATTCTTGCCCATTAGCGATACCATTTTTCGTTGGTTTTCTGTTTGGGGCTTAATCAATCTACCACTAACTCCATGAACCAATACCTCTTTTGCCTTTTTGGCTGAAATTGTTTTTTCTTCTTGACCGTTAGACGTTAGAATACGTTCTACACTATTTTCATCTAATTTATTATATCTATTATAATATTTTATGAGCCGTTCTGTTCGTATTTCAAATTCATCTAAGATTTCTGATTCTCCATAAATTTTAAGTTTAGATCCGCGAGCAACAATTTTAATTTTTGGAAAATATCTTTTTAATTGCTCAATAGTACTATTATTTGCTCCAAAAAAATCTTTAGGACTGATTTCTGTAAGCTCTATAATGCGTTCGTTCAAATGTTTCTTTTTTATTAATTAATTCCTATTTATATTTCAACTAAAAATAGCGAATAAATTTTCTAAAATGATTAGATTTGCGTCAAATAGTTAAGAACTTTTACACATTTAATTAACAGAAAAAATCAATGTCTCTAATTACATTAACAACCGATTTTGGCACAAAAGATCACTTTGTTGGGGCTGTTAAAGGGGCTATTTTGTCTGAACTCTCTGATGTAAAAATAGTAGATATTACTCATGAAATAGCTCCGTTTAACATTACTGAAACGGCCTACATTTTAACCAATTCTTATAAAAGCTTTCCTGATAAAACAATCCATATTGTTGGTGTAGACTCAGAATTAAGTGCAAGCAATAAGCATATTGCATTAGAATTAGACAATCACTATTTTGTATGCCCAGACAATGGAATTATCTCAATGATTGCGTCTGAAATTAAACCTACAAAAATTGTTGAAATCAACATTCATGATAGAATAGAAAGTAGTTTTCCGGTTTTGGATGTTTTTGTACAAGTAGCATGTTTTATTGCTAGAGGAGGAAACTTAACTGTTATTGGCAAAGAAATTAAAACATTTAAAAAAATGATTGAAATTCAGCCAAAAGTAAATCAAGCTCAAAACCAAATTATTGGAGGTGTCATTTATATTGATAATTATGGAAACGTAATTAGCAATATTAGTCAGAAAATGTTTCAAGAAGTTGGTAAAGGGCGACGTTTTAAAGCGACTGCAAGACGTTATTCTTTCAACAAGATTTTTACAAAATATAATGAAATTGCACTTGAAAGTGATCATGATAATATGCAATATGATGGTAGTAAATTGGCTATTTTTAATGCAGCTGGTTTTTTAGAAATTGCAATTTACAGAAGTAATTTAGATACTGTTGGTGGCGCATCTACCTTATTAGGTTTAAGGTATAGAGATCCTATTACTATTGATTTTATGAACGATTCTCAACCAGAATTTACTCCATTAACTCAATAAATATGTTTGTTAGAATTGTAAAAATGAGTTTTCACACAAAACATATTGAAGCTTTTTTAGCAATGTTTGAAGAAAAAAAAACAATTATAAGAGCTTCTGAAGGTTGTCTTCTGTTAGAATTGTATCAAGATAAAACAAACTCAGAAATATTTTTCACCTATTCGTATTGGCAAGATGAAAAAAATTTAGAAAATTACAGAAATTCTCAATTATTTAAAGATGTTTGGGATCAAACTAAAACCTATTTTAATGATAAACCTTTGGCTTGGAGTTTAGATAAAAGAGCATGTCTTTAGTGTTGTGAAAAATAAAATTTACCTATTTATACTTAAAAGCTATTGAGACTTTTAAGTACAAAAATAATAGTGCTTCAATTGCGTTATTAAAGAAACACAATTTTGTTTTTGAACCAGAAAAAAGAGGGTCGTTTTGAAGACCTTAGAATTTATAAAATTACACAGGTTAGTTGAATGTCTAAACACTGCCCAATCCTATAAATAAGAAAATATGTTTCCAATTTTAAAAAAAGAATTTAACTCATTTTTTGCAGGTCCTATAGCCTATTTAGTTATTGGACTTTTCTTGCTAATGAATGGTTTGTATTTATGGGTATTTAAAGATGATTTTAATATATTAAATGCTGGTTTTTCAGATTTAAGTCCTTTTTTTTATATGGCCCCTTGGCTATTTTTATTCTTGATTCCTGCAATTACCATGAAAAGTTTTGCAAATGAATTTAGTAGTGGAACCATAGAGATCTTAAAAACGAATCCGATTTCAGATTGGCAAATTGTACTGGGCAAGTTTTCTGCCTCTCTCCTTCTTGTAGTAGTTGCATTAGTTCCTACTTTGACCTATGTATTTAGCATTAATGAATTAGGAGACCCTGTTGGAAATCTCGATTTTGGGAGTACAATTGGCTCTTATGTTGGTCTATTGCTTTTAGCAACAACCTATACTGCAATTGGTTTATTTACATCTACACTTTCTGAAAATCAGATTGTAGCCTTTATTTTAGGAGTTTTCATAACCTTTTTTTTATTTTATGGTTTCGATGCTATTTCTAACTCTGTTGGAAATAATTTATCAATAAAAAAAATGGGAATAAATGAACATTTTAAGAGTATTTCTAGAGGAGTGATTGATACCCGAGATATTCTCTACTTTTTAAGCGTAACCATATTCTTTTTATACATCACAAAAACACACTTATAAAATGAATAAAAAAATAAAAAATATCGCTTTTTTAGCACTTGGCTTACTCATTTTAAATTTTGCAAACCAATCATTTTATAAACGTTTCGATTTAACTGCAGACAACCGTTATACACTCTCTAAAACAACTAAAAATATTGTTTCTAAAATTGATAAAAATCTCTCTATAACAATTTATTTAGAGGGTGATTTTCCATCAGAATTTATAAGATTACAGGCAGAAACACGTCAATATTTAGAGGAATTATCCGCAGAAAATTCGAAGATTAAAATTGGGTTTCAAAACCCTGATAATCAACGTGAAAAATTAATTAAAAAAGGAATGATCCCGAGTAAATTAACTGTTGAGGAAAACGGAAAACTCTCTGAAGCAATTATTTTTCCTTGGGCAGAAATTTCTTACGAAAAAAAATCTCAAATTATCTCTCTTTTACCATCTGCGATCGTTGCATCTCAGGAGGAACAATTACAAAAAGCTATTGAAAATTTAGAATATAGTTTTTCAAATGCACTGAACACTATCCTCCTTCGAAAACAAAAAAGTGTTGGAGTAATCACTGGAAATGGCGAATTGCAAGATATGTATCAATATAGCTTTTTAAGTGAAGTTGCCAAGAAATACAGATTGGCAAAATTTACGTTAGATTCTGTAGCTTCAAACCCACAGCAAACTCTAGAGGATTTAACCTCTTTAGACCTAGCTATTATTGCGAAACCTACTCAAAAATTTACAGAACATGAAAAATTTACCATAGATCAGTTTATTGCCAATGATGGAAAAACATTGTGGATGATAGACAATGTGCAAGCCGATCAAGATAGTTTATTTACCAATGGTAAAATGTTAGCATATCCTAGAGATTTAAATCTTACAGATTTACTATTTGCTTATGGTATTCGAATAAATACTACTTTAATTAAAGATTTATATGCTGCTAAAATTTCGTTAGCAACAGGTAAAATTGGCAATCAAACACAATTTCAAAATTTAGAATGGTTTTTTCATCCTTTAGTAAGTGGAAACCCAAATCATGCCATCACAAAAAATATTGCTCCTATTCGTTTACAATTTGCAAACCCAATAGATACCTTGAAAAATAATATTAAAAAAACACCTTTATTAAGGAGTTCTTTATTAACACAAAAAATAGGTACTCCTGGTTTTATTGAGCTTCAATCTATTGCTGATGAAATTGTAGAAACTGATTATAATAACGGCAATCAGCTATTTGCTATTTTACTGGAAGGTGCTTTTAATTCGGCATATAAAAACCGTATACAACCTTTTAAAACTCCTCTCTACAAAGAAAATTCAAACAATAATAAAATGGTGGTGATTTCTGATGGGGATATTGGAAAAAATCAAATTTTAAAAGATGATACTTCAAAAATTCAACCTTTAGACTTGAACAGAGATAAATGGACCCATCAACAATTTGGAAATAAAGATTTTCTTTTAAATGTAGTTGATTACTTATTAGACGATGTTGGCTTAATAGAGTTAAGAAATAAAACGTTAAAAATAAATATTTTAGACAAACAAAAAGCGTTTAAAGAGCGGCTGTATTGGCAGTTTATTAATGTCATTTTTCCGTTGATTTTTTTACTTTTTTTTGGAATTCTTTTCTCCTTTTTAAGAAAAAGGAAATACGCAAGCTAGTTTTAATTGCTTTCTCTATCGTAGAGTAAAAAGAAAAATAGCTTGTAAAACTAAAACACCTACTCAAAAGTTAAAAAAACTTTAAAATTAAATTTCTAGTAAATTATCGTGTATAAAGACATACCCTAAAATTTCTTGTATTTTTTTAGAACTTATAATTTTCCATTCATAAACTTCATTCTCTTCAAATTCTGGGAGTTCACAATCAGCACTTAATTTTGCTATTGTATAAAACTCTCTTCTGGTAGGATGGTGATTAGAACAGGCATTAAATGTTTGAGACCAACAATTTTGATTGATAATTTCATGAATAATCTCTATACAATCTTCTTTATGAATCATATTCACAAATCCTTTCGGTTGTGGAATTTTTCGTCCATTATTAAACCAATTGGAAGGGTGTCTTTCATCACCAAATAAACCTGCAAAGCGAAGTATTGTAGTTTCAAAAAAAGTATTCTCTCTAAATAGGTTCTCAATTGCTGACAATGGAGTATTTAAAATTTCATCATCTTCAGTCATTACTTTATTTGCCCTAGCATAAACGGAAGTAGAACTGATAAAAATTACTTTTTGAATAATAGAGTTTTCAATCTGAGTAATCAAATGTTCAAAACCATCAATATCTTTAGAAGTAATTGCTATGATTAATATATCTGTATGTAAAAAATCGTCAAATTCTTCAAAAGAAGATATATCAACAATAAACGGTTCAATATTATTGTCTTCTAAAAGAGCTAATTTTTCTTCTTTTGTAGTGGAACCTTTTAAAGAATATCCATCATCTAACAAAGAAATTGCCAGTGGTTTTCCTAACCAACCACACCCTAAAATACTAACATTTCTCATCGCAACAGTTTTCCTCTTTTACCATTTTACAAGAAACCACTGCTAACAAAGCACCTAAAATTGGAGCGATAATATACATCCATAGATGCTGTAAATTTCCCGAAACAAATGCCGGAGCAATAGAGCGTGCAGGATTCATTGAAGCATTTGTAATAGGACCTGCAAACATGGCTTCTAATAGTACTACAGCTCCGATAGCAATTCCTGCAACTGCGCCAATTTCTTTGCTACCTGTAGAAACATTTATGATAACCACCATTAAGAAAAAAGTTAATAAAAACTCTAACACAAAAGCGCGCCAAACATCTACTGTGGGAATAGTTGCTCCAAGAATTTCACTTGAAGGAAACAGAAACCAGAGAATCAAACTTGCTGAAAATGCTCCTAAAATTTGAGCTATAATATACTTTGGAACCTCTCTCCAAGAAAATTTTTTAGCATGTGCAAAAGCAATAGAAACTGCAGGATTAAAATGCGCTCCTGAGGTTTCACCGAAAGCATAGATCATTGCCATGACAATCAATCCCCAAGTCATTGCAATTCCTACATGCGTGACATCACCACCGGTAACTTCATTAATTGTCATCGCGCCTGTTCCGCAGAAAATCATTGCAAATGTTCCAATAAATTCAGAAATATATCTCTTCATAAGCCTATAAAATGAGTACAAAGATACAAACCCTTACTTTAAGTTTTTGTTAACGTTTCTCGTTTTTTGAAATCGTAATTTTGAAACCATAGATTAAAATATTCCAAGATTATGAAAAAATATATATTTTTATTAATTATCATCGCCTTTATATTTTCAGCAACTGCTCAAATTAAAACACCAGCACCAAGTACTTTTCAAAAAGTTGAACAAATAGTAGGTTTAACTGATATTACATTAGAATACTCTAGACCTGGAGTAAAAGGAAGAAAAATTTTTGGTGGTTTAGAAGACTTTGGAAAAGTCTGGAGAACTGGAGCAAATTCAAATACAAAACTTACCTTTTCTACAAATTTTATGGTAAATGGTAAAAAAATTAAAAAGGGAACCTATGCCCTTTTCACAATTCCAAATATTGATTCTTGGGAAATCATTCTGTATTCTGATGCTTCAAATTGGGGAACTCCAAAAAAATGGGACGACACAAAAGTAGTTGCAAAAGTGCGAGTTGTTCCTCAAAAATTACCAATGCTAATTGAAACATTTACCATTACATTCGATAAGGTCACAAATAGTTCTGCTGTTTTAGGCATCATGTGGGAAAACACATACGTAGGTTTAAAATTTGAAACTCCAACTGACGCAATGGTTTCATCTAATATTGAAAAAGTAATGAAAGGGCCAAGTGCTAAAGACATGTATAGTGCTGCTGTGTATTATTTACAAACTGGCAATGACATTAAGCAAGCACAAACTTGGATTGACAAAGCAGTCAAGATGACTTCTAATGCACCCAAATTTTGGTATTTACGTCAGCAATCGTTAATCCATGCGAAAGCAGGAAATATAAAAGGAGCAATTTCCGCAGCAAAAGAATCTTTAAAATATGCTGAAAAAGCAGGAAATACCGGGTATATAAAAATGAACAAAGCATCCATAAAGGAATGGGAGTCTAAATAATTTGAGCTCCCCATTCAAAAAAACTCTCTGGCCTATTCCATTAATGTTTTTTTTGAACAACTAAGCATTTACTGCTAGTAGTGAAGCCCGATAATTTCACGAACCTTGTCAAGGGTTTTAATCAACCTTTTTGAGAAATCAAAAGTCATAATAGTACTTTCTTTTTTGCTATTTCTCAAAAGAGTATTGAAATGCTCTATTTCAAAATTATAGCCAATAGTATTGTAGCTAAAATCGATTGTTTCTTCCTGTTTATCATTAAAAACTGTGACTGTTGTAGGTGCGTGAAATTGTGAGTTTATTTTAACAACAGCTCTGTCAAAAGTAAACAAAGCCAGTGTAGGTGATTTTTTTAATAACGAACTACTTAAAATCGCTTTTGCATTTTTATAGTTAAAAACAATGTTGCATTCTGAATCCGCTCCGTTTTCAAAAAAAGAAGCTTCTGAAGCAATAGAAACAGGAATTCCTAAAGTAGATAATGCTACAAAAATTGGATATATCCCGATGTCTAACAAACTACCACCACCCACTTCTTTTTTAAACAATCTGTTCTCTGTATTATAGGGTGCATAGAAACCAAAATCAGCTTCTAACCTTTTTAATTTTCCAAACTTATTATTTTTAACGATGTCTAAAACATACTTAAAATGAGGTAAAAAGAAAGTCCACAGTGCCTCCATTAGCAATACATTATTCTCTCGGGCAGTAGCAATCATCTCTTCTACTTCTTGCAAATTCATAGCAAAGGGTTTTTCACATAAAACCGCTTTTTTATTTTGCATACAAAGCAAAGCATGTTCTTTATGAAAACTATGAGGAGTAGCAATATAAACAGCATCAACTGCAGAATCTTTTGCTAATTTTTCATAGGACTTATAGGTGTTTTCTACATTGAATTTTGCGGCAAACTTATCTGCTTTATATTGACTTCTAGAAGCAACTGCAACCAATTGTGTATTTTCTACAATTGCTAAATCTGTGGCAAATTTATTGGCTATTTTACCCAAACCTATAATACCCCATTTAATCGTATTATTTTTCATTCAGTATTGTTTCATTAGTATTGAAAAATCCTAAAAACAAGAATAAAATGATTAAAGAAAGTACGTGAGTAATATTTAAAGAAACATCATTTAAAACATCATATGTAATTTTAAAAATTGATAAAAATGCAATAAGTAAAGTAATTTTACTTTGCTTATTTATCGAATTAAAAACAAGTACCAATGAGAAAAACAAGACTAAAACACAACCTATAAAATTCAACCACAAATAACTAACTATCGTTTCTAAACCCTGCGATTCAAGATTATAAATTCCAAAATAATAAATTAAAAAAATTAGTATTTGCGTAATTACTGCAGATTTGAAAACCGAATTTCCATTTACTTTTTTGAAGAAAAACGCCAATAAAAATATTCCTAAAACATTTCCATAAAAAATAGATCCAATGATATTTACTAACTGAATTAAATTATCGAATAAATTGGCCACACAAGCTACAGAAATTGCAATAATACCCCAAGCTAATGTAAACCATTTAGAAGCTTTTACAAAATGCTCATCGTTTCTATTTTCAGGAACATTTCTCTTGTACAGATCAATTGCGGTAGTACTTGCCAATGCATTTAATTCTGAGGCAGTTGAAGACATCGCTGCAGATAAAATTACAGCCAAAAGAAGTCCTATCAACCCCCTTGGAAGATTGTTTAATATAAAATGAATAAAAACATAGTCTTTGTCGTTAGATTCTATTTTTTTTATTGATTTTTCATCAACTTTTTTAAGAATCATTTTTGCTGCTTCTTTTAATTCTAAATCTCTGGCATTTAAAGATTGAATTTCATCTTTTTCTTCTAGCTGAAAACCATTTAAAAAAAGGAATCTTTTCCTATTTTCTATTTCAACGTGAGCTGCTTCTAATTCTTGATATTCAGTAATGTATTCAGATTTTAAAACCTCTTCATTTACAGCTGGATTAAAATTGAGTGGTGATGCATTAAATTGATAAAAAACAAAAACCATCACACCAATTAATAAGATAAAAAATTGCATTGGTACTTTTAATAATCCATTAAAAATTAAACCTAGCTGACTTTCTCTAACTGATTTTCCTGACAAATAACGTTGAACTTGACTTTGATCCGTACCAAAATAAGAAAGCATTAAGAATGTTCCTCCTAAAATTCCTGTCCAAACAGTATACCTGTTGCTTAAATCGAGAGAAAAATCTAGAATTTGGATTTTATTACTTGCTCCTGCTATTTCAAGTGCATTTGTAAATGTAATATTTTCCGGAAGCTGACTCATTATCATAAAAAATGCAATTAACATTCCTAAAAAAATGATAATCATTTGTTGTTTTTGAGTAACATTTACAGCTTTTGTACCTCCAGAAACTGTATAAATTATCACTAGAAAACCAATGATAATATTTAGGGTTAACAGATCCCAATCCAATACTGCAGATAAAATAATTGCAGGAGCAAATATGGTAATTCCTGCAGCTAAACCTCTCTGAATTAGGAATAAAATTGCAGCCAAACTTCTTGTTTTTAAATCGAATCTTCTTTCTAAAAATTCATAGGCTGTATAAACGTTTAACTTATGATAAATAGGAATAAAAACTACGCAAATAATAATCATGGCTATGGGCAAACCAAAGTAAAATTGCACAAACCCCATCCCACTATGAAAAGCTTGCCCTGGTGTTGATAAAAAGGTAATTGCACTCGCTTGTGTTGCCATTACAGACAAGCCAATTGTCCACCATTTAGAGTCATTTCCTCCTTTAATATAATCTTTAACATTAGCGTTTTTTCTAGTAACATATGTTCCATAGGCAACAATAAAGAGAAGCGTCATGGATAAAATAATCCAGTCTACTACATGAAGTTTGCTTTCTAACTCCATGTATTAAAAAGTAAAATAATTTGTAATAAAGTAAAAAGCTATACAGTATATAACATTAACTATTAAGACGAATGAATATTCTTTTTTCCACGTGTATTTTTGTTGGTTCATCATTTATAATTTTTGTTATTTCTGTGAAAATGGAATAGTTTGTCTTTGTATACTAAAAGGTTCTATAATTGTTGATATTACTTTATCAATTTATAACAATGATTTCTTTATTTCTTTTTCACTGATATTTCATCTTTGCCAACGGAAAGCATATTCGCAAATAGTTTATATGCCCCAGATACTCCTGCAGGTAATTCTCTGAAGAAGCTTAAACCTGTATACATGTAATTTCCTTTGCCAAATTTAGCAATAAGTAGACTTCCGTTTTTTGCATTTTCACCTGGGTCATTTATAGATAAAATTGGACTGTATTCTTTGCTCCAAGAGTCTGGGAAATACAAACCACGTTCTTGAACCCAGCCATTAAAATCTTCATTCGTAATTTTGTTTGGAAAATTTAAAAGTGAATTGTCTTTTTCCAAAACTCTTACTTCTGCTCGTTCATCTGTAACCCTATCTCTAGACAATGTCAGCGAATAAGGAGCCCCAATAGCTACACCTCTGTTGGTATTGTATTGTACAATCATATTACCCCCTTTTTCAACATAATCTAACAAAAACTTTTGTTTGAAAGTTAATTCTTTTACAACATTATAAGCTCTAATTCCTAAAACAATAGCATCATATTTATGCAAGTTATCACCATTTATTTCTGATGGATTAATAAGTGATACTTCATACCCAATTTGACGTAAACTTTCTGGAATTGCATCCCCTGCTCCTTTTATATACCCAATATAGTTGCCTGCTTTTTTGATATTTAATCGAACAATTTTTGCCGAAGCATTTGATAAAACAACTTGTTTGGGTATGTGAGAATATTGAATTTCTATCAACTCTTTCTTATAATCTATTCCTTCTGAATTCGCAACAACTTCTAATTTACCTTCAGATTCAGTTTTTGGAGGTGTTACTGTAAATTCAATCATTCGCTTGTCATTCCTTTGAGGAATTTGAAACGAAATTTCTTTTGGTGAAAATTGCCAACTTGAGGGTACTTTTAAACTCACATTCCCACTTGTTTTATCAGCTCCTGCTCTAACTTCAACTAAAATTTTCTGGGGTTTATTATCAGAAAAAATAATAACTTTGTCCTTTAATTTTACACTTACTTTGGGTAGTATCTCAAAAGGTTCATACATCTCCCCTTTGTCTCTTTCCGCGTATCTTCTAAGTACGTTCTTTGTCACTGAAATTGGAATGCCTTCGATACTTAAATTGAAATGAATTTTTAGAGGTCTTGGTGTCTCTGGTTTTCCTATTAATAACGGATTATCAACAGCGTACATTCCAAGAGAAGCTTTTTCTTTCAACCAGTAAGGATCTGAATATTGAGCTGTTTTTAAATGAATGATTTCTTTAAAATTGATTTTTTTATTTGATTCTAATTGAACATCTTTTAAAATTAATTTTTTGTCTATTGTTGACTTTATTGAAATCAATTTAATATTTGTATCACTTCTGTTTAATACCTCAAAATTAACATCTACCAGAGAATTTGGTACTCCTGAGGAATTGATTGCAGAGGCTTCTAAGTACAGTCCTGCACATCCTTCAATAATCTCTTTGATTTGTTTTACTTTAATTTTACGCCAGTGAGTATCTTCTAATTTTTGAATAATTTTATAGGCTTCCATCAATTTAGATAAATGTTTAGAAGGGTTTAAAAAATCGAAATTGTTTTCAATATCATATAAAATAGCACCTATTTGCCCTCCATTTTTAATACGATTCCAAGTGGTATTTATACCAGAAAAAATATCAGATTTATCTTTTAGAGGAGCTCCTTTTAATAATTTAGCATATTCAATTTGTTTACCTCTTGTGGTCAACCTTCCAAAACCTTGACATAGATGTTGACTACTTGCAATTGAGGCCAACTCATTATTAGACACTCCTTTTAATGGATAATACACACCAATATCAAATTTGATAAAATCTTTGGCTTCTTTTTCAAATTGCAACTTATCACTATAAAACCAAGAAGATGTGTTAAAAAACAATCGTTTTGGCTGCCAAGTTTCAGTATATTTCAAATGTTCTAAAAATTTGTTTTTATTTCCAGCAATATCAAAAGCCTCAAAACTCAACATCGCTGAACTTGTATGATGACCGTGGGTAGTTCCAGGTGTTTCATGATTAAAACGGTTGATAATAACATCGGGTTTAAAAGTTCTAATAGCCCAAACGATATCACCTAAAACTTCTTCTTTGTTCCAAATTTTCAGGGTTTCATTTGGGTGTTTAGAATATCCAAAATCATTCGCTCGTGTAAATAATTGTTCACCACCATCAACTCTTCTTGCTGCTAGTAATTCTTGGGTTCTAATTACGCCTAGCAGTTCTCTAATTTCTGGACCAATTAAATTCTGACCACCGTCTCCTCTTGTTAGAGATAAATAACCTGTTCTTGCTTTTATGCTATTCGCTAAATAAGCAATTAAACGCGTGTTTTCATCATCTGGATGAGCAGCTATATATAGTGCCGTTCCTAAAAAGTTGAGCTTTTGAATCTTTTCATAAATCTGGGTTGATGATAGTTTTTGAGGCTTTTGAGCAGAAAAACTAAATGAAATTAACAAGATATATACTACAAGAAAAGATTGTTTTTTCATTAATTTGGTATGGTGATTGAAAACAAAAATAGCATAATTATCTCCTTTAAAGGTTCTATTAACATAATTATAACGTTTCTATATTCGTCAACAAAATGCTCATAACCTGTTGATAAATTAATTTTTAAAGTCACTTATTTAGAATATATTTGTAAAAACACTTTAAGAAAAATACTACATGAAATTTATTGTATCTAGTTCTCAATTATTAAAACAATTACAAGTTTTAGGAGGCGTCATAAATAGTAACAACACACTGCCAATTTTAGATAATTTTTTATTTGAAATTTCTGAAAACCAACTAAAAGTTTCTGCATCAGATTTAGAAACTACAATGAGCTCTGTTGTTGATGTTGAAAGTGATAGCTCTGGCTCTATTGCTGTTTCTGCTCGCTTACTTCTAGATACCTTAAAAACATTTCCAGACCAACCTTTAACTTTTAAAACTGAAGGTGAAAATACTATTGAAATTAGCTCTGACCAAGGAAAATATGACATGGCTTATTTTAGCGGAGATGAGTTTCCAAAAGCAGTTTCTTTACCATCACCAAGTAAAACAGTCGTTCCTGCAAGTATTTTAGGAACTGCTATTTCTAAAACTATCTTTGCAGCTGGAAATGACGATTTACGTCCTGTAATGAGTGGTGTTTTCTTTCAATTTAGCTCACAAAGCTTGACATTTGTTGCAACTGATGCCCACAAATTAGTAAAATATTCAAGAACTGATGTGACTGCAGATCAAACTGCAGAATTCATTATGCCCAAAAAGCCTTTAAATTTATTAAAAGGGATTTTAGGAGGATCAGAAAGTGATGTAACCATTGAATATAATGACGCTAATGCTAAATTTACATTTGATAATGTAAATTTAATTTGTAGATTAATAGATGGTAAATATCCAAACTATGAAGCTGTAATTCCAAAGGAAAACCCAAATAAATTAACGGTAGATAGAGCTTCATTCTTAAATTCAGTTAGACGTGTTTCTATTTTTTCTAGCAAAACTACCCACCAGATTCGTTTAAAAATGGCAGGTACAGAATTAAATATTTCTGCTGAAGATCTAGATTTCTCAAACAAAGCTGATGAACGATTAAGCTGTGATTACCAAGGTGATGATATGCAAATTGGTTTCAATTCTCGTTTTTTAAGCGAAATGCTAAACAACTTAAATTCAAACGAGGTTTTAATTGAAATGTCTTTGCCAAATAGAGCAGGAATCTTAACCCCTATTGATGGTACAGATGAAGGAGAACAAGTTACAATGCTCGTAATGCCAGTAATGTTAAACAACTAAAAGTTATATTCCTTTTAATTTAGGAATTATCGTCTTAAGAAACCACAACTTAAAAGTTGTGGTTTTTTGTTTACTTTTAACGAATGAATTTTTTAGCCCACCTTTATTTATCTCAAGATAATACTAATATTATGATTGGTAATTTTATTGCTGATCATATCAGAGGTAATAATTATGAGGAATATTCCAAAGAAATTCAGAGAGGTATTTTCTTACACAGAGAAATTGATACCTTTACAGACACCCATCAAATTGTTAGAAAAAGTAAACGGCGTTTGCATCAACGTTACGGGCACTATAACGGTGTAATTATAGACATTTTTTTTGATTATTTTTTAGCCAAAAACTGGGCTAAATTTTCTGCAATTCCTTTTGATATTTATACAGCTGGCATCAATACCTTTTTTAATAAAATAGCCTCTGAATTACCTGTAAAGTCTCAAAATTTTATTAAATATATGATAGAATATAACATCCTTTTCAATTATCAATTTCAAGAAGGTATTGAAAAAGTACTTCATGGAATGAATCATAGAACAAAAGGAAAATCTCAAATGAATCTAGCGATAGAAGATTTGAAAAATTTAGAGAAAGAATTTGAAAATGATTTTACTCATTTCTTCACAGATTTAGAAAAATTTATATCAAAGAAACTTAAAAACATCAATTAAACTTATGAAAAAAAACTGCCTACTTATAACAATCTCTTTGTTTCTTTTAAACTGTGAAGAAACAACAATAAAAGAGAAAAAAACAGGTGTAATTGCCCAAAAAGCAATGGTTGTCTCTGCTAGAGTTGAAGCGTCTAAAATTGGCTTAGATATTCTCAAAAAAAATGGAAATGCTTACGATGCAATGGTCGCAACTCACTTTGCTCTGGCTGTAGTGTATCCTGTTGCTGGCAATATAGGTGGTGGTGGCTTTATGGTTTATAGAAACAATGATGGTACAAAAGGTGCTTTGGATTTTAGAGAAAAAGCACCTGTTACTGCTCACAGAGACATGTATTTAGATGCTCAAGGCAATGTAATAAAAAATAAAAGTACAGAAGGCGCTTATGCAGTTGGAATACCTGGATCTGTTGCTGGAGCTTTTGAAGTATTCGAAAAATTTGGAAGTTTGCCTTTTAAAGACCTTATTCAGCCTGCCATAGATTTAGCAAGAAACGGATTTAAAGTTACAAAAAAACAAGCTATTTCCTTAAATAGAGCAGCTGATAAGTTTGAAAAAGTTAATAACTACAAAACACTTTTTGAAAAAGAATGGAAAGAGGGAGATTGGATACAACAAGAAGAATTAGCTCAAACTTTAGAGAGGATTCGTGATTTAGGAAAAGAGGGTTTCTACAAAGGAAAAACAGCTGACTTATTTGTAAATTATGTTACAGAATTAGGAGGTATCATTTCACATGAAGACCTCTCAAAATATAAGGCAATTTGGAGAAAGCCAATTACATTTAATTACAGAGATTACAATATAATCTCCATGACTTTACCTTCTAGTGGAGGAATTTGTTTGGCACAAATCTTAAAGTCTATAGAAACCTATGATATGTCAAAAATTAAACATAATTCAACAAAATACATTCAACTTTTAACAGAAGCAGAAAAGAGATCATATGCAGACAGAGCAAACTTTTTAGGTGATATTGATTTTGTTAAAGTTCCTATTGACAGTTTAACTGACACAGAGTACATCAACCAAAGAATGAGTACTTTTTCTTGGAACAAAGCAACTCCTTCACCTGAAATTTCTCATGGAAAAATTTTAGGTTATGAGAGTGATGAAACAACACATTATTCAATTATAGACCAGTTTGGAAACGCCGTTTCTGTTACAACTACTTTAAACACAGGGTATGGTTCTAAGGT
>Ga0228643_1000028_pt1 | contig 63488 bp, 41 predicted proteins | sample 55DmetaG_FD_190533 | JGI IMG/M metagenome (GOLD analysis project Ga0228643, IMG submission 190533) | Seawater microbial communities from Monterey Bay, California, United States - 55D | ecosystem: Environmental > Aquatic > Marine > Coastal | place: USA: California | collected 2016-11-08
CTTATAGCAATAAACCAGCATTATACTTAGACAGATGGGTAGGTGAAGGAACTTCTAACACAGTACCAAGAGCTACAACAACTTCTACAGGAAATACTTTATTTTCAGATTTCTATGTTGAAGATGCTTCTTACTTCAGAATTCAAAATGTACAATTAGGATATTCATTATCTAATGGAGTTTTAGAAAAATTACATATAGATAAATTTAGAGTTTATGTTGCAGTAAATAATTTATACACATTTACAAAATATAGTGGTTATAATCCAGATGTATCAAATCAAAGTCCATTAGGAGCAGGAGTAGATTTAGGGCAATATCCACAGACACGCACATTTACAACTGGAGTTAATATTTCATTTTAAAAAAGATAGATATGCAAAATAAATTAACAAAAATATTAGCACTTTTAGTATTGGTTTTTAGTACTAATTCGTGTGATGATTATTTAGATATAACAAAAGAAGGTGAACAGAGTTCTGAAAACTTTTTTAATGGACAGCAAGATTATGAAGATGCTTTATTGGGTGTTTATGATCTTTTAGGAACGAATTATTTAAGTCATATTATAGGAGAAATTGCATCTGACAATGCGCTTTGTGGAGGAGAAAGACCTGATGATGTTGTTGATTGGCAACAAATAGATGATATGATACATACACCAGATAATTCATCTTTACGTAGTGTATGGCAATTTATGTATGGAGGAATAAGTAGAGCAAATTATATAGTAGAATTTCAAGATAAAGTAGACTTTGTAAGAAAGCAAGAACTTTTAGCTGAAAACTTGTTTTTAAGGTCATACTACTATTTTACATTAGTTAAGTTTTTTGGAGATGTACCACTTGTTGTGGACAAAAGGGTAAGTGTGTCAGAATCTCAAGGTTTAGAAAGAACTCCTAAAGCAGATGTTTATGCACAAATACAAGCAGATTTAACTACAGCTATAGCTAATCTTTCTTGGGATGCATCTCAATCTGGAAGAGTTACTAAAGGAGCAGCTCTAGCATTATTAGGTAAAATTTATTTATATGATGAAAAATATGATGAAGCAGCAACTGCTTTTCAGCAAGTAATAGCTTCTAATAAATATGAATTAGAAACTGACTTTAGTACTATTTTCTTAAATAATAATGAAAATAATAAAGAGTCTGTTTTTGAAATCCAATATTCTATTGGTGTAGAGGGAGCTAGTTATGATTTCTTACAAGGTTCTGAAGGTAATGTATCAGCAGGTTTTATGTCGCCAAGATTTACTGGAGACAAGTCTAATTGGGCTCCTTATGATGATGGTAATACTTTTAGTACACCAGTTCAATCATTAGTGGATTTATATGTAGCTGGAGACACTAGGTTAAACCCAACTATTTTTAATATGGAAGACTATGTTACAGCAAATCCAGCAGTTACTTTCGATACTAGAAATGAGTATACAGGTTATTATAACCATAAATATATGGTATATCAAGAATCTAACTTAGGGGATCCAAGAATTACACATGGTAATAATTTCAGAGCTATTCGTTATTCAGACGTTTTATTGATGGCTGCTGAAGCAAATCTAATGGCTACTACTCAAAAGAATAACCCACAGGACTTATTGGATCTAGTTAGAGATAGAGCTTTTGGAGATCAAAACCATAGAGTTCCGGCAAATATTGATAATATTTTATTAGAAAGAAGATTAGAACTTGCAGGAGAAGGTGATCGTTTTTTCGATCAAGTTAGAACAGGAGAAACAATTACTATTCCTGGTTTCCAAAATGATAAAAACGAAGTATTTCCAATACCAAGATTAGAAATTGAGCTGGCAGGAAATAGATGGTGTCAAAACAAAGGCTATGCAACATCTACTTGTTCAACAAATTAAAATACTTATAATATGAAAATAATTAATAAAATAACAAAAGTTTTTATCATTATAGTAATGGTATATGCTTGTACTGAGGAAGATAACCTAAGTTTCTTAGATACTATTCCTGCACCTTCTAATGTGTCAGCAGTATTTAATATAACTCAAGATAATACTGGTCTTGTAACTATTTTTCCAACAGCAGAAGGAGCTATTTATTTTGATATCTATTTTGGAGATACTACTACTGATCCAGAAAATATAAAACAAGGAAACAATGTTGAGCACACCTATGCAGAAGGTTCCTATGAGGTAAAAGTAGTAGCTTCAAATATCAAAGGAGATACTGCTGAAATTACAAAGCAATTAGTGGTTTCATTTAAAGCACCTCAAAATTTAATGGTAACAGTAGAAAATGATGCAGCAATTTCTAAGCAAGTAAATGTAAATGCGACTGCAGATTTTGCTTCAATTTATGAGTTTTACTCAGGTGAAGTTGATGTAACTCAGCCAGTAATGACAGGAAATATAGGAGAAGGAATTTCTTATCAATATGCAAACCCTGGTACTTATGCTTTAAAAGTTATTGCTAAAGGTGGTGCAATTGAAACCACTGAGTACACTGCAGATTTTGAAGTAACAGAAATTTTAGCGCCTGTTGCGTCAGCTGTTGCACCTCCAGCTAAAAATGATGAAGATGTTATTTCTATTTTTAGTGATGCTTATACCGATATTGCTGGAACTGATTTTAATCCAAATTGGAGTCAGAGTACAATTTACAATGCTTTCGATTTAAATGGAGATGCTATATTGCAGTACAGTAATTTAAATTATCAAGGAATAGAGATAGGTTCAGAGATTGATGCGTCATCTATGGAAATATTACACTTAGATATTTGGACACCAGATGCAACAAGCATAGATATTTATCCATTACCAAAGGGGGTAAAAACTGAAGACGAAAGATTTGTGACAAAAGATTTAAAACCAAATAGCTGGACAACAATTAATATTCCAATGTCAGATTTCACTGATCAAGGATTACCCGTTGATAAGTTGAAACAATTTAAATTTGTAGGTTCAGGTTCAGTATTTATAGACAATATTTATTTCTATAAAGCACCGTCACCAACAGGAACTCCTATTGTTTTTGATGATTTTGAAGGAAATGGAAATATTTCTACTTGGGCAGGTGATGATTGTGGAATGAATATTGATTTTGCAAATCCGTTTAAAGATGCTTTAAATGATTCTGATACTGTTTTAGAATATAAAGATACTGGAGGTACATATGCAAATGTGCGTTTTGATAAAGATTCTGATTTTGATTTATCTAATGGTAATAGTGTATTTACGATAAAAATTTATGTTCCTTCATCAGGTGTTGTTGGTAGTCAACCTAATCAACTTTCATTAAAGTTGCAAGATTCAGATGCGAAACCTTGGGAAAGACAATCTGAGATTATAAAACCAATTGCACTAGATACTTGGCAAGAAGTGACGTTTGATTTTGCAAATGATACTGTATTGGGGCAAACGAATCCTCTAAGTATTACAAACTTTAGGAGGGTGGTGTTGCAAGTAAATTCAGAAAACAACAATGATAATGTTATTGCTTATTTAGATGATTTATCATATGGTAATGAGATAGCTTTAGATACAGCTCCTTTTGTAAAAGATGGTTTTGAAGGAGATGGAACAATTACCACATGGGCAGGTGATGATTGTGGAATGGATAATGATTTTGCAAATCCTTTTAAAGATGCATTAAATGATTCTGATACTGTATTAGAATATAATGATACTGGAGGTACATATGCAAATGTTCGTTTTGATATTTCACCAGATTATGATTTAACAGCTAAATCTAAATTTTCAATAAAGATTTATGTGCCGTCCTCAAGTATTACGGGGAGCCAGCCAAATCAACTTTCTTTTAAATTACAAGATGCAGATCCAAAACCTTGGGAAAGACAATCAGAGATTATTAAACCAATCGCACTTGATACTTGGCAAGAAGTAGTTTTCGATTTTGCAAATGATACTGTATTGGGGCAAACAAACCCTTTAAGTATTACAAATTTTAACAGAATTGTTATTCAGGTTAATTCAGAAAATAATAGCGATAAAGTAATTGCTTATTTAGATGATTTAAATTATTACAAATAAAAAAATAATATAAAATGAAAAAAATAAAAAATATTTATATCGTATTATTTTCTTTACTAATTACTTTTTTTAGTTGTCAAGAAAATAAATATGAGATTGGAAATGTGATAGTTCCTTCTAACATTACTGTTAGTATGGAGGTCGTAGGTCAAGATGGAGCTAATCCAAATGGAGATGGTACTGGTTTTGTAATATTTACAGCAAAAGCAGATAATGTAACTAATTATCAATTTGATTTTGGTGATGGGAAAAAAAATGTAGATCCAACTGGTGTTATAAGACATAGATATACTGAAGTTGGTGTTAATACATATACTGTAATTATAAATGCCACTGGAACTGGAGGTTTAGGTAGTAGTATTACTACAGAAGTGACCATATTTAGTTCTTTTTCAGATGTTGAAGCAGAAAATATTTTAACAGGTTCTGCTAATGAACAAGATTTTGGTAGCAGTAAAAAATGGTATTGGCAAGCAAATAGATCTGGTCACGTAAGTTTAGGACCAGTTTCAGATGATTATGGAAATGGAGAATTTGCATATGGAGCGTGGTGGCCTGGTCCAGATGCTTGGGATGATGAAAAAGGATGTATGTATGATAATGAGTTTATATTTACAAGAACTGCAGATGGATTAACCTTTGAACAAACTACAGGACCTGCATTTGTGCCAGGAACTTATGCTGGATTTTTAGGAATTGGTGCAGATCAATGTTATGATGATACAGTAGCTACTGATATGTTTGGAGTTAAGAATGTTTCTATAGTACCTTCAGAATCCAAGGCTGCCTTAGAAGGATCTTATGATACTAAAGATTACAGAGGTACTACTTTCGAAATTTCTGATGGAGGTTTTATGGGCTGGTTTGTGGGGTCAAGTACATATGACATCATTTACGTTACAAATGATGAGCTTATGGTAAGAGTTATAGAAGATCCAGCAACTGGTGAAGGAGCTGCCTGGTATCACAGATTTACCTCAACAAAACCTGTTAAAGGTGCGAGTTACATCTATAATGATTTAGTATGGGAAGATGATTTTAATACAGATGGTGCACCAGACTCAAGTAAATGGACCTATGATTTAGGGACTACAGATATTTTTGGCAATGTAGGATGGGGTAATCAAGAAGCACAAAGTTATACTAATAATTCAGAAAATGTAATTGTTGAGAATGGATCTTTAAAGATTACAGCTAAAAAAGATGGGAGTACTTATACCTCTGGTAGAATCAAAACTCAAGGACTTTATAATTTCACTTATGGTAGAGTTGAAGTGAGAGCTAAACTTCCTTCTGCACAAGGAACCTGGCCTGCTATCTGGATGTTAGGCTCTAATCACCCTACTGCTGGATGGCCTTTCTCTGGCGAGATAGATATTATGGAGCAAAGAGGAGGCGATAAATCATATGTTGAGGGTACATGCCATTGGTATAATACTGCAGGATCAAATGAGGCAAGTTATGGTGAAAATACTTCAATTGATACTCCTTCTTCAGAATTTCATCTATATACTTTGGAATGGACAGATACTGCAATAAAAATTTATTTAGATGATGTTAAGTATTATACGTTACCAAACAATGCAGATTTACCATTTAATGCAGATTTCTATTTGTTACTCAATTTAGCAATGGGTGGAACTAATGGTGGAGATATCGATCCGGCATTTACACAAGACACAATGGAAATAGATTATGTAAAAGTTTTTCAATAATATTTTATCATAATTAATACATTAAAAGGTCGAGTTTCATACTCGACCTTTTTTATATATAATTATTTATTATTAAATGGTTTTATTTGACAATATGGTTATCCTTCAAATAATATTTAAATTAGAGTATATGTTGTTTTTTTTTTATGTAAATATTTTCTTCAATTAGCCAATACATCTATAAATACTTAACTTAATTTCATAAATTTTGAAGAGTCATTATGTCTTTCAGATTTTGTTGTTGTGTTAATTAGTATGGTTAAAATATATTGTTATGGCCATTCTAATTTTTATTTACCTATACAATTCCTTAACATTTTTTTATTTATCATGGTTTTTTTTTATCAATACGCCTATAATCAACTCATTACTATATAATTGTTTTTTTTTATTCTGTATGTTTATTGTAGAGGTGTGATTTACAGTATTGAAAATTATAAAATATATTTTTATAAAATACTATTGTCAACTCTAATAAGCTATTAATATTCATGTGTTGTGGAGTTTATAAAATAGAAAATAATCAGTTTTTATACCAGATTGAACTAAAATGAGATGACCTGAAAATAGTTTTAATTGATATTTGTTTATGGCTATCAAATATCCACAAAAATGAAAATGAAAGATGTAACTGCTTAGGTTCCGCTTTTAATTATTAACATAATTTAAAACGCTTTTTTAAAAACATAAATTTAATACCGGAGTTCATAAAAACGCACTATGTAATGAAAAATATTTTACCAATATTTATATTTTATTTCCTAAGTTTAAATACTTGTTCCCAAAAAAACAAAGTAGTTGTTTTAAATAATGAACAAGGAATACAATTAGTTGTAAACGATACTAATTTTATTATTAATGGGATGAATTGGGATTATTTTCCAATAGGAACTAATTACACCTACAGCCTTTGGGAACAAACAGATGATTTTATCAAATCAGTTCTAGATACCGAAATGTCTTTGTTGAAAGAAATGGGGGTGAATTCGATTCGTGTTTACGTGGGTATTCAGCCTAAATGGATTGCCTATATCTATGAAAGTTATGGCATTTATACCATGATCAACCATTCGTTTGGTAGATATGGCCTTATGATCAATGGAGTTTGGGTACCTGCAACAAATTATGGCAGCGTTGAAGTTCAAAAAGTATTGATGGAACAAGTCTCTAAAATGGCTGAAGAGTATAAAAATACTCCTGGATTGCTTCTATATCTTCTCGGGAATGAAAACAATTATGGTCTATTTTGGTCAGGTGCTGAAACAGAAGATTTTCCTGATGATAAAGATGAAAAAAAGAAAATAGGAGAAACAAGTGGTAGGTCTTTGTACAAATTGATGAATGACGCTTCAATAAAAATCAAAGAGATAGATGATGCGCATCCTGTTGCAATTTGCAATGGAGATCTTTTATACCTAAAGATTATAGCGCAGGAATGTAAAGATATAGACATTTTTGGCACCAATATGTATCGCGGTAAATCATTTGGAAATGCTTTTGAAAGAGTGAAGAATGAATTGAATTTACCAATTATGTTTACAGAATTTGGTTCAGATGCATTTAATGAAATTGAAAAGAAAGAAGATCAAAAAATGCAAGCTTTTTATATGATTGAAAATTGGAAAGAGATTTATGAAAATACAGCCGGTTTAGAAAAATCAAGAAATTCTATCGGAGGTTTTACTTTTCAATTTAGTGACGGTTGGTGGAAATTTAAGCAAACCAAAAACTTATCCATTCATGATATAAATTCTTCATGGGCCAATGGTGGTTATGATATAGATCATAAAGAAGGTGCTAATAATATGAATGAAGAATGGTTTGGTATTTGTGCCAAAGGTGTCACAAACGAGAAAGGTATGTATACCTCGTACCCGAGAGCTGCTTACTACGTGTTAAAAAAAATACATGAATTAAATCCATACAAAATAGGTACAACAGCTTCAGCTATTTCTAAATATTTTAACAATATTGATATATCTAATGCACTTTTGAAAGCAAAAAAAAATAAAATACCTGAGAGTAAATAAATATGGAATATTCAAATATTCCAAAAAAATATAATATTAATAAGAACCTCTTTAAAATAAACCATAGAGGTAAATAGAATACAAATTTTAATGACACATAAGAGTATTTTTTTAGGGAAAAACAAAGCTGACTTTATCACACATGAGGTGAAAGGAGAAATGATAAATTTTGAGAACGAAGCTTATTATAAAATTGAAAATAGCAATGAAATGAGGCCTTTTTTTATGAGCATTGTTTCAGATTCAAACCATTGGATGTTTATTTCCAGTAATGGGGGACTAACTGCTGGAAGAAAAAACAGTGAACATTCACTTTTTCCATATTATACTGATGATAAAATTACAGAATCTGCAGACATTACAGGGTCTAAAGCCATTTTTCAAGTTTTAAAAAATGGAAATATTTATCTATGGGAACCTTTTTCTCAAAGACAAATTGGACTTTATAAAGTTCAACAGAATTTGTACAAGAACACTTATGGAAACAAGGTGATTTTTGAAGAAATAAATGAAGAATTAGGGTTGACATTTAGGTATCAATGGAATTCTACTGATAAGTTTGGATTTGTGAAAAAATCAACTCTAATTAATAATTCTTCTGAAAAATTAGAAGTAACTTTTATAGATGGTTTGCAAAATATCATCCCATCAGATGTTGAAACAGATTTGCAAAATTCAAGAAGTAATTTAGTAGATGCTTACAAGAAAAGTGAATTACAGTTGGAATCTGGTATTGGTGTTTATGCTCTGAGTTCAATTATCGTTGATAAAGCTGAACCAAGTGAAGCGCTTAAAGCAAATACAGTTTGGTCTATAGGAATAGAAAATCCAACCTATTTATTATCTTCATTACAATTAGATAATTTCAGAAAAGGTAAAAAAATATTTCAAGAAGTAGATGTAAAAGCAGAGAAAGGAGCCTACTTCATCAATGCTGATTTAATTTTGGAAGCAAATGAGACCAAAGAATGGAGTTTTGTAGCGAATGTAAACCAGACAATTGGTGATATTCAATCTATTTCTAAAGCAATTAGAGCTGATCAGAATTTATCACAAGTCATACAAGAAGATATTGAATTAGGTACAAAAAAACTAATTGAATTGACTGGAGCTGCTGACGGTCTTCAGGTTACAAATGATCCTTTAGTGAATACAAGGCACTTTGCAAATACATTATTCAACATCATGCGAGGTGGTACTTTTGATGATGATTATACTATTGAAAAGGAAGATTTTGTAAAATACATTGCAAAAGCAAATAAAAAAGTAGTAAAGAAAAAAGAAGTTATTTTAAATGGCTTACCAGATTCATTTACTCTAGTGTTCATTCTTGCCTTGGCTGAAAAAGATGAAGATCAAAACTTTAAAAGGCTTTGCTTCGAGTATTTACCACTAAAGTTTAGTAGAAGACACGGTGATCCAAGTAGGCCTTGGAATAAGTTTTCGATTAATACAAGAAGTGAAATAGATGGCTCGAAAATTCTAGATTATGAAGGTAATTGGCGAGATATTTTTCAAAATTGGGAAACATTAGCTCATTCATATCCTGAGTTTATAGAAAGTATGATTCATAAGTTTTTAAATGCAACAACTTTTGACGGCTACAATCCTTATAGAGTAACAAAAGGAGGTTTTGATTGGGAAATCATAGAAGAAAATGATCCTTGGTCTTATATCGGTTATTGGGGAGATCATCAAATAATTTATTTATTAAAGTTTTTAGAATTTATAGAAAATCACTACCCAAATCAATTAGAAAAACGTTTCTCTGAAGATATTTTTGTGTATGCCAACGTACCTTATAAAATTAAAAGCTACGAGGATACTCTTAAAAACCCAAAAGATACCATAGATTTTGATTTCGAGTTGGATGCAGTAATTGCAAAAAAGAGAGAAGAACTCGGGGTTGACGGAGCCTTATTAAGAGATAGAAACTACTTTATTTATAAAGTAAATTTAATAGAAAAATTATTGGCAACAGTATTGGCAAAAATTTCAAACTTTATACCAGAGGGTGGTATATGGTTGAATACTCAACGACCAGAATGGAATGATGCAAACAATGCATTAGTTGGGAATGGAGTGTCGATGGTAACATTAAACTATTTGAATCGTTTTATAAATTTCTTTGAAAAAGTAGTGGTTAAATCTACAACTGAACAAGTGCCTATTTCTAAAGAATTAGCAGTATTTTTCAATTCAGTAGTTCTTACTTTTAATCAAAACAAACACATTCTCTCTGGAAAGGTATCAGATAAAGATAGAAAAACAGTTTTGGATGGACTGGGTAAAGCCGGAAGTAAATATAGATTAGAAATCTATAAAAATTCCTTTTCTAGTGATAGAAGAACGATTACTAAAGCAGAATTATTGGACTTCTTTACAATCACAAAACAATATTTAGAGCATACAATAAAGGCAAACAAGCGTTCAGATAATTTATATCATTCTTATAACCTAATGACTTTGGCCAATGATTCTGAAGTAGCGATTACTTATTTACCTGAAATGCTTGAAGGTCAAGTAGCGGTTTTAAGTGCCGGATATTTATCTTCAAAAGAAGCTTTAGAAGTTCTAGACGGAATGAAAAAAAGTGCCTTATTTAGAGAGGATCAGTACAGTTATATTTTATATCCTAATAAGGAATTACCTCGTTTTGATGAAAAGAATGTAATTTCTGAATCAGCTGTTAAAAAATCTGAATTATTAACCCAACTAATTCAAGATCAAAACACACAAATCATCAATAAAGATATTTCGGAAACGTATCATTTCAATGCAAACTTTAACAATGCAAATAGTTTACAAGAAGCTATCGAAGATTTACCTCAAGAATATGCAGGTTTAATTGAAAAAGAATCCGAGTTACTATTAGAAATTTTTGAAGAAGTTTTCAATCACAAAGCATTTACTGGACGTTCAGGAACCTTCTTTGGTTACGAGGGTCTTGGTTCTATTTATTGGCATATGGTCTCCAAATTATTATTAGCCGTTCAAGAGAATTGTTTGATGGCTGTAAAAAATAATGAAGGCGAAGCATTAATAGGAAGATTATTAGATCATTATTATGAAATTCAAGCAGGGATAGGGGTGCATAAATCACCTGAATTATATGGAGCATTTCCTACTGACCCTTATTCTCATACACCAGGAGGAAAAGGAGCACAGCAACCAGGCATGACAGGTCAAGTTAAAGAAGATGTATTAAGTAGAATTGGGGAATTGGGTGTTTTTGTGAAAGATGGAAAAATTATTTTTAATCCGAGGTTATTACGAGTGACTGAGTTTGTAAAGACCCTCAAAATGTTCAATTATCAAACAATAAATAAAGAAGAAAAGTCAATTAATTTAAAAGAAGGATCGCTTTGCTTTACCTATTGTCAAGTTCCAATTGTCTACAAAAACACGAATAATGAAAGTATAAAGGTTTTTTTTACAGACAATAGTGAACAAGAAGTAAAAGATTTATCTCTTGATAAAAATGTTTCAAAAATGATTTTTGAACGAACAGGAAGGGTAGATAGAATTGAAGTTTCATTAAAAAAATAAGTTGTATTAGTGGTTGTTCGTTTTCAAAAATATCAATTTCTTATTCCTTTATTGTTTTTAGCTTTTAGTTGTAAAAAAGCTTTAGACACTGAAGCGATTACTGAATTTATTATTGAAAAAAAAGTTGATTCTCTTTTAAACTTAATGACTTTAGAAGAGAAAATAGGACAAATGTCTCAGGTAAGACATTTTTCTGATATTTCTGAAAACGATATTGCCACTAAATTTATTGGTTCAATTATTCATACGCAAGGAGCCAGCCCTGGTGGCACAGCAAAAGAATGGCAACAAAAATTTAGTAGCTTACAAAAGAAGGCTCTTTCTACACGGTTAGGAATTCCTTTGTTGTTCGGTGTAGACGCTATTCATGGTCAAAATACTTTTAACGGAGCAACTATTTTTCCTCATAACATAGGTTTAGGGGCTTCTGCAAACTCAAAATTAATTGAAGAAGTTGCAGCAATAACAGCAATTGAATCTCAAGCAACAGGTTTCAACTGGGTATTTTCTCCTTGTATTGCAATTCCATATAATGAAAAATGGGGAAGGGTTTATGAAGCTTTTTCAGAAAGTACAAAATTAACATCTATTTTAACCAAGGCAGCAATTAGAGGCTATCAAGGAGAGCTTTCAGATTCTAAAACAGTGATGGCAACTGCCAAGCATTTTATTGGAGATGGTGCAACAGAATATGGAGTAGAGGGCGGAGAAACTTCGCTTTCAAAACTCGAAATTAATCAAAGATTATTGCCTCCTTATCGAGTTGCTGTTCGTGAAAAAGTAGGTGCAGTTATGGCTTCTTTTAATACAATGAAAGGCAAAGCTATGCACGCAAATAAAGCCTTTATAACAGATAGTTTAAAACATAAAATGAAGTTCGACGGTATTGTCGTTTCAGATTGGAAAGGGTATTCTAAATTTGGAAAAAATAATATAATTAATGCTGGTATAGACATGGTAATGGCAGTGGATGGTGATTTAGATTTTTTTCAGAATGAGTTGAACAAGGCTGTTAAAACTAATTTGGTGTCCAAAGCTAGAATTAATGATGCTGTTAGAAGAATTTTACGTCAAAAGTATAGATTGGGTTTGTTTAAAAATCCGTTTCCAGATTCAACCCTTGTTTCAATAGTAGGATCTAAAGAGCACAGAAATAAAGCAAAACAAGCTGTAAGAGAATCTTTAGTCTTATTAAAAAATGCCAATTCTATTCTACCTATCAGCAAGAATATACCAAAAATTGTAGTTGTTGGTGAACATGCAAATAATCCAGGTTTACAATCTGGTGGTTGGACTATCAATTGGCAAGGATCTTTGGATAATTATAAAGGAGCAACGACCATTTTAGAAGGGATTAAAACGAACTATAATGGAACTCTTGTTTATGATAAAAATGCCACAGCCAATCACTTTGATGCAGATGTTGCTATCATAGTTGTTGGTGAAACACCCTATGCTGAATTTTTTGGAGACATCGGTCATGAATCAAATACAAGAAAATTAACATTGACCAAAGAACATCAAAAATATATAAATACATACTCAAAACAGGGTGTAAAGACCATTGTTGTTCTCATTTCTGGAAGACCTCTAGTAGTTAAACAACAAATAAAGCAGTCGAATGCTTTTGTTGCTGCTTGGTTGCCAGGTTCTGAAGGGCATGGAATTGCAGAAGTACTGTTTGGAGACTTTAATTTTACAGGTAAACTGCCGCATTCGTGGCCTAGTTCAATACAAGATTATGATCAAAAATATGGCCCAAATTTTTGGGATAAAAAAACAAAACCTTTGTTTCCTTATGGGTATGGGTTAAGTTATTAACAAATAAAATATAAATTATAAATACTATTAGACAGAGAAATTATATGAAATTAAACATTAAAATTCTAGTTTCGATTTCAGGATTGATCATGCTTCTAGGATGTAGCTCTAATAAGAAAAATAAATCGCCAATAACAAAAGATACGACACAAGAAATGACAGCAGCCAAAATTTTAGGGAATCCAAATTATTTAGCAATTTCTTATGGAGGATATAGAAAAAAAACAAGAGAGATTCAACCTACAATTCCAGAGCTAAAAGAAGATTTAAAACTATTGCATGCAATGGGTATCCGAATTCTTAGAACCTATAATGTACAACCAAATTTGCCACATGCATCCAATATTTTAAAAGCAATTAGTCAGCTTAAAAAAGAAGATGCTAATTTTAAAATGTATGTAATGTTGGGTGCTTGGATAGATTGTTTAAATGCTTGGACAGACAAAGCTCCAAATCATGATGTAGAAAGTGATCAAAACGAAGGAGAGATCAAACGTGCTGTAGCCTTGGCCAATAAGTATCCAAACATTGTAAAAGTTATCGCAGTAGGAAATGAAGCAATGGTTAGATGGGCTACAAGCTATTATGTTCAACCAAATGTAATTTTAAAATGGGTAAATCATCTCCAAGATTTAAAGAAAAAAGGAGATTTACCTGAAGATTTATGGATTACCAGCTCAGATGATTTTTCTTAATGGGGTGGAGGTGATGAAAGCTATCGAGTAAAAGATTTAGAAGATTTAATCAAGGCAGTAGATTATGTTTCTATGCATACTTATGCATATCATAATTCTCACTACAATCCTGGATTTTGGAAAGTTCCAGACAATGAACATCAGCTGTCAGACAAAGAAAAAATAGATAATTCAATGCTTCGTGCGTTAGAATTTGCTAAAAAACAATACAAAGATGTTTCTGAATATGTAAAAAGTATTGACAGTAGCAAACCAATTCATATTGGAGAAACAGGTTGGGCGACCATTTCGGGTGGGTTTTATGGAGTTAATGGTTCTCGAGCAACTGACGAATACAAACAGGGACTTTATTATAATATTCTTCGAGAATGGACAAATAATGAAAGAATTTCTTGTTTTTATTTTGAAGCATTTGATGAACAATGGAAAGATGCTCAAAATGCGAATGGTTCAGAAAATCACTTTGGCTTATTTACCTCAAAAGGCGAAGCTAAATATCCTATTTGGAATTTAGTTGATAAAGGAATCTTTGATGGTTTTTCTAGAAATGGAAATCCAATCACAAAAACACTTAATGGCAATATTGAAGCCCTGATGGAAGAAGTTTTAGTGCCTAATACAACTTATAATAGATAATATGAACGCAATGAAAATAAACTCCTTTTTTTTAATATTTTTTTTACTAGTGATGATGAGTTGTACTAATAATGATAATCAATTGGTAGCAGATGTATATGAAACATCAGCTAGTGGAAATAAACTAACGAAAGTATCTGGATTTACTCAAGAAAAAAATAGCTCAATTATTAAGCTAGATCCAAGTCAGAAATTTCAAACAATTACGGGTTTTGGTGGTGCTTTTACAGAAGCTTCAGCATCCCTACTAAATAAGATAAGTGAAAAAAATAGAGACACAATTATACAAGCTTATTTCTCTGAACATGGTGCACACTATTCGTTAACAAGAACACATATGAATTCGTGTGACTTTTCTTTAAGTCACTATTCTTATGCACCGGTAGAAGATGATAGGGAGTTAAAACATTTTACAATAAAAGAAGATAAGGATGATCTTATTCCAATGATTAAAGATGCTATGAAAGCTTCTAAGGATGGATTTAAAATACTTGCATCACCCTGGACAGCTGCTCCTTGGATGAAAGACAATAAAGCATGGGTAGGTGGAAAACTACTGCCAAAATATTATGATACTTGGGCATTGTTTTTTTCTAAATACATAGACGCTTACAGAGAAGAGGGAATAGATATTTGGGGATTTACTGTTGAAAATGAACCTTTAGGGAATGGTAATAACTGGGAAAGTATGCACTTTTCACCTGATGAAATGACAAATTTTGTTCAGCATCATTTGGGTCCTAAATTAGAAAATGACAAGCATGATGTTAAAATTTTAGGATACGATCAAAACAGAGAGCACTTAAACGAATGGATAGATTCTATGTACGGTAACGAGGCTTCCTCAAAGTATTTTGATGGTACAGCCATTCACTGGTATGCAAGTACTTACGAGGTGTTTCCAAAAGAATTAAACTATGCTCATAACAAAGCACCAAATAAGTATCTCATTCAAACTGAAGCTTGCGTAGATTCTCAAATACCTGTTTGGAAAGATGATGCATGGTATTGGAAAAAAGAAGCAACAGATTGGGGTTGGGACTGGGCACCAGAGAAGGACAAACATTTACATCCAAAATACGCTCCAGTGAATAGGTATGCAAGAGATATTATTGGTTGTCTAAATAATTGGGTAGACGGTTGGGTTGACTGGAACATGGTGTTAGACAAACAAGGAGGCCCTAATTGGTTTAAAAATTGGTGTATCGCACCTGTAATTGTTGATCCAGAAAAAGACGAAGTATATTTTACGCCACTGTATTATACAATGGCACATTTTAGTAAATATATAAGACCAGATGCGACGGTTATTGGTTCAGATAGTTCAAATATAGAACTACAAGTGACAGCCGCAGAGAATACAGATGGTTCAATAGCTGTGATAGTTTTTAATGAGGGAACAACTCAGAAAAGTTTTAAATTATTACTGGGACAAAAAGAATCAACCATTACAATAAGCGCGCAAGCGATACAAACAATATTAATTAATACTATTTAATAATTATGTCAAGAAAAAGTAAAGTCCCAATGGGACAAAAAATAGCTTTTGGATTTGGAATGTTAGCCAACCAAATGTTTCCAGCCATCCTGGGGATCTTTATGGTTGTTTTGATTGAAGATCTTGAATTTTCTGGCTGGATGTGGTCTTTGGTATTTCTTTTTCCTAGAATTTTTGATGCTATTACAGACCCAATTATGGGGTTCATTTCAGACAATACAAAATCGAAATGGGGAAGACGCCGGCAATATGTTCTAATTGGAGGTATTCTTATGGGTATTGCTTACATTTTTATGTGGCAGCTTTATAAAGTTGATGGAGTTCAATATAACTTTTGGTATTTCTTTTTATGGTCCTTAGTATTTTATCTGGGCTTAACTATTTTTAGTGTTCCTTATGTTGCCATGGGCTATGAAATGAGTGATGACTTTCATGAACGTACTAATATTATGGCAATAGCTCAATTTATTGGTCAATGGGCATGGGTAATTGCACCTTTGTTTTGGATCATTATGTATGATGAAAACTGGTTTCCCTCTGCAGATATTGCCGTCAGAGAGTTGGCAATTTGGGTTGCGATACCTTCTGCTATTTGCGCTATAGTACCCGCAATTTTTATAAAAACTAATTCAACACTAAATGAAGATTATGAGCCACTAAATTCAGCTAATATTGGAAATAGTTTGATTAAAATAATCAAAAGTTTTGCAGAAGCCTTTAAGATTAAAGAATTCAGAAAATTATGTGGGGCAACTTTTTTAATATTTAATGCTTTCAATACTGTAGCGGCACTTACTTTTTTTGTAATCGTATATAAATTATTTAATGGAGATGCTGGAGCTAGCGGAATATGGGTTTCGATGTTTGGATGTTTAGGAGCATTAGGAACCACTTTTATTGTTATCCCTGCTGTAGCTTGGATGTCAAAAAAACTAGGTAAGAAAAAAGCTTTTATGTTATCTCAATCAATTTCTTTAGTAGGATATAGTATGCTGTATTTTCTATTTATCCCCGGTAAACCGTGGTTGTATGTTATTGCATTGCCTTTCTTTTCATTTGGTATTGGAAGCCTATTTACCATTATGATGTCTATGACCGCCGATGTTATTGATATTGATGAAATGAATACAGGAAAGCGTAGAGAGGGTATTTTTGGAGCCATCTATTGGTGGATGGTAAAAGTAGGTTATGGAATTGCTGGAGCACTGAGTGGTGTAATCATTACTATCGTCGGTTTTAACTCAGATCTTGCAACAACAGACCAACAAGCTGCAGTTGACGGCTTGCATACTTTCTTTTGTTTTTTTCCAATGGTAGGCACTATTTTAGCAATGCTTATCATGCGAAATTATACTATTACAGAAGAGCGTTCATTGGAAATAAGATCGCAGTTGGCCAAACAAAAAGAAATTAAAAATAACGAGTAAAAAAAAGTTTTTTATCAAGACTATTTCTAATTTTTAAAAAAAATAGAAATACAACATATTTAAAATAATTAGTTCGCAAAATAAAATTATGTCATTCAGAAAAGAACAGCATCAAAATTTAAAAGTTACCACTGACTTTAATACTTCTAGGGTAAATTACAGTGAGTGTTCAATTGATCAGTTAAAATCAATTTGGAGAGACACTTTAAACAAAGGCATGCATGGGATTTGTTTTAGTATGTATGAAGAGGGGCAAAAACCCGGAGATATTGTTACTGAAGTTCAAGTAGAAAAAAGAATTAAAATACTCAAACCACATACAAAATGGATCCGTTCTTTTTCATGCATTGATGGAAATGAACACATCCCTAAGCTTGCTAAAAAACATGGTTTAAAAACAATGGTCGGAGCTTGGTTGGGAGAAGATCTGCAGAAAAATGAAGAAGAAATAGAAGCTTTAATTCAATTAGGAAATCAAGGATTTATAGATATTGCAGCTGTTGGTAATGAAGTATTGTATAGAGACGAATTATCAATAGCACAATTAATTGCATATATTAATAGAGTGAAAGAAGCACTACCTCATGTTCAAGTAGGTTATGTAGACGCTTATTATAAATACTCAAAATATCCAGAATTAGTGGAAGCTTGTGATGTTATTTTATCCAATTGCTATCCATTTTGGGAAGGTTGCCCCATAGATTATTCTATAAATCATATGCAAAAAATGTACAATCAAGCCGTTAGTGTTAGTCAAGGTAAAAAGGTCATTATCACTGAGACTGGTTGGCCAAACCTAGGCGGAAGTGAAGGTGGAGCAGATTCTTCTGATGAGAATGCAATGAAGTATTTTATAAATACCCAAGAATGGTCTGCTAAAGATACTATAGAAATATTTTATTTTTCGTCTTTTGATGAATCCTGGAAAGTTGGTGCTGAAGGAGATGTAGGAGCCTATTGGGGATTGTGGGATAAAGATGAAAATTTAAAATATTAATCTATTCCAAAAAAAATATTTTAAAAGGACCTATTCATTAATTTTTTCTAATCACTTTATTTTATTAAAAAAATAAATAATATTTTTACAAAGACTTTCTTTTTTTAAGATGATATACTTTCAGAAATTATGGCAAAATTTAAATTATTAGTACTTGTTTTTTCTTTTTCGATTATGTTCTTTGTCTCATGTGATACCTCAAAAAGAGACGAAGGTATTCAAGAAAATTCCGTTGGGCTTGAGTTGTTGTCCTCAGATGAAACTGGGATTACCTTCAATAATGCTATTCAAGAATCTGAAACCGTTAACCATATGTATTACAATCAAATTTATAGTGGAGCCGGTGTTGGAATTGGTGACCTTAATAATGATGGATTAGCTGATATATACTTTGGTGGAAACCAGGTGTCAGATAGATTGTACTTAAATAAAGGAAATTTTAAATTTGAAGATATTTCAAAAGAATCTAAAATCTCCAGAAGTCCTGGTTGGACCTGGGGAGTCACCATGGCGGATGTAAATGCAGATGGTTACTTAGATATTTATGTAAGTAGAAATGGAGAATCTATGAACCCTAAAGATAGAGCGAATAAACTTTTTATAAATAATAAAGATTTAACATTCACAGAATCTGCATCAGCTTATGGAATTGCAGATAAGGGGTTTTCCTCACAGGCTGTTTTTTTTGATATGGATAATGATGGTGATTTAGACATGTACCAGGTAAATCAACTTCCAGATTCTCGTTTGTTCAAAAGATATAAAAATATTCCAAAAAAAAGGTATCAATTATATAAAGATAAACTTTACAAAAACGAAGGAGGAAAATTTAAAGAAATTACTAAAGACGTGGGAATAATTGATAGATATTCTTATGGGTTAAGTGTGAGTGCTTCAGATTTAAATAATGATGGTTGGACAGATCTATATGTGGCAAACGATTACGATGAACCTGACTTTATGTATTATAATAATAGAGATGGGACTTTTAAAAATGTAATTATTGATAAAGTAAAACATATTTCTAGATTTAGCATGGGGACTGATACAGGAGATATAAATAATGATGGTTTTGTTGATCTACTTACTCTAGACATGGCTGCAGAAGACCACTATCGGTCTAAAACAAACATGAAATCGATGAGTACCAAAGAATTCGAAAAAATGATAGATAAGGGAGATCATCACCAGTATATGTTTAATACCTTACAATTAAATAATGGCTATGGAGAGTTTTCAGATATTGCAAATTTAGCTGGAATTGCCAAAACTGATTGGAGTTGGGGAGGATTATTAGTTGATTTAAATAACGATGGATTAAAAGATATTATTATTAGTAATGGTGTTAAAAAAGACGTTAGAAATAACGATTTTTTAACAGGTCTTTATGAAAAGCTAAAAACGAATTCACAAGATTTTTATAGTATGGCTAAATTAGCTCCTTCAAATCCAATGCCTAACTACGTGTATCAAAATAAAAATGGTTTAGAATTTGAAAATGTCACACAAAAATGGGGTTTTGATATTCCCTCGTTTTCGCACGGATTGTCCTATGCAGACTTGGATAATGACGGTGATTTAGACATTGTTACAAATAATATGGAAACTGAGGCTTCAATTTATAAAAATACAGCCTCCGGAAATTATTTAAAAGTCGAATTTAAAGGTTCAATATCAAATACATTTGGTTACGGATCTAAAGTATTTGTTTATAATGATAGTACAATTCAAATATCAGAAAATACAGTTACAAGAGGTTATTTGTCTTCAAAAGAACCGAACTTATTTTTCGGTTTAGGGAATGATAAAAAAATAGACAGTGTCAAGGTAGTATGGCCTGATGGTAAAATACAGGTATATGAAGATGTTGATGTAAATAATACAATTACTGCAAATTACTCAAAAGCCAAAAAGAAATTTGTAAAACTTGAGAAATCTCAACCATTATTTACCAAAATTGAAGCAAAAGACATCGGTATTGATTTTACCCATACAGAAAATGAATTTGATGATTTTAAAGAAGAGGTTTTATTACCGCATAAGTTGTCTACCGAGGGTCCTTTTTCTGCAGTAGCAGATGTTAATGGCGATGGTTTGGAAGATGTTTTTATTGGAGGTGCTGCAAAACAAGAGGGTGTTCTTTATCTCCAGCTAGAAGAGGGGAGTTTTAAAAAAAGTATTTCCCGCCCTTGGTCAAAAGACAAAGATTCTGAAGATTTGGGAGCACTTTTCCTTGACATAGATGCAGATGGTGATAAAGACTTGTATGTTACGAGTGGGGGAAGTGAGTTTAAAACAGGAAATAAATTACTCAAAGATAGAATTTATGTAAACGATGGTTTCGGAAATTTCACAAAAGATATAAAAGCAGTTCCTAATATTTATAAAAGTACACAAACTGTCAAGGCTTCTGATATCGATGCAGATGGAGATTTAGATTTATTCATAGGTACGAGGCTTATTTCAGGAAAATATACGTATCCTGCTTCAAGCTATTTACTGATAAATAAAAATGGAGTTTTTAAGAAAGCATATACAAATTCAGCTCCTGTATTACAAAATTTAGGAATGGTGACCGATGCTGTTTTTTCAGATATTGATTCAGATGGGGATGAAGACCTACTTATTGTTGGTGAGTGGATGGAAATTAAAGTATTAGAAAATACTGGTGGTGTCTTTACAGATAGTTCCCAAAAATTTGGTATTAAAAATGATAGCAGGGGTATTTGGTGGTCTATTACTGCAAATGATATCGATAACGATGGTGATGATGACTTCATCATAGGGAACCTTGGAAAAAACAATAAATTCAAAGCAACAAAAGAGCACCCGTTTAAAGTTTATGCAAACGACTTTGATGGAAATGGAACCAATGACGTTGTATTGGCAAAATACTATAAAGATGATTATGTCCCTATGAGGGGAAAAGAATGCACCACCCAACAGATGCCCTATGTTGGTGAAAAATTTAAAGATTATCATAGTTTTGCGTCATCAAAACTCATAGATATCTTACCAGAGAAAGAAGTTGAAAATGCAGTCGTTTATGAAATTAGTAATTTTAAGAGTATTGTTTTAATTAATGATAATGGAAAACTAATTTCCCAACCTTTGCCAATGGAGGCTCAAATTAGTCCCATTAAAAGCTCCTTAGTGGATGATTTTAATAAAGATGGTTTTAAAGATATTATGGTCGTTGGAAATCATTATGGTGTAGAAATTGAAACTACGAGATATGATGCTGGTTATGGAGCTATATTTCTTGGTAACGGCAAGAACCGATTTACATACTCGTCATCAACAAAAACAGGCGTTTACCTTCCTGAAGACACTCGTTCTATATCTAAAATAAATATTAATAAAAAAGATAAAGTTTATTTGATTACTAATAACAATGAAGCAGTTACTGTTTTAAAATATGAACAGTATACTTCTCGTAAATAAATTTAGTGCACAAATATTTTAACAATTTCAATACTTCTCCTTAAATTTAGAGCACATCATTACCACTACAATTTACTTATTAATAAAATTTTAATAGTCTTGTAGATTCTCTAAACATACCTATATCTACCTTTTTTATGGAATTAAAATAATTATTGACTTGTATGTTTTTTGTTGTGGTTTATCTTTACTGAATTAACATATTTGTGTGTTAAATTAGCAATTAAATAAATTAGGTACATTAAAATACAAACCTAAAAAAAATAATTATTAATTAAATAACGAATTTATGATGAAAAAAATTACTCTTTTATTAGCTTTGTTGGTGATTTCTTTTGGTTATTCACAGAATTTACCACTTGATTTTTCTACAGCAGATCAATTAGGGACAGTAGGAGATGGAGCTGTATCAAGTATTGTAAAAGACGGTGACAACGATGTTTTACAAATTGTCGGAGCGAATCACGCTTGGGATCATGCAAAATTTACTTTTACTCAAAACGTAGATTTATCTGATGATGCGAACAATACCATCACTTTTAAAATTAAGCCAGTAAATGGTACTGGTAGTGGAAATCACTTGTTAAAGTTTGAAGGTGGTACAGGAGGTCCTGCAACTACAGAACTTGCTTACACTACTACTGGAACAGAGTGGCAAACCATTACCTTAGATTTCCCTGCTGGATTAGGAAATTACTCAGCCTTAATTTTCTTTGTTGATTCGGGAGATGCTAATTCAGGGGTTTCAGACACTTATTTAGTAGATGATATTGCTGGAGGTACATTAATTACACCAGCTGAAAAACCTAATTTACCACTTGATTTTTCCACAGCAAACCAATTAGGAACAACTGGTGATGGGGCTACATCAAGTATTGTAAAAGATGGTGATAACGATGTTTTACAAATTGTTGGAGCGAACAACGCTTGGGATCACGCAAAATTTGAATTTAAAGATAACGTAGATTTGTCTGATGATACTCAAAATACCATAACATTTAAAATTAAGCCAGTAAATGGTACTGGTAGTGGAAATCATTTGTTTAAGTTTGAAGGTCGTACAGATGGTCCTGCATCTACAGAACTTGCTTACACAACTACGGGGACAGATTGGCAAACCATTACATTGGATTTCCCTGCTGGATTAGGAAGTTACCCAACCTTAATTTTCTTTGTTGATTCCGGAGATGCTAATGCAGGAGTTTCAGATACTTATTTAGTAGATGATATTAGTATTGGAGCAACTGTTGGTGGAACAGATGCTACGTTAAGTGATTTAACAGTAAGTGGTTCTTCGATTGCTGGGTTTGATGCTAATACATTAAACTACACGGTAGAAGTTGCAGAAGGAGCAACAGAGGTGCCAACAGTTACAGCAACTGCAACAGATTCAGGTGCAACAGCAGTTGTTACAGCAGCTACTTCTTTACCAGGTGATACTACTGTTGAAGTTACTGCTCCAAATGGAACAACTAAAAAAATATATACAGTTTCATTTAAATTTCCTATAACATTTCCTTTTGATTTCGAAGGATCTTCTACAGATTGGACTGGAGATAATGCTACAGTAGCTTTAAGTGATAATGGTGAACTATCAATAACTGGTAATGGTACTGATTGGGATAATGCTCAAGTAACTTTTACCTCTCCTGTTGATCTTTCAGATGATGCTAATAATACATTAAGTTTTACAATCCAGTCAACAACAGCCGCAGCAGGAGAAGTACATCAACATGGTGTTAGTTTCCAAGATACTGCAGGTGGAATCGGTGGAAGTTATGAAGCGAATTTTCAAACTACAGGAACAGAAGTTGCCAACATTGAATTAGATTTCGTTGCAGGATTAGGAACAAGTGCAAAATTCGTGATTTTTACTGATGTTGGAGACTTGGGTGCTATAAAAGCAACACCAAATGTAAATGGTTTGGCAGATGCTGGTAAAAAATCAGGAACTTATATTGTAGATAATATAACATTAGGTGCAACTGTACTTAATGTAAAAAACAATAGTGTTTTAGATTTTTCTATGTATCCAAATCCTACTTCTAACATGTTAAATATTTCTGCAAAAGAAATTATTCAAGATACACATATTTTTAATGTATTGGGTAAAAACGTGATGAGTGTAAATGTTAATGATACAAAAGCATCAATAGATGTGTCTAACTTAGATACGGGTATTTATTTAGTTAAATATATTGTTAATGGCACTATAGGTACTGCTAAGTTTGTAAAACAATAAATAGAATTTAATTATTCTAATTTTAAACGCTCAAATTAACTTTTGAGCGTTTTTTTTATGCTGTAAAGTTTCCGTTCGTTTGTCAGTTCTTCATTAAAAATTAATATCTTTATTTTTTTAAAAATATTATTTAAATTGAAATTTATACATACTTCCTTTAGTCTTCTTTTATGTCTTTTTTTTATTTATGGTTGTCATAAAAATACCTCAACTCCAGATAAGAAAAGTAATGAGTTGGTTCATGAAACAAGTCCCTACCTGCTTCAACACGCATACAATCCTGTAAACTGGAAAGCTTGGAATCCCGAAACGCTAGCGCTTGCTAAAAAAGAAAACAAACTTATTGTTGTCTCTATTGGATATTCTTCTTGTCATTGGTGCCATGTAATGGAAGAAGAAAGTTTTGAAAATGATTCTATCGCAAACATCATGAATGCTAATTTTATCAATATAAAGGTAGATAGAGAAGAAAGACCAGATGTAGATAAAGTCTATATGAATGCAGTTCAATTAATGACAGGGAACGGAGGCTGGCCCTTAAATTGCATTACACTTCCTGATGGAAGACCCATCTTTGGCGGAACTTATTTTACAAAAGAGCAATGGGGCAAAATATTGGTTGATATTTCCAAACTTTACAGAGAAAGTCCACAAAAAGCAGAAGAATTTGCGCAAAGATTAACCGAAGGAATTCAAAATTCTGAATTGATAACCATCAATACAAAAGAGGCTAATTTTAAGTATGAAGATATTATTACTGCACTTAATCAATCTAAAGAGCAGTTAGACATTGTTTATGGGGGATTTACAGGATCTCCAAAATTTCCAATGCCAAATACCCTAGACTATTTATTGAGATATCAATATCAATTTAATGATTCTGAAATGGGTGATTATGTCAAAAATTCACTTACTAAAATGGCATATGGAGGTATTTATGATCAGATTGGTGGAGGGTTTTCTAGATATTCTGTTGATGATACCTGGCATATCCCACATTTTGAAAAAATGTTATATGACAATGCCCAGCTGGTAAGTATTTATTCAAAGGCATACCTTCAAGATAAAAATACACTCTATAAAAATATCGTCAACGAAACATTAGCATTTGTTGATGAAGAGTTAGCAGCAAAAAACGGTGCCTTTTATTCTTCTTTAGATGCCGATAGTAAGAACGCCAAAAATGAATTGGAAGAAGGCGTATTTTATAGCTGGACTAAAAAAGAGATTAAAAGTATAATTAATGAGTATCAGTTGTTTGCAGCATATTACAATTTGAATGATATTGGATTTTGGGAAAAAGATCGTTATGTTTTGATACGTAATAAATCTGATATAGAATTTGCTAAAAATAATAATTTAACAGCGAAAGAATTACAACAAAAGATTACTGATTGGAAAACTTTATTGGAAACAGCCAGAAATCAACGTCAAAAACCCAATCTAGACGACAAGATTTTAACTTCTTGGAATGCATTAATGCTTCAAGGGTATATAGATGCTTACAAAGCATTTAATGACGGTAAACACCTAAAAAAAGCAATTAAAAATGCGGAATTCATTCTCAAAAATCAATTGAGAAAAGATGGGGGGCTTAATAGAAATTTTAAAAATGGCAGAAGTACGATAAATGGATACGCAGAAGATTACGCCACTGTAATTCAATCGTTTATTTCTTTATATGAAGTCACGCTTAATGAAAAATGGCTATTACTTTCAAAAGAGTTAATGGCCTATACAATCACGCACTTTTTTGACTCAGAAAGTGGAATGTTTTTTTATACTTCTGATGAAGATAAAAGCTTAATAACTCGTAAAATAGAAGTTGTTGATGGTGTAATTTCTTCTTCAAATTCAATTTTTGGAAATAGTCTATTTAAATTAGGTCATTATTTTTCGGACAAAAAAATGATTGAAATATCCCATCAGATGTTAAATAATCTTAATATACAGGTTAAAGAAAATGCCTTGGGTTATAGCAATTGGTTACATCTAATGACTAATTTTACAAAACCTTTTTATGAAGTTGCTGTGGTAGGTGAAAATGCGAAATCGGTAATTCAAAAACTTGATGCTAATTACCTCCCGAATATTTTAATTTCAGCATCGAATAAAGAGTCGAAACTTCCTTTGCTATCCAATAAATTTATTCCTGGAGAAACCTATATTTATGTATGTATAGATGGTACTTGTAAATTACCTTTATTAAACATTGATAAAGCGATACTTAGCATTAGAAAATAATAAAATAAATAACTGTTGCTTAAATTCATGAAAAATATAGAAGTAAAAACCAAAAACATCTATAGAATTGAAGGGAAAGTCCAAAATTATGATTGGGGAGGAAAAAGTTTTATTCCAAATTTAATTTCTATAAATCAAAAGACGAATGTTACTTATGCAGAATACTGGTTAGGAGCGCATGCAAAAGCACCTTCTATGATTAAAACAAACCAAGAAAATATTTCTTTAGATGTGTTTTTAAATCAAAATTTAGCAGAAAATTTGGGTTTAAAGGTACTGAACGATTTTGGTAAACTACCCTATTTATTTAAAGTGCTCGATGTACATAAAATGCTTTCCATACAAGTGCATCCAACTATAGAAGCTGCAAAAATAGGCTATGATCTTGAAAATAAAAAGGGGATTCCATTAACAGGGAACAACAGAAATTACAAAGATAAAAATCACAAGCCAGAAATAATGGTGGCTTTAAGTGATTTTTGGTTATTGCACGGTTTTTTAGAAAGAGAGAAATTGATCAAAAATTTAAAAGATACAGAAGAATTAAATTTTCTGTTAAAAGTTTTTTTAGAAAAAGGGTATTTTGGTCTTTACCAAAAAGTGATGGAATTTACTCAAGAGGAAGTAAATACGATTCTAAAACCTTTATTAGATAGAATTTCTGTCAAATTTTTAAAGAATGAATTAGAAAAATCTTCACCAGAATATTGGGCAGCTAAATCAGTAATGCACAAAGATTTTCAGAATTTAGATAAAGGAATTTTTTCGATCTATTTTTTTAATATACTAAATCTTTCGGTAGGGGAAGCCATTTTTCAAGACGCAGGTGTGCCGCACGCATATTTAGAAGGTAAAAATATGGAGTTGATGGCCAATTCAGACAATGTTTTAAGAGGTGGATTAACCTCAAAACATATAGATGTTGAAGAGCTTTTTAAAAATACAAAATTCGAAGAAACGATTCCTGTTATTTTATCTGGAGTTGAAGATAAAACAAATAGTGAGATTGTTTATAAGACCAAAGCAAAAGATTTTGAACTTAGTAAAATTGAACTGCTGGCAACATCGACACACACATCTATTTCTAATTCTGTAGAAATATTAATAGTGATGAAAGGTTCTGCAATTGTTATGCAAAGTGAAGAATCTCTTTATTTAGAAAAAGGGCAATCAATACTTATTAAACCAAATACCGCTTATAAAATTAAAACGGATGCTGAAGTAGAAATTTACAAAGCTGGGGTTCCTAAATAAATCAAATCAAATTCAATTATTTATTTGCTATTAATTTTTCTACCAAACCCTCTAATCTTGAAATCTTGTCTTCTTGCTCTTTCATCGCATTGATGAGTACAGGAATTAATCCTAGATAGTTTACTGCTAACATTTCTTTGTCATCTATACTTACTAGTTCAGGAAATACCTCTTGAATGTCTTGAGCCAATACGCCTATTTTTTGTTTACTACCTTTTTTCATAGTGTAGGTTTTTCCATCTATCAGTAATAGTTTTGCCAAAGTAGCGCCAAGCGATACAATATTGGCTTTTAATCTTACATCCGAGGAAACTACTATGTCGCCGTTAAAACTAGCTTCTCCTGCATATATTTTAGCTCCAGAATCTTCTCCCATATAAACTGCAGTTACATCTTCATTACCAATGGTTACAGAATTATCAGCCCGCCCTGTGGTATCATAACCAATTACTGTTTGATTCGTTGAATCATCGCTACTTGTTTTAGTATTATAACCAAAAGCAGTATTTTTATTCCCTGTGGTGTTATTTTGTAGAGCAAAAGATCCAAACGCGGTATTCTCTTCCCCTGTGTTGTTATAACCCAGAGCCGCATAACCAGACGCAGTATTATAAGGCCCTGAGGTGTTATATTGTAAAGCAAAAGATCCAGATGCGGTGTTACTATTTCCTGAGGTGTTTTTTTGTAGAGCAGCATAACCAGACGCGGAATTATTATGCCCTATGTTATCTTGTAAAGCTTTATGTCCAGACGCGGTATTATAATTCCCTGAGGTGTTTTTTTCTAAAGCATAAGCTCCAGACGCGGTATTATTATTTCCTGAGGTGTTATTTTTTAAAGCCTCATATCCATTCGCGGTATTCTGTTCTCCAGTGATGTTAGAATATAAAGCATAAGCTCCAGAGGCGGTATTTATGCTCCCTGTAGTGTTATCACCTAAAGCCGAAAAACCAGATGCGGTATTATGGTTTCCTGTGGTGTTACTATACAAAGCACAAAGACCAGATGCGGTATTTTCTTTTCCTGTGGTGTTCATTGCTAAAGCCTCATGTCCAAAAGCGGTATTCTGCATTCCTGTGGTGTTGCTGTATAAAGCATAATAACCAGAAGCGGTATTTAGGTATCCTGTGGTGTTCATTGATAAAGCCTCATGTCCAAAAGCGGTATTCTGTATTCCTAAGGTGTTATTTTTTAAAGCTCTAAATCCAGACGCTGTATTGCAAGATCCTAAGGTGTTATTTTTTAAAGCCTCAAAACCATTCGCAGTATTGTTAAATCCTGTGGTATTATTTTGTAATGCATACACTCCAGAAGCTGTATTAAACAACCCTGTAGTGTTATTTTCTAATGCATAAGCTCCAGATGCTGTATTATACTCTCCTGTGGTATTATTTGATAAAACTTGAGTGCCAATAGCGGTATTATAAGATCCAGTGATGTTAGAATATAAAGCAAAAGTTCCAGATGCGGTATTATACCAACCTGTTGTGTTATAACTTAAAGCATTAGTACCAGACGCAGTATTATATGCCCCTTCGGTGTTGTCATATAAAGCCTCATATCCATGCGCTGTATTATAAAAACCTGAGGTATTACTATATAAAGCATTAGTACCATAGGCAGTATTATAAGATCCTGAGACAAACCCAATCTCTTTACCTACTGTTCTGTGGTTTTGGGCATTTATATTAACTACGATAGCTATAACTATAATGGCAATTGTATTTTTCATAGCATTTTTAAAAAAATTCTATTCCTTTAATATAATACTTTTAAATGACAACTCAAAAAAATATATTAACTTTTGGGGTCAATGGTGAATTATGATACTATTCGAGGAGTCGGTTTAATGAGCAAACACTCGATAGTGATGAGCTTTTAAAAAACACAAAATTTGTAGAAACTATCATAGAAATATAAATACGCTCTTCATAGAAAAGGAGGGAATCAATTTTTATCAAACTTTACAGAACATATACCATACAAACAAATTTTCAAGTGGAGATTTATAAAGCTGGTGTTCCTAAATAAATCAAATTCAATTATTTATTTGTTATTGATTTTTCTACCAAACGCTCTAATCTATAAATTTTGTCTTCTTGCTCTTTCAGCGCATTGATTAGTACAGGGATTAATCCTAGATAGTTTACTGCTAACATTTCATTGTCATCTATACTTACTAGCTCAGGAAATACCTTTTGAATGTCTTGAGCCAATAGGCCTATTTTTTGTTTACTTCCTTTTTTCATAGTGTAGTTCTTACCATCTATCAGTAATAGTTTTGCCAATGTAGAGCCAAGCGACACAATGTTGGCTTTTAGTCTTGCATCCGAAGAAACTACTATATCTCCGTTAATTGTAATGTCACCGTTAAAACTCCCTTCTCCAGCATATACTTTAGCTCCAGAATCTTCTCCCATATAAACTGCGGTTACATCAGAATTACCAAGAGTTACAGAATTATCAGCCTGCCCGGTGGTATCATAACCAATTACTGTTTGATTCGTTGCATCAACTTTATTTGCCTGAGAATTATAACCAAAAGCAGTATTCTTCCCCCCTGTTGTGTTATTACCTAAAGCTGAAATTCCAGATGCAGTATTATAATCCCCTGAGGTGGTCATTCGTAAAGCATATGTTCCAGATGCTGTATTATAATTTCCAGTGATGTTATTTTCTAGAGTAAAAGCTCCAGATGCTGTATTATATTTTCCAGTGTTATTGCTTATTAAAGCATTAGTACCAAACGCAGCATTTTCATTACCTGTGGTATTATTTTGTAATGCATACACTCCGGATGCTGTATTATTCCACCCTGTGGTATTTTTTTCTAAAGCATTAGCTCCAGATGCTGTATTATACCGTCCTGTGGTATTATTTGATAAAACTTGAGTGCCAATAGCGGTATTATACCATCCGGTAGAATTATTTTGTAAACCTTGAGCGCCAATAGCGGTATTAAAAGATCCCTTGGTGTTATAATGCAAAGCATAAGCTCCAGATGCAGTATTATATGCCCCTTCGGTGTTGATATATAAAGCCTGATATCCATTCGCTGTATTATAAAACCCTGGATTATTACTATATAAAGCATTAGTACCATAGGCGGTATTATAAGGTCCTGAGACAAACCCAATCTCTTTACCTGCTGTTCTATGGTTTTGGGCATTTATATTAATTACGATAGCTATAACTATAATGGCAACTGTATTTTTCATAGCATTTTTTAAAAAATTCTACTTTTAATATAATACTTTTAAATGACAATTCAAAAAATATATTAACTTTAGGGTTCAATGGTGAATTATGATACTATTTGAGGAGTCGGTTTAATGAGCAAACACATCTCGATGGTGATGAGCTTTTAAAAAACATAAAATTTCTAGAAACTATCATAGAAATATAAATATGCCCTTCTTAGAAAAGGAGGGAATCAATTTTTATCAAACTTTACAGAACATATACCATACAAACAAATTTTCAAGTGGAGATTTATAAAAATAGGGATTCTTATATAAATTAATTTAAAATTATTTTTGTGTTTTTAACTCTAAAGCAATTTTCTGTTCCCAAAAAATTGGGATTGCCATGTTTCTCAGACCAAAAACCCTCTAAAACGTCTCTGTGTATGCATTTATATACAACAACGCCTTTATAAGTTTTGTTTTCAAGGCCTTTGTAATAAAAATTTATGACAAGAATGTTGTTCTTAAAAAAACCAGTTCCGTACTGATATTCAGTTGAATTGATTGTCCATTTGGCAACAATCCTTTTATCTTCATTTAAAGACAAACAGAGCGTTCCTTTGTATGAATTATCAGTTGCATCTTGATTGCTACCAACAATAGAAAAGGTACCTACTAAGTCTTGAATTGTCATTTATTTTCCAATACAAAAGTTAGAAAAAATATGACCTAGTATATCTTTGTCAACATCATATTCTCCCGTAATATTACCCAAATGCCTTAAACATTCTCGAATGTCAATAGAAAATAAATCTGTGGATATTTCTAAATCAATACCTTGTTGAACAGATAGAATCGCAGATAAAGCATTGTTTAGAGCTTCGAAATGGCGAGAATTGGTAACGATAGTTTCATTATTACTCAAGGCACCAATATTTACAAGAGAAGTTAATTCAGATTTTAAAGCCTCTATTCCTATTTTGTTTTTCGCAGATACTAAAATTAAATTCTCTATTTCTCTTTGAAGATTGTTTTTGTCAGTTGAAGAAATGGTATCCGTTTTGTTGGCAATTACCAATACGCGTTTATTTGGAAAACGAGTTTTAATAGTCTCTATTTCAGATAAAAAAGAACTCTTTGCATTCCTAAATTTGTTTGCATCAATTAAGAAAATGATCAATTGTGCATTTTCTGCTTTTTGATAAGCTTTTTCAATACCGATACTTTCTATAATATCTTTTGTTTCTCTGATCCCTGCAGTGTCAATAAATCGAAATGAAATACCTTCAATTATAATTTCATCTTCAATAGCATCTCTTGTAGTACCCGCAATCTCGGAAACAATGGCCTTTTCTTCGTTTAAAAGTGCATTTAAAAGAGTAGATTTTCCAACATTTGGCGCCCCTATAATTGCAACTGGAATTCCATTTTTTATTGCATTTCCAAATGAAAAAGAATCAATTAATCTCTTTAAAACAAGCTTTATTTTTGTGACCAGTGCAATAAACTTTGTTCTGTCAGCAAACTCCACGTCTTCACCTGAAAAATCTAATTCAAGTTCTATTAAAGCAGCAAAATCTAATAATTGAGCACGTAATCCTTTCAGTTCATTTGTAATTCCACCGCGCATCTGTTGGATAGCCATTTGATGGCTTGCGGCAGAATTTGAAGCAATTACATCTGCAACAGCTTCTGCCTGAGACAAATCCATTTTTCCATTCAAAAAAGCACGCATAGTAAATTCCCCATTATCAGCCATTCGACAACCATTCTTTAAAAATAATTGAATGATTTCTTGCTGAATAAATTTGGAACCATGACAAGAAATTTCAACCACATTTTCACCCGTATAAGATTTTGGATTTTTAAAAACAGATACTAAAACTTCATCTAAAAGGGTCTCTTGAGAAACAATATGACCCAAATGTATTGTATGTGACTTTTGATTGTTTAATGATTTTCCTTTTCTAATAGATTTAAAAAAAGCAGCAACAATATCAATAGATTTTTCCCCCGAAAGTCTAATTACTGAAATAGCCCCAATGCCTGAAGGAGTTGCCAATGCAATAATAGTGTCATTTTTAATCATGTTGCAAATATACATCGCTTAATTTAGATGTGCTCAAAAAATAATTGGAACAACTGCTTTAGTTTTTTCAAGTAAAAGCATTTTCAGTTCTTTATGTTCGGAAAAAAGGAGAGCATAAGTCTTTAGGATGTCCTTTTAAATGTTTAATTTTTTTTTAAATCTCTTCATAAACGATCTAACAACTAGATATTTTTGATAACATCCTCGTATTCATAAAAGAAAAACTCAAATTTAGACATTGTTGCCACATAAAATTCATAACATTCCCGCCAAGTATTTTTATTGTGTATGCTAAATTTTTTTTGAAATGGCACAAAAATTCTTTGAATTATTTTTCCATTTTCTAATTCATATTCATCATTAAAAAGAACTTCAGGAAGTTCTTTTTCTAATAACGACTTTAAAGAAATAAGCTGATCGTAATAGAGTAAGTTAGTCAATTCATCAGGGTTTTCTAAATCCAAACAAACTAGTGCTTTTTTTCTGTCTGCTAAGAATTTAAAAGAAACACCTTTTATTTTTGTATTGTATAACAACCATTTTCTTGGGAATGATTTACCAAAACTAGTCCAAAATTCTTTGCGTAGTTGTGTTGCTTCTTCTTTAGAAAACATGTCTTAAATTAGTGTCAAAATTGAGTTACTTGTGCTAATTTTTTTAGTGTTTTATCCATGAATTTTAGCTAAATTACCTCTTTCTTTCATCATCTCTGCTTCAAAGGCAAGCAGCGCGTTCCATTTTTGATCAACAATTTCTCTATCTTGATATTCTCTTGCAAATTTTAAAAAAGTAGTATAATGATTCGCTTCAGAAATCATTAAGTTACTATAGAATTTAGACAATTCTTGATCTTCCATATTTTCAGAAAATACTTTAAAACGTTCACAACTTCTTGCTTCAATCAGAGCAGCAACAAGCAAACGTTGAATTAATGCCTCTGTTCTATCTTTGGTTTTATTAAAAAATTTTTGCAACCTAATTGCGTAATCATTTTTTTGTTCTCTTCCCAAAACCATTCCACGTTTTACCATTAATGAATGCACCATTTTAAAATGTTGCATTTCTTCAATAGCAATAGAACTCATTTCTTTCACCAATGCTGTTTCTTCAGAATAATTAATGATAATAGATACAGCATTAGAGGCCGCTTTTTGTTCTAAAAATGCGTGGTCTGTTAATATTTGCTGCAAATTGACCTTGGCAATTTCTGCCCAAGAAGTCTCAGTTTCAAATTGTAATCCTAACATACTAATTATAATGTTTTTTGTATTCCCATTTTAAAATAGGTAAGGGATTTCATTTCTATTTCAGAAAAAGCATCATACATCCAGTGTATTTGTTTACTTATAATTTCAATGGATTTTAAGTTGAGAGAAAATGCAATTTCCGATACTATTTTATCAATTTTTTTAAAAAAAAAATTGATAAAATAGTATCGGCACAAGATAGGAAACTTTAAAAGAAATAAAAAAAACAATATTTTTATTTTTTATCAACTACAAACATTCTTAAATTTACATATTAAATGAAAAAATTAAATGATAGAATTAGCCGGAATTATTATTTTAGGAATCGTAGCTCAATGGGTTGCATGGAAGTTTAAAATCCCGGCAATTTTACCATTATTATTAATTGGTTTGTTAGTAGGGCCAATTGCTGCTGAATTTTTAAGTGAAGATGGAGGGAAATGGATAGAACCTATTTGGAATGGAGAAAAAGGCCTTTTTCCTGGAGATGGTCTGTACTATTTTGTTTCTTTAGCTATAAGTATCATACTTTTTGAAGGAGGTTTAACTTTAAAAAGAAGTGAAATTAAAAATGTTGGACCTGTAATTACAAAATTAATAACCTTAGGTTCTGCAATTACTTTTTTTGGAGCAGGATTGGTGGCGCATCATGTTTTTAATCTAGGATGGGAGCTTTCTTTCTTATTTTCAGGACTAATTATAGTGACTGGACCTACAGTGATTACTCCAATTTTAAGAAATATTCCATTAAAAAAAGATATTTCTGCAGTGTTGAAATGGGAGGGAATTTTAATAGATCCAATTGGTGCATTAGTAGCCGTTTTAGTTTTTGAGTTTATTAGTGTTGGAGGAGGAGGAGGTTTTACGAAAACAGCTTTGATTGAGTTTGGTAAGATTTTACTGTTTGGAACCACTTTCGGATTTACTTTTGCACATGCGTTGGCTTTTTCTATTAATAAAAAATTTATACCTCATTATTTATTAAATGTTGTTGCTTTATCAGCTGTTTTATTGGTTTTTGTCTTGTCAGACATTTTTGCTCATGAATCAGGTTTATTGGCAGTGGTGGTTATGGGAATGGTTCTAGGGAATAGTAATCTAGCAAATTTAAAAGAGTTACTCTATTTTAAAGAATCTTTAAGTGTTCTATTAATTTCTATTTTATTTATATTGTTGTCTGCAAATATTAATATTGAAGACTTGTTTCTTCTCTACACATGGAAAACAGTGGTTCTTTTTGTTGTGGTTGTTTTTATAGTAAGACCTATAGCGGTATTTGCCAGTACCTGGAATTCGAATCTAAAGTTAAATGAAAAATTTTTTATTAGTTGGGTCGGACCTCGTGGAATTGTAGCCGCGGGAATTGCCTCTTTATTTGGAAGTAAACTAATAAAACAGGGAGTTGAAGGGGCAGAATATATTACACCATTGGTTTTTATGATTGTTTTAGGAACGGTATTATTAAATGCTACAACCGCTCGGTTTTTTGCTAAAATAGTAGGTGTTTTTCTTAAAAAATCGGATGCTATTTTATTTGTAGGAGCTTCTAAAGCTGTAAGGATAATTGCTAGTTTTTTAAAAAGTAAAGGTAAAAGAGTTATTTTAATAGATTCGAATAAAAACTATATTAAGGAGGCCTCAGATGATGGATTAGAGGCTTTTAAGGTAGATGTATATGATGATGAATTGGCGAATAATATAGAGTTAAATGATGTTGGATATTTAATAGCACTGACAGGAAGTGATGCGGTAAATAAGCATGCTTTAAATAAGTTTTCTGAAAATTTTGGGGAACAAGGCGCCTATAAGTTGGCCTCTTCAAAAGAGATTATTGAAGCGTCCAGTAAAGAACGAGAATCTTTCTTTACACCCAATGATGATTATATTAATTTATGTGAAGCATACAGAGAAAATTCAACAATTAACAAAGTGAATATTTCCAATCAAAAAGAGTATGATTCATCTTTAGAAATACTTTCTAAAGAAGAAAAATCAATTCCATTGTTTATAGAAACAAAGGAAGGAATCTACCTATTGCCAGAATTCGAAAAAAATAATACCTCAAAAGAGAACATAAAATTATACTATTTAGGAAAAATTATAACATCAATAAAATAACTAGTTTCTCTTTAATATTAGAATTAAAAAGGCAAGTAGTACTAGACGTCTAGCTCAAAAGTATGACGTAATTTTTCTAATAGAGGATTAAGCTCTTTCATCTTTTGATACTTTTCTTTTGGAGTGTACGCGAATTTTTTCTCTATTTTTTCGTTTAACGTTACAAGAATATCAATACCAAAGTTATTTAAATTCTCTCTTAAAAAGTTCAAAAGCTTTGGTTTACCTTTTTTAAATTGATCTTCCATCAATTTATTAGGAACCGTAAATGAAATTTTAAATTGATTTTTTAATTTTGGCAACTCTGTTCCAACAATGGAAGCCATGCTTTTTTCTCCTTTTTTATTTAATAAATCGACATATTCTTTCCAAAATTTCTGAAGCGATTCTTCAGTAAAAACCTCTTTTGGATGCTCGTCATAATTTACTTCAATATCAGATTTTTCTACTTCTTTTTTTTGATGGATACTTTTTAAAGACAGAGAGGAAGTTCTTCTTTCTAGAGATTTAAAGGGTGCTTTTTTTAACTTTGGTTTTGGAGATTTTGTTTTTTGGACTTTAACTACTTCCCCCTTTTTTTCTGATGGTTTCGCTACTTCAATAGCAGGGGGAGAAAGTGCTTGAAAAAAAGTAGCAGGAATTATGTAATTAGCTGATTTTTTTTTTTCTCCATCAAAAGTGATGGAGGCAATTTGCATCAAGGTCAATTCTACAAGTAATCGCTGGTTTTTACTAGATTTATAATTTAGATCGCATTCATTTGCTTTCTGAATAGCCTGCATTAAAAAAGAAATAGTTGCTTTTGACGCCTGGGTTAAATATTTCTTTTTTGCAACATCACCAACCTCTAATAGTACTAAAGTTTCTTTGTCTTTTGCTACTAATAAATCTCTAAAATGGCTTGCCAATCCGTTTATAAAATGATGTCCTTCAAAACCTTTTCCTAATACTGTATTGAATGCATTTAATACATGTGGAATCTTATTTTCTAAAACCAAATCGGTCATGTTAAAATACGTTTCATAGTCTAAAACATTTAGATTTTCAGCAACTGCTTCTCGTGTTAAATTGGTTCCAGAAAAACTTACGACTCTATCAAAAATAGACAAAGCATCACGCATTGCGCCGTCGGCTTTTTGAGCGATTATATGCAAAGCATCGTCATCTGCCGTTATGTTTTCTTTGTCACAAATAATTTTTAAATAATTTTTAGCATCTAAAACTCCAATTCGTTTGAAATCAAAAATTTGACAACGAGATAAAATAGTCGGAATAATTTTATGCTTCTCTGTGGTCGCTAAAATAAAAATAGCATGAGCTGGAGGCTCTTCTAGTGTTTTTAAAAAGGCATTGAAAGCTGCTTGTGAAAGCATGTGTACTTCATCTATAATATATACCTTGTACTTGCCAGTCTGAGGTGGAATTCGAACTTGCTCGGTTAAACTTCTGATGTCATCTACTGAATTATTCGAAGCTGCATCTAACTCAAAAATATTAAACGCAAAATCTTCATCAGCAGAAATTTCTGCATCTTGTTGATTGATGTTTTTTGCCAAGATTCGTGCACAAGAAGTTTTTCCAACACCACGCGGACCCGTAAACAACAATGCTTGTGCTAAATGATTATTTTTGATAGCATTTTCTAGCGTATTTGTAATGGCTTGTTGCCCAACAACATCCTCAAAATTTTGAGGACGGTATTTACGCGCAGAAACGATAAAATGCTCCATTATTTAAATAAAATTTTTAACAAAAATAGACATCTTATCTATTTTCTACAAGTGGGTTTCTTAAGAAAATGCTAAAGTTGTAAACAAGTTGTAAATAGATAGAGCATCGCTTGTTTATATTACATTTATATAATTCAAATAGTCTATTTTTGTGGTATTATTTCTGTAAATTTTAGAAATAAAAATATACTATTTTTGAGTTTTTTAACCCGTATAATTATTTGCAAATGTCTATTATAAAATCTGTTAGTATCGTAAGCTTTTTAGTATTATTGATTTCTTGTTTGGGATTTACTGAAAAAAAAGAGATTGAATCCAAAGTAGCCCATATGTCTAAAAAGGAGAATAAGGTTGCTTATTTTGCAAGTGGATGTTTTTGGTGTGTAGAAGCTGTTTTTGAAAGTGTTATTGGAGTAGATGAAGCTATTTCTGGGTATGCAGGAGGCCATACATTAAACCCAACTTACCAAACAATTGGAACCGGAAAAACAGGGCACGCAGAAACTGTGGCTGTGTATTACAATCCCAAAAAAGTAAGTTTTAAAACTTTGGTAACTGTGTTTTTTGGTTCTCACGATCCAACTACTAAAAATGGTCAACACCCAGATTATGGAACACAATATCGTTCTATTGCTTTTTATTCAACAGATAGTGAAAAGAAAATTATAGAAGCTGCAATTACTAAACTAAACCAAGAAATTTACTCAGGTAAGATAGTTACAGAAATAACCAAACATACCAAATTTTATAAAGCTGAAGATTACCATCAAGATTATGAAAAAAGAAACCCCAATCAAGGGTATGTGAGAGCAGTCTCTATTCCAAGATTAAATAAATTCAAAAATAAATTTCCAGAGTTGTTAAAAAAAGAAGCCAAATAAAAAACTATAACTTGTGGTTTAATGAGCAAATCCTTGAGGAGCTACTTTGTCAACTACCAATCTTTTTTCTCTGTTGGCAATTTCCCAAGCTGTGTGAAAAATCAAACGTGTTCTTTTTGCTAATAGATTGTATTCAATTTTATCAGGAGTATCTGTTGGCCTGTGGTAATCCTCGTGAGTACCATTAAAATAAAAGATAACAGGGACATTCATTTTTGCAAAGTTGTAATGGTCGGATCTATAGTAAAAACGATTAGGATCGTCTTTGTCATTGAATGTATAGTCTAAATTAATATTGGTATATTTTGAATTTATATTTTCAGATACTTGGTGAAGTTCTGTACTCAATTTATCTGAACCAATTAAATACACATAATTAGAATCAATGGTATGCGCTTTATCAATTCTACCTATCATGTCAATATTTAAATTACACACCGTTTTTTTTAGTGGGAAAATTGGATTTTCTGTATAGTATTTTGATCCTAATAAACCTTTTTCTTCACCAGTAACGTGAAGAAATAATAAAGATCTCTTAGGGCCTTTTCCTTCTTTTACCGCCTGTTTAAATGCTTTAGCAATTTCTAAAATTGCAACAGAACCAGAGCCGTCATCGTCTGCACCATTATAAATTTCTCCATCATGATTTCCAACATGATCTAAATGTGCTGAGATCACAATAACCTCATCAGGTTTTTCCGTTCCTTGAATATATGCCAAAACATTTTCTGAGTCTTTTAGTGATACTCCTCTCGCATTTTTATTCAAAAATTTTGCAGGAACCTCTTGAAAATAATCATTTCCTCCTAATGGAGAAGGAATTTTTTGACCAACATAAAATTCTTTTAAGTAATTAACAGCTTTTTTTTGTCCTGCTTCTCCGGTGTCTCTTCCCTCAAATTCATCTGAAGCAAAAATATATAAATGTGTTTTTAAGTTTTCTGCTGTAATCGATTTTGCAAACTCAACAGCATAATCTGTTATCGTATCTTTTTTAGAGATGTTATGACTAATACTGCATGCTATAAAAAGAGAAAGGCAAAAAATAGGTAGTATTTTTTTCATGAAGTTATTTTAAATAATTTTTTAAATATATGATTTTAAAATTATATAATTCTCAGACAATAGTATCATTAAATTTTAGTGATCACAAATTGTGCTAGCGTTTTATTGAACCTAACAAGTTCTTTGGGGAATAACGTTGTGAAGGCATTTGCTTTGATTAATTCACTTGGTGAGCCAAAATGAAATGTATCTGAAGATAAAAGCATCATTTCATCTGCTAGTTGAATTGCTAAATTTACCTCATGAGAAGATATGATAATTGTTTTTTGAGTCTTTAAAACGAGCTCTTTTAACAAAGAAAATATTTTAATCGTATGATGCATGTCTAAATGTGCTGTTGGCTCATCTAGAATGATAATTTCGGTATCTTGAGCTAAGGCTCTTGCGATTAAAACTCTTTGAAGTTGCCCATCACTTAATTCATGAAAACGGCTATTTTTAAGATGTTCAATTTCTGTTTGCTCAATAGCCACTTCTATTTTTTCGATATCAGAAGCACAAAGTTTATCAATCCAATTTGTGTAAGGTTGTCTTCCAAGAGCAATTAACTCATAAACGGTTAGTTGGCTTTCCGGTAGGCGTTCTGTTAATACCAAGCTCAACTGTGTAGAAAGTTCTTTTTCAGACAGTTCCTGTATGTTTTTTTGGTTGATAAATATTTTACCTGAAAGCGGCTCTTGAACTTTAGAAAGTGTTCTTAGTAACGTAGATTTTCCGATTCCGTTTTTACCTAAAATAGCAACTAGTTTTCCTTTTTTAATTTCTAAGTTGATTTCTGATCTTATAATTTTTGTCCTCTTTTTTTGCTGATATCCGATTGTTAGATTTTCAGTTTTAAGCACAATATTTTCTTTTGAATTCTTCATTTACACGTACAGTTTCTTTTTTCGAACCAACAACCAAATAACAACAGGTGCTCCAAAAAATGAGGTGATGGCATTTATAGGGAGTATAAAATCGCTGGTTGGTAATTGTGCAATAGAATCACAAATTAATAGAATAATGGCCCCAATTATTGCAGTAGCAGGTAATAATATTTTATGATTAGAACTCGAAAAAATTATTTTTGTAATGTGTGGAACTGCAAGTCCTACAAAAGCAATCGGGCCAGAAAAAGCAGTAATCACCCCTGTTAAAAGACTTGTAATGAGTAAAATAATATTCCTACTTTTTTTTATATTTATCCCTAAACTTTTTGCGTAACTTTCTCCCAATAACAAACTATTCAACGGCTTAATAACGAAGATTGTTCCAACAATTCCAACACAATAAATACAGGAAAGAACGATTAATTCATTCCAAGATAAATTGCCCAAACTTCCAAAACTCCAAAACAGGTATTGTTGAATTTGAGCCGCTTCACTAAAGTAGGCTAAAACACTTATCACTGCAGATGTTAAAGAACCAAACATCAATCCAATAATTAAAATAGACATGGTATTTCTTACTTTATTTGCAGCTAAAATTACTGATGATAATACTAAAAAAGCACCAAAACTGGCGGCAATGGGTAGTGATAAATTAGAAAGCGAGTTTGTTAGTAATGCTCCACCAAAAATAGAAGATCCTAAAATTAAGATCGCAACACCCAAGCTTGCACCAGAGGAGATGCCCAAGACAAAAGGACCTGCTAAAGGGTTTCTAAATAGGGTTTGCATTAATAAGCCACAAACAGACAAACCAGAACCTACTAAAATTGCTGTGATTGCTTTAGGAACTCTAAAATTAATAATGATTGTTTCCCAACTATCTTTGCTAATATCTCCACCAAAAAGGATATTAAAGATGTCTTTAAAGGGAATTGGAACAGACCCAAAACGAATGTTTATAAAAAAGAAAACGATCAGTATTACCGATAGAAGTAAAAAGTGATTTGTATGGTTTTTTTCTTTCATATAATCATTCCTATCAAAAAGGGAACCTATTTTTTGTATTCAGATAAAAAAGCAACTAATTTTTCAATAGCGATTCCCCTATGAGAAATTGAATTTTTTTCTACAGAAGACATTTCGGCAAAAGAAGCAGTGTGATTTTCGGGTTTAAAAATAGGATCATATCCAAAACCTTTTTCACCTTGTTTTTTTGTTAAAATTTCTCCTTTACAAATCCCCTCAAAAAGAAATTTTTCTTCATTTAAATTTAAAGAAATAGCCGTTCTAAATTGTGCTTTTCGATTTGTTTTATTTTTTAATTTAGCCAATAATTTTTGCATGTTGTTCTCAGAATTACAGGGTTTACCCGCAAAACGTGCAGAGTATACTCCCGGTTTTCCTTTTAAAATTTCTACCTATAAACCGGTATCATCTGCAAAACAATTGTATCCAAATTTTTGGGTGATATAATCTGCTTTTAACTGAGCATTCCCTTCCAAGGTAGTTTCAGTTTCCTCAATTTCATCAAAACATTGAATATCTTTCAAGCTTAAAAGCTCAATTGTATTTGGTAATATTTCTTTAACTTCTTTTAGTTTGTTAGGATTGTTAGTTGCAAAGACAAGTTTCATAATATTGCAGATGGTGGTTTGAAAATAGAAAACCAAAGTTACAAAGTTTTAGTGCTTCAAATTTAAAAAATTAGAAAATAGTATGTTACGAAATTCGTTACTCATGATGATAAGGTTCATTTTTAAGAATGCTAAAACCTCTGTAGAGTTGCTCTACTATAAACAATCGAATCATTTGGTGAGAAAATGTCATTTTAGACAATGCTATTTTTCCAATAGATTTTTTATAGACGGCTTCAGAAAAGCCATAAGGTCCTCCAACAACCAATACCAATCGTTTAAGACCCATATTCATCTTCTTTTGCAGGTATTTAGAAAATTCAATTGAAGTAAAGTGTTGTCCTTTTTCATCTAACAATATTAAATGATCTGTTTTTTGGAGTTTTGAAAGTATCAGTTCTCCTTCTTTTTCTTTTTGCTGAATTTCGCTTATTTTTTTTGCATTTTTAAGATCAGCAATAATCTCAAATTCAAATTTTATATAATGTTTTAATCGGTTTTGATATTCATCAATTAATTTTATTAATTGGGGGTTATCAGTCTTTCCGATGGCGAGTAATTTAATTTTCATGATGCAAAATTATGAATTATGAATTACGAATTACTATTTTTACATCAGAATAAAATGACTTATGATATCAGAAGCACTATTTGAAAAAGAATTAGAACTCATTATTTCTAATGCAATTAGAGAAGATGTAGGTATTGGAGATCATACTTCTCTGTCCTGCATTCCTAAAACCTCATTAGGGAAGGCACAGTTATTGGTAAAAGAAAAGGGTATTATTGCTGGGGTTTCTTTTGCTAAAAAAGTGTTTAATTATGTGGATTCGAATTTAAAAGTAGAAACCCATATAAATGATGGAGAAAATGTGGTTGTTGGTGATGTTGTTTTTCATGTTTCAGGCAGTTCTCAATCTATTTTAATGGCAGAAAGATTGGTTTTAAACGCGATGCAAAGAATGTCAGCAATTGCGACTAAAACTGCCTATTTTGTTGATTTAGTAAAAGGAACAAAAACTAAAATTTTAGATACAAGAAAAACTACCCCGGGCATTCGGGCATTAGAAAAATGGGCTGTTAAAATAGGAGGCGGTGTCAACCACCGTTTTGCCCTCTATGACATGATAATGATTAAAGACAATCATATTGATTTTGCTGGCGGTATTTCACAAGCAATTTCCAAAACAAAAAACTATCTAGCAGAGAAAAATATTGATATTAAAATAATTGTAGAAGCAAGAAGCATTGACGAAATCAAGGAAATTCTTTCTAATGAGGGTGTGTACAGAATTCTAATTGATAACTTTAATTTTGAAGACACAAAAAAAGCGGTACAATTGATTGGAGGTAGTTGTTTAACAGAATCTTCTGGTGGTATTACAGAAAAGACCATCAAAAAATATGCAGCATGTGGAGTCGATTTTATTTCCTCCGGGGCCCTTACTCATTCCGTTTGTAACTTAGACCTGAGTTTAAAAGCAATGTAAGATCTTAGCCGTAGGGTATAAAATATTTATGTATGGACAACCACTTTGATAGTAAAGAATATGTGAAAATTGATTTTAGTAAAACTAAAATTAAGAAGGGTGAATATGATAATTGCACCTTTACCAATTGTAATTTTGAAAACACACATGCCTCAAATATTCAGTTTGTAGAAACTGAGTTTATCGATTGTAATTTTAGCAACGCCCTCATAAAGTCTTCAGCCTTTAGAGAGGTTCATTTTATAAATTGCAAAATGATAGGTGTAAAATTTAATGAATGCGATCCTTTTTTATTGCAATTTTTATTCAAGGATTGCCAATTAAATTTCTCTTCTTTTTTTCAATTAAAAATTCCTTCAACACAATTTTTAAATTGTAATTTACAAGATGTAGATTTTACAGAAACAGTTTTGACAAATTCTGTTTTTGCGAATTGTGATTTAAGGGGTGCTCTTTTTGAAAGCTCTAACATAGAAAAATCAGATTTTAGATCTGCTTTTAATTTTAATATAAACCCAAATCATAACAAACTAAAAGGAGGGAAGTATTGCAAAGAAAATATAGCTGGATTGTTAAATGATTTCAAGATCAATATAGAATAATTAATGACCAAAGAAATAGAAAATAAGCTTGGAAAAGTACCAATTCTAAATGTTTTGGTATCTTTTGGAAAAAAAATTAAAATCCCAGGTTTAAATGGAATGTCTTTGTATGATGTTGTAGAAATGTATAGCATAGGTATTTTAAAAGGTGCTTTAACAACAAGAGCAGGAGGTATTGCTTTTAGTTTTTTTATGGCTGTTTTTCCATTCATGCTTTTTATTTTAACATTAATTCCATACATACCAATTGAGGGTTTTCAAGATGGCTTGTTCTCTTTTATCAAAGAAATTTTACCCCCTCAAACTTTTGAAGCTGTAAATACGGTTTTAGTAGATATTATTAACAATCAATACGGAGGTTTGCTTTCTTTTGGTTTTATAGTCTCTATTTTTTTAATGACAAATGGTGTCAATGCAATTTTTGGAGGTTTTGAATACTCCTATCATGTAACAGATGTAAGAAACGTTTTTAGAGCGTATTTTGTCTCTTTAGGGGTTTCCTTATTAATGTCTCTATTTTTAATAGTCACCATAACCTCCCTTATACTTTATCAAGTAGCATTGTCTAAAATAGATGAAGCAGGTTGGTTAAATACAAGTGATTTAAATTTATTCTATTTGGGTAAAAATGCCCTTTTTTTAGTGATGCTTTTTACAATTGTTTCTTTACTTTTTAGATATGGAACCACACAAGGAAAAGAAACAAAGTTTTTTTCTGCTGGTGCAATTTTAACAACAGTAGTTTCTTTGTTTACCTTTTATTTGTTTGGTATTTATGTTGTGAAATTTGCACAATACAACCAATTGTATGGCTCTATAGGTACCCTTTTAATTTTAATGTTATTTGTGTGGTTAAACGCTATAATTTTACTGCTAGGATTTGAGTTAAACGCTTCCTTATATAGTTTAAGAAGAAGAAATAAAACCGTTACAACTTCCTAGAAAGTATAACTTTTTTACGATATTTGTGCTTTCACAGTTCAACAGGTTTTCTAGAGTGCTATTTTTGAAAATCGATTACTGATAACATAAAAATGATCTCTGATCATTGATAACTGAACACTGTTTATGATGAAACCAAGTATTCCCAAAGGAACAAGAGATTTTTCACCAATAGAGGTAGCAAATCGTTCGTCTATTATGAATACCATTAAAACTTCTTTTGAAATCTTTGGATTTCAACCGATAGAAACTCCGAGTTTTGAAAACGCTTCAACTTTAATGGGTAAATATGGTGAAGAAGGCGATAGACTTATTTTTAAGATTTTGAATTCTGGAGATTTTTTAGCAAAAACTGATGAAAAATTTCGACTAGAAAAAGACAGTTTAAAATTAACCCCACAAATTTCTGAAAAAGCATTGCGTTACGACTTAACTGTTCCTTTTGCTAGATATGTTGTTCAGCATCAAAACGACATTACATTTCCTTTTAAAAGATATCAAGTGCAACCTGTTTGGAGAGCAGACAGACCTCAAAAAGGCCGCTTTCGAGAATTTTTTCAATGTGATGCAGATGTTGTTGGGAGTAAATCATTATGGCAAGAAGTAGAACTTGTTCAATTGTATGATACTGTTTTCACTAAATTAGGGTTAGCAGGAACAACCATTAAAATAAACAATAGAAAAATACTTTCTGGGATTGCAGAGGTTATTGGTGCTCAAGATAAACTTATTGATTTTACAGTTGCTCTGGATAAGTTAGATAAAATTGGTAAAGAAGGTGTTGTGAAAGAAATGATTGCTAAAGGAATTCCTGAAGATGCAATAGTGAAAGTTGACCCTCTTTTTAATTTTACAGGTTCTAATTCAGAAAAACTAGCGTGTTTAGAAAAGATGTTGGCTGACTCTAGTGAAGGAAAAAGTGGGGTAGATGAATTGCGTTTTGTAATAAATTCTATTGCAGAACTTGGTTTAGAAACTGCTAGTTTAGAGTTAGATGTAACCCTGGCAAGAGGTTTAAATTATTACACAGGAGCAATTTTTGAAGTGTCTGCACCAAAAGGAGTAAAAATGGGTTCTATTGGTGGTGGTGGAAGATATGATGATTTAACAGGTATATTTGGATTGAAAGATGTTTCTGGAGTTGGAATTTCTTTTGGTTTGGACAGAATTTATTTAGTTCTTGAAGAATTAGGCTTGTTTAAAACAGATGATTTGCCAAAGCCAAAAGTTATTTTCTTAAATTTTAACGAAACTTCAGATCTTCTAATAATGAAAGCAATCAAGATTTTGCGAGAAAATAATATAAAATCTGAATTTTATCCAGATCTAGGTCTAAGCAATAAGCAACAAAAACGTCAATGGAAGTATGTAACGAATAGAGAGATACAATTTGTTGTTTCTAAAGTAGAAAACAATCTATTCCCTTTAAAAAATATGATTTCAGGTGAAATTACGAATTATTCTTTAGCTGAATTGGTTCAGCAATTAAAATAAAACAGCAACAAGACCAGATTATTAAGATCTTTCTTAACTGGGGAAATTTATAGAGTCATAACTATAATTTATAAAATATATATATTAATACGATGTAAACTCGTAAATTTGCAACTTAATAAAGAATGAAATGTTTGAACTGAACAGCAAAATGAATGACGAAAGAATAGACGAAATCGGAGAAAATCATGTAGCAACTTCTGCACAAAATCCATTGAGGGCAGATGCATTTGATATTTCTGATGAAGAGAAAATTAACAGAATCCAAAAAAATGTAAAAGAAATATTGCATACTTTAGGAATGGATCTAGAGGATGACAGTCTTCAAGGAACCCCCAAGAGGGTTGCCAAAGCTTTTGTAAATGAATTATTTATGGGGTTGAACCCTGTAAATATGCCAAAGGCATCTACTTTTGAGAATAATTATAATTATGGGGAAATGTTGGTAGAGAAGAACATTGTTGTGTATTCTACCTGTGAGCATCATTTATTGCCAATTATTGGGAGAGCACACGTTTCTTATATATCTAATGGTAAAGTAATTGGCTTGTCTAAAATGAACCGAATTGTAGAGTATTTTGCAAAAAGACCTCAAGTACAAGAGCGGTTAACGATGCAAATCGTCCAAGCTCTGCAAGAAGCACTAGGAACAGATGATGTTGCCTGCGTAATTGATGCAAAACATTTGTGTGTTAATTCTAGAGGAATAAAAGATATTGAAAGCTCAACGGTAACTTCTGAGTTTGGTGGAAAATTCAAAGAGAAAGAAACTAGAAAAGAGTTTTTGCACTATTTGCAGATGGATACTTTGTTTTAAATATCCTAAAATTATTTTATAAAACCCATTTTATTAGTTTAAAATGGGTTTTTTATTTGTTTTATTGATCAATCTCATTTGAAATCTATATTATTAGATTTTTTATATTCTTATTAAATAATAGTTTATATCTATAGTTTGGAAGAGATGTTTTTATCAATTACAGAAAAATGAATAATCTAGATCAAACTCTTTTTTTTATAAAATTACAGTCTTAAATGAACTATAAAAACTACAATTAGTTTACGCTAGTATTCAATTTATTTACCGTTATTCTTATTCTTATTATTATTATTATTATTATGCAATAACCATACAACAACTTTACTTTGTTTCTACTAACTTGTAGCCGAATTTAAAGGCTATTTTACAGGGTAACTATATGTTTTTAAACAATTTATATTTACCTATATAAAGATTCTTAGTTTGGTTATGTATGTTTTTTGTTGTGGTAGTTTATTGTTTACTCTATAATTATTTATTTAATATTGAGGAATAATATGTTTAATTTATTAATAAAAAAACACATATCAATGCTTAAAAGAGTTTCATTTTTATTTGTCATTTTCAGTATATCGATTTCAGCTCAAGTAACTTCTTTGGGAAACGGTAGTTACACCAATTCACATCCCGGTGCAGATAGCGCTGGTAGAAATGGGTATCCTTCTGGTGCTCCACAATTATCAGGAAATGCCCAAGGAAAACCAGTGCCGACAAATGATTGGTGGTCTAAATTGGTCAAAGAAAACCATGCAGATAATTTATTCAATTATCCAATGACTATGAAAACTACCAACACAGGTTTAATCGTTACTTACATTCCTTCAGGTGTTATTGGAGATTCTGCTCCTATAGAAGTTGGTTTAAAAGGTTTAAATACTACAAAAGCTACTGTATCTGATTTTTCAGATTGGACAGTTACAATGAACTGGAAAGACAATGCCCACGAACTAAAAGCGACTTCTGGTATTGGTATGCCTTTTTTATATTTTGAAAAAGACAATGATGATGTGGTAGAAATTAAAATTAATTCTGGTAATGTTACCATTTCTAATGAGGTATTAATCATAGAAAATGCTTCCGACAATCAAGATTTTATTTTTTATGCACCTTCTGGAAGTACGTGGTCTTCATCAGGTAATTTATATACATCCTCTTTAAATGGCGAAAATTACTGGTCTATGGCTATGTTACCTCAAAATACCAGTAACGTAAATGGAGTCGCACAAGAATTAAAAAAATATGCGTATGTTTTTCCTGCCAATACAACAACTTCATGGAATTATAACGAAAGCAATTCTATTTTAAAAACAACTTTTAATGTAGTACCAGATGTAAAAGAAGGTTCAAATTCTAATATGCTATTGGGTTTATTACCCCACCAATGGTACAATTTAAGTTCAAATTCTCCAGTACCAAGTTCATATACATATGGTTCTGTGAGAGGAGAATTAAAAATGCTAGAAGGGAATAGTTTTACGGTTCAAAATACCTTTAAAGGAATTCTACCTACGATACCTTACTTAGCAAATTATAGCGACGGATTTAGTCCTTCTGAAATGGAACTTAAAATTTCTCAAATCGAAAATGATGGTTTAGCAACTTGGACAGATTCTTACAATGAAGGACAGGTAATGAATCGTTTGGTTCAAACAGCTAGAATTGCAGATCAGACGGGTAATATAGAAGCAAGAGATAAAATGATTGCAACTGTTAAAGAACGTTTAGAAGATTGGTTAACCTATCAATCAGGTGAAGTTGCTTTTTTATTTTATTACAATAGTACTTGGTCTACGATGCTAGGATATCCTGCAGGTCATGGTCAAGATAGTAACATAAATGATCACCATTTTCATTGGGGATATTTTATTCATGCAGCTGCTTTTATGGAGCAATTTGAGCCTGGATGGTCTACAAAATGGGGAGAGATGATTAATATTTTAATTAGAGATGCAGCTTCTACTGATAGAAATGATACAAAATTCCCATTTTTAAGAAATTTCAGCCCTTATGCAGGGCATAGTTGGGCCAATGGTTTTGCAAGTTTCCCTCAGGGAAATGATCAAGAATCTACTTCAGAAAGTATGCAATTCGCATCTTCATTAATTCATTGGGGAACCATTACAGAGAATACTTCTATTAGAGATTTAGGAATTTATATTTATACTACAGAACAAACCGCTATCGAAGAATATTGGTTTGATGTTTATGATCGTAATTTTTCATCGAATCAGCAATATAGTTTGGTTTCTAGAGTCTGGGGTAATTCTTATGATAATGGAACATTTTGGACTTCAGATATTGCAGCTTCATATGGTATAGAAATGTACCCAATACATGGTGGCTCTTTTTATTTAGCCCACAATCAAGAGTATTCTAAAAATTTATGGAATGAAATTTCAACAAATACAGGGGTATTAAGTAAAGAAAATAATGATAATTTATGGCATGATACCTACTGGAAATATTTATCTTTTACCAATCCACAAGAAGCCGTAAATTTATACAATGCGTATCCAGAAAGAAATTTAAAGTTCGGTATTTCTGACGCACAAACCTACCATTGGTTACATTCTGTTAATGCTATGGGTGTTGTAGATGCTTCAATTACGGCAGATTATCCTATTGCGTCCGTTTTTAAACAAAATGATGAAACTACTTATGTAGCTCATAATTATTCGGATTCAGAAATTACAGTAACTTATTCTGATGGGTTTCAATTAACAGTGTCTGCAAATACAATGGCAACTAATAGGGATATTGACGTTTCTGGTGAGATCTCTTCAGATTTTACTCAAGCTTATCCAAATGGAAGTGTAAATTTATCAACAACAGTCTCTGGTTCTGGAATTACTAAAGTAGAATTCTTTGATGGATCAACTTTATTAGGAGAAGATACTGCAGCTCCTTATGAAATGAAAGCAGAAAATCTTTCATTAGGTATTCACGGTTTTTTCTCAAAAGTTTATCAGAATGATAATTTTAATGTTACCAATAGTATAAATGTTGTGGTTGGCGAACAGGTACCATACTCTGGAACGGCTTTTCAAATTCCAGGAGTTATAGAACCAGGAAATTACGATAAATTTCAAGGAGGTGTTGGCCAAAATATATCGTATTTAGATTTATCTCTTAACAACTCAGGAGATTATAGAACTGACGAATATGTAGATTCAGAACTAAATAATTCTGAAGGTCCAATAGTTGGTTGGTTTTCTGCTGGAGAATGGATGGAATATACCATAGATGTTCAAACTGCCGGGAAGTACGATATGAGTTTTAGATATGCTTCTGGGAACTCAAGTGGAGGAGGTCCTTTTTATTTTGAAATTGATGGAAAAAAAATAAGTCAAGACATCTCTGTCCCAAACTCAAACGATTGGGATAATTGGGCTACAAAAACAGTTTCAAATATTGAGCTAAACAAAGGAGTAAAAAAACTAAGGTTATTTATTGTAGATGGAGAATTTAACTTAGGTAGAATGACATTCGCCTACAATAGTCCTTTAAGTTATGTGCCTCCTGTTGCAGATGCAGGACAAAATGTAGTGGTTACGTTACCAAATACTACCGCTGTTTTAGATGGAAGTTTAAGTAAAGACCCAGAAGGGGAGACTATTACTTATAGTTGGGAACAGATTTATGGTCCGTCTACTATCACTTTTAGTGATAACAAATCTGTTTCTCCATCAGTCTCTAACCTTGTTGAAGGGGTTTATAAGTGTAAATTAACAATTAGTGACGGCACCTATGAAGACTCTTCAGATGTTTTGATTATTGTTTCTTCAACCGGGAATTCAAGTCCATCAATTTCTATTACTTCTCCATCAGATGGAGCTGCTTTTAGAGAAAATGACGACATTACTATTTCAACAATAACTAGTGACTTAGATGGTAGCGTTGCGTTGGTAGAATTCTATAGCGGGGATACAAAAATTGGAGAAGATACTACTGATTCTTTTGAATTTACTTGGAGTGGGGCAAGTATTGGGAATCATCAACTTACCGCGGTTGCAACAGATAATAACGGTGCAAAAACTACTTCAGAAATTGTCAATGTTACTGTTTCTGAGAAAAGATCTTGTACAGTAACATCTTCTGATGCGCAACAAGGAAGCTTTTCTACAGGCTACGAGGTTATTTATGAGACGATTGGTAACAGTGTAGTAATTTCATTTACATTATTGGACACAGATAAGTCTGGTGTTGTTGCTTATTTATGGAAAGAATCACCTTTTGGAGAAACTCAAATGGAACAAGTTTCAGGTTTAACTTTTTCTAAAACTATCAGTGGTTTTACAATTGGTGATACAATAAGTTATGCATGTAAGTTTGCTTTTGCTGGAGGTTTGTCTGCTACAAAATATGTGAGTTATGTGGTAGGTGATAATTGTTCTGGAAGTAATTCAGATACAGACGCTCCTGAGAATTTTACAGCTACAATTGGAGATGTAACTTCTAGATCTGTTGAAATTTTACTAAATGCAACTGATGATTCAGGTTCTGTATTGTATACTGTTTCCATTGGTTCGAACTCACAGGATATAAAAGGAGATTCTGGTGCTGAAACCTCTTTAATCATCAATAATTTAAATCCTGAAACCTCATATACTTTTAATGCAATCGCTAAAGATTTAACTGGTAACCTGGCCTCTAATAACCCAATTAGTATTCAAGCTACAACAAATGAGGATACAAATTCATCTTGTTCAGGTGAAAGTGGAGAGGCTCAACAAGGAGCTTTTGCTTCCGGATATTCCTATAATTTTGAAACAATAGGAACTGATGTGAAGTTTACTTTTGAGTTGTTAGACGCAGATAAATCAGGTGTTGTTGCTTACTTATGGAGACAAACTCCTTTTGGAGAAATTCAAATGAATAATGCAGGTGGAAAAAAGTTTACCAAAACAATTAGTGGTTTTACTAATGGAGAAACCATTCGTTATGCCTGTAAATTTGCTTATGCTGGTGGATTGGCTGTAACAAAATATTTTTCATATACGGTGGGTGATAAGTGTTTATTAAATGTAGAAGACCATATATTAATGCAGTCGGTTAGGTTCTTTCCAAATCCTGTTAAAAGTATTTTATACATAGATTCACCACTAAGAACTCTTGAAAAGGTTGAAATTTATTCTTTAATTGGTAAAAAGCTAAAAGCATTTAATTCAAATTTAGAAAATGTATATGTTGATGAATTATCTAGTGGATTATATTTAGTAAGAGTTTCGTCTAAAGATGGTTCTTTTACAACAAAGTTTTTAAAAGAATAAAATAATTGATATTTTTATTAAAAAACCCGTTTAGAATTTTCTAAACGGGTTTTTTGTATTTAATTTTACTTTGTGGGCTATTGAGAGCTCTATTCATTAATAATTTAATGAAGTAGTATACTCAGTTACATAAAATATATTATTTATGAACGAGTACCCATTCTCCTTTTTCAATCAAAGGAATTGCTTGTTTAAATTTTACTTCTTTTTCTTCACCACTCATTACATTTTTAATTGTAATTCGCTCATTTCTTCCAATTTTAGGTTGCTCTCTCACAACAGTTTCAACCGGTTCTTGCTGTCTAGAGTTTTGGATTGCTTGCTCTGAAGTATTTTGAACAGTTGCTTTACTTGTGCTTACACGTTCTCTTTTTTGTTTTCGTGCTTCAGAGATTTGATTTCTATTTTGTGCAGGTAATTCTCCTTTAAACAAGAAAGATAGTACTTCTCTATTTATTTGGTCAACAGTGATTTTGAACAATTCAAAAGCTTCAAATTTATAAATTAATAATGGATCTTTTTGTTCATAAGAAGCATTTTGGACAGACTGTTTTAAATCATCCATTTTACGTAAATGATCTTTCCAGTTTTCATCAATAATGGCTAGAGTGATGTTTTTTTCAAAGTCTGTAATTAAACTTTTCCCTTCACTTTCATAGGCTTCTTTTAAGTTGGTAACTACCTGTAAAGATTTAATGCCATCTGTAAAAGGTACTACTATGCGTTCGTATCTATCACCTTCATTTTCAAATACATCTTTTATAACTGGGTAAGCTAAGACGGCATTTCTTTCAATTTTGTTTTTATAGTGTTCAGCAACAAAATCATATAATTTGTTTGTAATTTCTTTTTCAGATAATTTTTCAAATTCTTCCTCAGTAAAAGGCGAAGTTATAGACGAAAAACGAATCAATTCGAATTCGAAATTTTGAAAATCTTTTGCAGCTTTATTTTGAATAATAATAGACTCACATGTATCATAAATCATATTTGCAATGTCTACTTGTAGACGTTTACCGTCTAGCGCATGGCGTCTTCTTTGGTACACAAATTCACGTTGAGAGTTCATGATATCATCATATTCTAACAAACGCTTTCTGATTCCAAAATTATTTTCTTCAACTTTCTTTTGCGCTCTTTCAATCGATTTGGTAATCATAGAATGCTGTATTACTTCGCCTTCTTTTAAGCCCATTCGATCCATCATTTTGGCAATTCTTTCAGAACCAAACAAACGCATTAAGTTGTCATCTAAAGCTACATAAAACTGAGAAGAGCCAACATCTCCTTGTCTACCTGCACGTCCTCTTAGTTGTCTATCTACACGTCTAGAATCATGTCTTTCAGTACCAATAATTGCCAAACCTCCAGCATTTTTAACTTCTTCAGATAATTTAATATCCGTTCCACGACCTGCCATATTTGTTGCAATTGTTACGATACCAGGTTTACCAGCTTCAGCAACAACATCAGCTTCACGTTTGTGTAATTTAGCATTTAAAATATTGTGAGGAATTTTACGCATTTGTAACATTCTACCTAATAATTCAGATATTTCTACTGAAGTAGTACCAACTAAAACAGGTCTTTTTTCAGCTACTAATTTAACAATGTCGTCAATAACTGCATTGTATTTTTCACGGGCTGTTTTATAGATTAAATCTTCTTGGTCATCTCTTTGAATAGGCTTGTTTGTTGGTATTTCTACGACATCTAATTTGTAGATTTCCCACAATTCACCAGCTTCAGTAATAGCAGTTCCTGTCATACCAGACAGTTTTCTATACATTCTAAAGTAATTTTGCAATGTAACTGTAGCAAAAGTTTGAGTTGCATCTTCAATTTTTACATTTTCCTTTGCTTCAATTGCTTGGTGTAACCCATCTGAATATCGGCGACCGTCCATAATACGTCCAGTTTGCTCGTCAACGATCATTACTTTGTTTTCCATTACAACATATTCAACATCTTTTTCAAAAACAGTATATGCTTTTAAAAGTTGATTCATTGTATGAATTCGTTCACTTTTGATACTGAAGTCTTTGTACAGTTCTTCTTTTTGAGAAGCCTTTTCTTCAGAAGTAATTTCTGAAGCATCAATTTTACCAATTTTAACTCCAATATCTGGTAGAACAAAGAAGTTTTCATTTGCTGTTTTTTTAGATAAATCTGCAATTCCTTTATCAGTTAAATCAATTTGATTATTTTTTTCTTCAACAACAAACCATAAGTCCTTATCAACTTCTGGCATTAACTTGTTGTTGTCTTGCATGTAGATATTTTCTGTTTTTTGCAAGATTTGTTTTATCCCTTCTTGTGATAAAAACTTAATTAAAGCTTTGTTTTTAGGCAAACCTCTATAAACTCTTAACAATAAGAATCCACCTTCTTTGTCATCACCTTCTTTAATTAATTTTTTAGCTTCTGCTAAAACACCCACCAAATGTTGTTTTTGTAAAGTAACTAGATCAGCGACTAGAGGTTTTAATTCGTTGAATTCGTGTCTGTCTCCTTGTGGAACTGCTCCTGAGATTATTAACGGAGTTCTAGCATCATCAATTAAAACAGAATCTACTTCATCAATAATGGCATAATTTGGTGCTCTTTGAACTAGATCATCTTTAGAACTCGCCATGTTATCACGTAAATAATCGAATCCAAACTCATTATTTGTTCCGTAGGTAATGTCTGCGTTGTATGCTTTTCTTCGAGCATCAGAGTTTGGTTGATGGTAATCGATACAGTCTGTAGTAAAACCGTGAAATTCAAAAATTGGTCCCATCCATGCTTTATCACGCTTTGCTAAATAATCATTTACAGTAACTAAGTGAACCCCATTTCCTGTCAATGCATTTAAATAAACAGGTAAAGTAGAAACCAATGTTTTTCCTTCACCAGTCATCATTTCTGCAACTTTTCCTTGATGGAGCACAGAACCACCAATTAATTGTACATCGTAATGAACCATATCCCAAGTAACGGGTTTTCCAGCTGCGTCCCAAGAATTAGCCCAAAATGCTTTGTCATTTTCTAAAGTAATATTTTCTCTTTCTGCAGATAATTCTCTATCGTAAGGAGTTGCAGTAACTTCAATTTCTTCATTTTCAACAAAACGTTTTGCCGTTTCTTTTACCACGGCAAAAGCTTCTGGCATAATTTCAATTAGGGTATCTTCAGAAACCGTATACGCTTTATCTTTTAAAGTGTCTATTTCAGAGTAAATGTCTTCTTGACGGTCTATTTCTGCTGTTTTTGCTTCGATTTCTAAAGCAGTAATTTGATCATTAAACTCTTTTGTAGCAGATTTAATTTTATTTTTAAACGCGATTGTTTTCTCTCGAAGTTCATCATTAGAGAGTTTAGAAAATTCGATTTCGAATTTTTTTACATCTGTTACTATTGGTTGTAATCCTTTTAAATCCTTTTGTTGCTTATCACCCACAAAAAGTTTAATAACTGAATTTAAAATATTCATTTTATATGTTTTTTCAGTTACTTACGTAACTGTGTTATTTCAATTGAGATTCAATTTTTATTTTGCTAAAAGAAATGTTTTCGAATACATGAAAAAAAAAAAAGCCTCTTTAGAGACTTTATATTTTTGCTGTATTTAATATTCATCCTCATTCCAAAGATAATCATCTTCAGTTGGATAATCTGGCCAAATCTCAACAATTGAGTCATATGAATCTCCCTCATCTTCTATATCTTGTAGATTTTCTACTACTTCTAAAGGAGCTCCAGTTCTAATAGCATAATCTATTAACTCATCTTTGGTTGCTGGCCAAGGTGCATCTGCTAAATAAGATGCTAATTCTAACGTCCAATACATTTCTTGTTGTTTATTTTGTGCAAAAATAATTTTTTTACGCAATTATGCAAGTCTTTTTTATGAAATTTACTGTTATTGAACGTTTAAATTTCATTACCTGCTTAAAATCAATGTTTTAATTGTGAAATAAAATTTATAAATTAACAAAATCGATAAAAAAAGAACTTATTATTTTTTTTCGGGAATCCACTTAATTTCCTCTACTAATAGGTCTTTAGACAATTTTCGTGCCAACATAAAAAGATAGTCAGAAAGACGGTTTAAGTATATAATTATATTGGTATTAATTTTTTCTTGATCATTCAGTTCTACAGATAATCGTTCAGCGCGCCTACAAACACATCTTGCTATGTGACAGAATGACACAGCTTGATGACCACCAGGAAGAATAAAATGTGTCATTTGAGGAAGCTCTTCATCTATTTTATCTATTTTTTTTTCCAAAGATAGAATTGAAGTTTCATCAATTTTCGGAATATTTAATCTTTGTTTTCCACTTTTCAGTGTTTCTTTTTCAGGAGGAGTTGCAAGCATTGCTCCTAATGTGAACAATTCATTCTGGATTTGTAGTAAATAGCTTTTATTAATATCACTAATATCTTGGTCTTTTATCAAACCAATATATGAATTAAGTTCATCTACGGTTCCATAACTTTCAATCCGTAAATTGTATTTTTTAACCCTTGTTCCTCCAAAAAGAGCAGTGGTACCAGTATCGCCTGTTTTTGTATATATTTTCATTTTTTTTGAGTTTCAAGATTGAAGAGTTCAAAGTTACAACGATTATTTTCTAAAAAATTGTTAAACTCTGATCTTAAAATGTTCTTTAGCTTGTCCTTTTTTAAAAAATACGATTCCCCAATGAAAAATATCAACAGTAACCCTAACTTTTGGATGTTTTTTTATTTCAGACCAAGCTTGTTTCATTTCTTGATTCAAATAAATATCATCAAAAACCCAAATAGATTCATTTTTTATTGTGAATAAACAATCTTTAAAATATTTTAAGGTGTCTTTTTTTGTATGATTTCCATCAAAATAAATAAAATCAAATTGCTTCTCTTTTATTGCTTTTTTGATGGTGTCTTTAAAATCACCGGTAATTATATGAATATTATTAAATTTTTGCTCTTTGAATAAATTTTCGGCTATTTTACTTGTTTCCAGACATCCCTCTAGTGTGGTAATGTTAGATTTATCATTACCAATTTTAATAGCAGAAGTACTTAAACCAACAGAGGTACCTATTTCTAAAATATTTGAGGGCTTAAAATAGTCAACCAAGCGAATTAATATAGCTGCCTTTTTTTTTGAAATGCCAGCTATTTTTCCTATCTTAGATATCTCCCGTTTATTTGTTTTCAAAATTCTAGAACCAGAGCCTAAATCATTAACGAGAATCGTTTTTTTAGAATTTAATATTTGTTTTTTAATGTTTGAAAAAATCGCCAATTGATTGAGATTTATTTTTTTATAAAAACAGTGCGTTACTATATTATATACAAAAGGAGAATGCACCCCATGCTGATTTGAAGATTTTGAAAGAAATTTTATATACTCGATGATTCTAAAGCTCATATTTTAATAAAATACGAAAATAAAACAAAATTATAGCACACCACTTTTAAAAAGTGTATTTGTAATTATTGAAGATAAAAATAAAATGAAAATGAAAAAGTATTTTTTACTATTCTTATTATTCTTTATTCTTTTTTCATGTGTCTCTGGTAAAGACTTAATTTATTTACAAGGAAATCCAATTCAGAAAAAAGAATTAAAAAGAATAAATGATATTCCATACAAATTACAAGTTGATGACTTATTGAATATTGATATTATTTCTAATGAGGAAAAGTTAGTTGCAATTTTTAACAAGCAAAATTCTGGAAATCAAAATTATTCAATAGAAAACGGTTACCTTTCAGATTATAGTATTGATATTTATGGCAATATAAGAATGCCAATTTTAGGAACAATAAATGTTTTGGGATACACCACCACGGAAGTTAGAAAAAAAATTGAAAAAAAATTAAAGAAGTTTATAAAAAATAGTGAAGATATTTTTGTGTCAGTAAAATTATCGGGTATTCGATATACTGTTATTGGAGAAGTTTCAGAACCCGGGTTAAAAGTAGTTTTTCAAAACAAAGTTTCTATTATTGATGCAATTGCAAACTCCGGTGATATTTCAATTGTTGGTAATAGAAAGAAAGTAGAAGTGATAAGAAATTCAATTTCGGGTACTGAAAAGTTTCTTATTGATTTAACAGATATAAATGCTTTTAACTCTGATGTTTTTTATATTAAATCTAACGATATTATTAATGTTATTCCTTTAAAACAAAAATCTTGGGGTACTGGAACTACTGGTTTACAGACTCTTTCAACAGTAATATCAATCTTTACATTATTAACTTCTACTTTTATTTTAGCCAGAAACTTATAGTCTTTATGAATTATAAAAAAAAATTTAAGATACCAAATGCTAAAGATCATATAGATTTAAGATTTTATATTTTAAAATTAATATCATATTGGAAACTTTTTTCTATAACGATCCTTACTGCTTTAATTATAGCCAATTTCTTGAATGGCTACAAACAAAAAAAATATACGTTAAGCACTATAATTTCTATAAAAGAAGAGAATAACCCATTGTTTTCTACGGGTACTAATATTGCTTTTAATTGGGGAGGAGCAAGCGATGAAATAGAAAGCATTAAGGTAATTTTAAATTCTAGATCCCACAATGAAAAAGTAGTTAAAAAAACAAGTTTTTTTGTAAGCTATCTCAAAGAAGGTGAGTACAGAAATGAGGATATATATGGGCACACACCTTTTACAGTTAAGCTGCAAACAGATAAACCACAATTACTAAATAAACTTTTAAAAATAGAAATTGTAGGGAAGAATACTTTTAAATTATCTTTTGATTTTAATAGTGATGAGCCAGATAATTTGATAAATTATGATACAAATATTATTTCTAAATATTCATCTTCAGAACCTAGTTTTTCAAAGGAGTTTGACATAGATGAAGTTATTGAAACTCCTTTTTTAAATTTTTCTCTTCAAAAAAATAATTTATTTAAAATTGGAAAAATTTATTTTATTAGTTTTCAGGATTTCGATGATACAGTTGGCGCATTCAAAGATATAAGTGTAAAAGAAATTACCGACGCAGCTTCTCTTTTATCACTTTCTATGAGCGGGCCCAATAAAAATAGAATCGTAGATTATTTAAACGCTACAGTAAAAATACTTGGTGAAGATAAGCAGGAGCAAAAGATACAATATGCCATCAATACTAAAAAGTATATCGACGAACTTTTTGCAATAGAAAAAGATAGTTTAAATAAAATAGAAAAGGAGATCGGAATTTATAAAGAGCGTTATAATATTTTTGATTTATCTCTTGAGGGTTCTCAGTTATATGACGAAATACTTGAACTAGAAAAACAGAAAAAGGAGCTAACAGAATATAACAATTACTTAAAAAAATTAAAAATTTATATTTTAACACACAATCAATATGTAGATGGTATTCCTGTACCTGCTTTAATTAAAATTCAAGATACAAAAATAGCTGAAGGGATTACAATTCTAATTCAAAAGTCAACTTTAAGATTGCGATTAAAATCGATGGTCACCGAAAGCTATCCAGGGTTGAGGGTTTTGAATACCGAGATTGCTACTGTTAAAAATAATTTAATCGAAAACATAGTAAATTTAAAATTCATAAATGACGATAAAATCAATAAGTTAAAGAAAAGACTTTTAATTTCTAATTCCAAATTAAAACAATTGCCATCAAGAGAGCAAGGATTATTAAAATATCAAAGAAATTTTGAAATTTCGGAAGCGAATTACAACTATCTAAAACAGAAGAGTTATGAGGCTGGTACAGCAATTGCTGCCAATATATCGGATATTAAAATAATTGATAAAGCGAAAGATTTGGGCGAAGAGCCTAATTACCCAAATCAACAATTTAATTATTTAGTTGGTTTAATGTTAGGGTGTATTATTCCGTTTTTTTTCATCATTGTTAGAGAGCTATTAGACAATAAAATTCATTCTGTTGAAGAAATTCAAAATAATTATGTTATTCCTGTTCTTGGAGTTGTTGGTAAAAATACAGACAATCATAATCTGGCAGTTTATACTAAGCCGAAATCTTCTGTTTCAGAGTCATTTAGAGCTATTCGAACCAATATTAAATTTTTGTTTAAAAATGCTGAGAAAGTTGAATCTAAAACATTATTGGTAACATCTTCGGTAAGTGGTGAAGGAAAAACAATGATTTCTATCAATATGGCATCCGTTTTTGCTTTGAGTGGAAAGAAAACAATTTTGATTGGTTTAGATTTACGAAAGCCAAAAATTTATGACGATTTTGATTTACCAAATGACTCTGGTGTTGTCAATCACCTCATAAATCAAAAGACTTTAGATGAAACTATAATTTCTAGTAAAATACCAAATTTAGATATTATTTTGTCCGGCCCAGTTCCGCCCAATCCCTCAGAGCTTTTATTAAATGATACTACTGATTCAATGATTAAAAGTCTCAAAGAAAGATATGATTATATTGTTATTGATACACCTCCAGTAGGAATAGTTTCAGATGCTTTAGAGTTATTTAAATATGCAGATGCAATTATTTATGTGGTTAGACAAGATTATTCTGAAAAAGGAATGATGAAAATGATAGATGATAAATATAAAAACAAAGAAGTTACTAATATTAGCTTCGTATTAAATGATTTTTTTGTTACTAATAATTACGGTTACGGTTACGGTTATGGTTACGGATATGGAAAGTATAGTGATGGATATCATGAAAATGAAAAAAACAAGAATCTTTTTTCAAAAGTTATTCGTTTTATGAAATTAAAAAAATAATTAAAAAGTATTATTAACTTATTGTTTTTTTCCTTTTGTATAAACAGTTTCTATTGAGCTACTTCCAAAATTATATGGAATAAAATTAAAACTAGGAATTTCTTTTGAGATAAAGAAGTTCGCAAATTTCCCTTTTGTAATACTTCCCACTTTTTGAGATAAATTCATTGCATAGGCTCCGTTAATGGTTGCAGCATTAATAGCTTCTTCTGGTGTTATATTCATTTTTATACAAGCTGTAGAGATTACAAAATTCATGTTTCCTGACGGAGAAGAACCAGGGTTGTAATCTGAAGCAATTGCCAAAGCTAAACCATTGTCAATCATCTTTCTTCCCGATGCATAAGGGATACTTAAAAAAAAAGAACAAGAAGGAAGAACAACTGGAATTGAGTTTGAAATTTTTAAAATTTCTAAATCTCTAGCGGATAAAATCTCTAAATGATCTACAGATATCGCATTGTGTTTAGCAGAAATTTCAATACCTCCAATGCTATTAAATTGATTTACATGTATTTTAGGAATTAAATTATATTGTTTTGCTGCTGTTAGAATTTTATCAGTATCAGTTACAGAAAAATAACCTGTTTCACAGAAGATATCTATAAAATCTGCTAAATTTTCATTAGCGATCTTGGGTAACATTTCATCAATTATTAGATGGATATACCCTTCTTTATTGTTTTTAAATTTTTTTGGAATTGCATGTGCTCCTAGAAAAGTTGCTTTTATTGGAATATCATAATTTTGTTTTAATTTTTTAATGACACGTAACATTTTTAATTCAGCATTCACGGTCAGTCCGTAGCCAGATTTTATTTCAATCGCACCGGTGCCAAGAGAAATCACTTCTTCCAACCTTTTTGAAGATTGTTGATATAAATCTTGCTCAGAAATTTTATTTAACTTTTTTGCAGAATTTAAAATACCTCCACCATTATTGGCAATTTCTTCATATGAAAAACCTTTAATTCTATCCTTAAATTCTTGTTCTCTATTATCTGCATAAACAATATGAGTATGAGAATCACACCATGAGGGAAATACCATTCTACCTGAACAATCTATGGTTTTATCAATTGAATAATTTGGGAGTTCATTCATTGCGCCAAAATCAGAAATTAATTCGTCTTTAATTAATAAAAAAGCATTTTTAATAGTTGGTAAAATACTCATTTCAGAGCCAGAAACTTTTTTTACTGACTCATCTCTGACTTGAACTAATTCTTTAATATTGATGAATAATTGAGTCATAAAAAATGATTAAATTGACATTGACAAACATACATAAATCTACTGTAATGATTCTTAAAAATAGATAAGCGTATTTTTTCATGGAATCAATTTAGCTAATTTCTCCCTAAATCTCACTTTTTTTTCATTTAGTTTTTTTAAACTTATGTATTGTAACCTTATTCAGAAATTTTTATAAATATAAAACCTAGGAAAGGCAGATCTATCTTTATATAGTGAAATTTATTTTAGCCAAAAAAGCTGCATGGAGGATGCAGCTTTTTAGATACTTTAAACTTTATGTTTTTACTTTAAGCCGCTAGTCATTTCTTTTGGTTTCACCCATTCATCATATTGTTCTTTTGTAACATGTCCTAAACGTACTGCTTCTTCTTTTAAAGAAGTTCCGTTTGCATGGGCAGTATTTGCTATTTCTGCTGCTTTATAATAGCCTATTTTGGTGTTTAGAGCAGTTACTAACATTAGAGAATTATTTACTAATTCTGTAA
>Ga0228643_1000037_pt1 | contig 56325 bp, 56 predicted proteins | sample 55DmetaG_FD_190533 | JGI IMG/M metagenome (GOLD analysis project Ga0228643, IMG submission 190533) | Seawater microbial communities from Monterey Bay, California, United States - 55D | ecosystem: Environmental > Aquatic > Marine > Coastal | place: USA: California | collected 2016-11-08
ATGTATTTAGTACAGGCATGATAAAATGATGCGTAAGTTTATACTTGGGATTGGGATGTGGAAATTCCGAGGTTAGTTTTTTAGGCCAAATCTTATGGATAAAGCAGACATTGTGATAATCGGCTCTGGCGTGGGTGGTTCAGCGGTGGCTCATCAACTAGCTGGAAGTGGTGCTAAGATATTAATTCTTGAGCTTGGTGATTTCTTACCAAATGAGCCTGAAAACAGTGATCCAAACGCAGTATTCCTAAAATCCCGTTACAAAACTCAAGATCAATGGACGGATGCCGAAGGCAAGCAATTCAGGCCTGGCCAGTATTACTATGTTGGAGGTAATACGAAGTTTTACGGGACCGCAATGTTTCGCTTTCGTGAAAGTGATTTTGATGCCACGCAAATAGATGGAACCTTGTCCCCAGCGTGGCCAATTTCTTATCAAGACCTTGCACCCTATTATAAAGCTGCCGAAAACCTTTATGGAGTTCGTGGTGAGGCGGGGGTTGATCCAACGGAGGCAGAACGCGATAGTTTTACACATCCTCCAATTCCGCATGAACCTGTTATAGAGGAGCTTGAAAAACAATTTATTACAGCTGGTTTGAAACCTTTTCATATGCCTTCTGCTGTGGATTATGGACCAGGCGGTAGGTGCCAGCGCTGTGGCAGTTGTGATGCTTTCGTCTGCAGGTTTTATGCAAAAGGCGATGCAGAAACACGAGTATTGAAACCGATTTTAGAACATCCAGATGTTAGGTTGGAACGTGGAGCGAAGGTTCTAAAGTTAATCACTGATGTTGATGGCAAACAGATAGTAGCTTTAGAAATGCTACAACATGGAGAACTTAAAAGTGTAGAAGCGCCTTTATTCGTTTTGAGCGCAGGTGCTATAAACTCTGCTTTGATATTGCAGAGATCCTGTAATGAACATTTTCCAAACGGCCTTGCTAACCGATCTGGCATAGTCGGACGAAATTTGATGAACCATCATCTGACTGGCTTGATGGGTGTTAAGCCGTTTAAAAGAAATGACACAAAATTTCCTAAAACCCTTTCAGTAAATGATTTTTATCATGGTATCCCTAATGATGCTGACGCAAGAGGCAACATTCAGATGCTAGGCAATATTAAAGGTGAAATGATCCGATCAGCATATACTTCTGTCCCTAAATTCCTTGCAAACTGGTTGGGTCGTCACTCCGTTGATATTTTGGTGATGTCTGAAGATTTGCCAAATTCAGAAAGTCGGGTGAGACTTCTCGAAAACGGTGCGGTGAAAGTTGAGTACAAACCAGGCGCCAAGTTCGCGCACCAGCGTTTTGTTCGTCATGTAAAGAAAGTTTTTGAAAAAGCCGGTTTTCCATTCGTATTGCAACATAGTTTTGGAATTCATGCGCCCTCGCATCAAAGTGGTACAATCAGAATGGGAGATGACCCTAAAACTTCGGCTTTGAATGCTTTTTGTCGCTCTCACGATCATTCAAATTTATACGTGGTAGATGGTAGTTTTTTTCCATCCTCTGCTGCTTTGAATCCAGCTTTGACTATTGCCGCTCAAGCTTTGCGTGTTGGTGAACATATACGTAGATCTGTTATTAAACTTTGACTTTTTTGTTGTTTGGAACGCAGTATTTTGCTGTTCTTACGATTTAAATTCCCTGTTAAATTTGAAGGCGCAATCCTCATTAGCCAATAAACCTTGGACTTTGAGTGATAATTAGAAGCCATTTTTGTTGATTTTCCCTGTTTATTTCCCTGTTAACAGGGAATTTTGCGAGAGCAGGGAGCTTTCAACACTCAGCACAGCGCCATTTCCACCCAGTTTTATGAATAATTGCAACGATACCAGTTGGTTGGACCATTTATCGGGACCGCTTTTGGGACCGCTTAGATAGATTTGGCCGCCTACCGCAAAAATCACTCAGGTAAAGAGGGCTGGTCTGTCTTCATTTTTAGGGTCAACTCAAACGATGTAGTATTCGCTAGTTTGTGCGACCCAACGAAAAACCCTGTGCAAGATGACGCCGTAGCGCTATCGCAATAATAGTACCTGGCACAACACCCAGAACCCCAGCCGCGGCAATAAGTGGTATATGCCCAGACATTACACTTCCTACACGGGTCATGATACCACCGAAGGGTTTAACGTCGATTGTTGTTAAAGCGTTGGATAATAAAAACTCTACCCAGGAAAACATGAAGCAAAAGAACGCCGCCGTTGCCACACCAGGCGCGATCATTGGCAACAGGATGTGGCGAAAAAACCTGAAAGTGCTAAACCCATCTACTTTTGCGCTTTCGTCCACTTCGACGGGAATTGCCGAGATAAACCCTTCAAGTATCCAAATTGCGATGGGGACGCTGAAAAAGCAATGTGCCAGCGCAACTGCCAGATAAGTATCAATCATATTCAGCGCAGAAAATATCTGGACGAATGGTACAAGTAGGATGGCCGGCACCATCATCCGAAACATTAAGAGCGAGAAAAACAACAACCCATGTCCTACAAACCGAAACCGTGAAAAGGCATAAGCTGCCGGTATGGCTACACAGACCGAGATCGCGACATTCAGTGAAACATAAGTCAATGCGTTTATATAACCCCAATACCAATCAGGTTCAGTCAATATAAATAAGAAATTTGAAAAAGTCGGATCTGCAGGCACAAGCTGAATGGAACCTGCCAAACTATCAGGTTTCTGAAGGCTAACTGCGATCATCCAGTAGATTGGCACAAGTACCAAAAAGAAAAAGCTTGCTGGTGCTAAGGAAAATCGTGTTGTCATTTGCCTGCATTCTTAAGGGGTGAAGGCAAAATTATCCTGTAAAAAAGAGCAGAGATTAACACAACTATGACGAAATAAATCACCGCCATTGCTCCGGCTTCTCCCAAATCAAACTGGATAAGGCCCGTTTGCACGAGTTCGTGAGACAGAAAGACGGTGCTGACACCAGGTCCTCCGCGTGTGACAACGTAAGCTTCAGTATACATCGTAAAACTGTCCATAAACCTAAGCAAAAATGCGATGGCTAGCACGAGCCTCATTTTGGGCAGCTCTATATTCCGAAAAACGCTCCAGCGGGATGCTCCATCAATGGAGGCCGCCTGATATTGGGCATCAGGTATGGTTCTCAATCGCGCATAACAAAGAAGGACCACAAGCCCTGTCCAATGCCAAAGGTCCATTAGGATCAAAATTGTCCACGTCCAAAAGACATTATTCATATCCAAAATCACACCAACTTCGGCGAAGGCCTGAGTAATAAGCCCGTTTTCAGGTTGAACCATTACCTTCCACAGATATCCAACCACAATTTTTGGGGTGAGCATTGGAATTGTTAAAAGAATAAGGGCTGCTGCAACAAGGGTTCCTGACCGTGGCATTTTCATAGCAATATAGATCCCCAGCGGTATCTGAATCGAGAGTATCAAAACGGAAAAGCTGAAACTCCGCAGCAGTGCCGCATAAAATTCCTGCGAACTTATAACTCGATAGAACCATTGCCCCCCAACCCAGAAAAACATGTTCCCGCCGAAGGTGTCATGAAGCGAATAAAAGAATACGACAGCTAGAGGAACTAACCCAACCAGAAAAAGAGATACAAGTGCGGGAAGCAGAAATGGAAAGGCAGATCGCAGTCCTCCGGAATTTTGCATTTTAGTCGAACTCTCATTCTCGATGTACGGTTTACTATAAGTAAAGCTAAAGCACGCCGTCAAATGCACTGCTCTATTAGATCATCATCTACAGGCGGAGGTTCTTAGAAAAGTAGAAAGCTGAAGTCGCCGGATGAGTTGCCGTAGACCGCTTTTGGGACCGCTCGGTCAGATTTTGCTGTATTTTGTCAAAGCTGGACAGGCAAAGAGGGTTGATCCGTCTCACAGTTAGATTCAAAACTATGAGATGGACTCCAAGATGCCAAAACTCCCCGCCTATGTTTTTAGACGCCAGAACGGCTCGTATCGCTATAAAAGAAACGTCCCTAAAAAGCTCAGACACCTGATTGGAAAGGATACACTCTACAGGCAACTGGGGGAGAGCTACTCAGAGGCGATGAACGCCCTTCCCGAAGTACACTTGGAAATAGAGCAGCTGTTTGCAGCAGAAGAGACGATGCCCGCCAATGAACGAGCCCTGGCGTTTATCAGAGCAGCGCTGGGCGAGGAAGTTGCGGACATGGTCGTGGCTGGTCAAATCGTTGAATACAGCCAAGAGGACTATGCGCTGAATGAGCTGGCCCAAACGATTGCTGGCAAACTGCCACAGGAGGTGGTGAGGCAAGTCTACAACGGCAAGCTGCAGTCGCCGCCCATGACACTGGATACAGCCCTAAGTGAATACGCAGCCTATAAAGCCGGGGAAGGTGTGAGAGATAAAGATGCTGCCCTGCGTATCAAGAAGCTGCGCAAAGACCTTAAAAGCAGCCTGGGAGAGCATAAGCTGGAAAAGGGTAGCCTGGCAGAGATTACCAGAGCAGATGCCAATGCCTTTCGGGACCACTTACTGGAGCGGATGAAGCCCAACTCAGTGCTGAGGAATGTGGCCGTTGTAAAGGCAGCCGTGAACTACGTGATAACAGAACATAGCCTTACCATGCCAAACGTATTCAACGGGCTGAAGATAAAAGGGGCAGGGGCCAGCGTCGAGGACAGGCATCCGCTGACGGACGAGCATATCGCCATAGCAACTCCCTGCTATCAGAATGACCCGCTTGCCTGGGCCCTCTTCATCACCTTAATAGATACAGGTGCAAGGCTGTCAGAAATCGTAGGACTAGAAGTCCAAGACGTGGACCTGCAGGAGCGCTCAATAACCATAAAGCCAAACAACATTAGAGGTCTCAAGACGAAGGGGTCACATAGAACACTCCCACTGAGCCAAAGAGCAGCAGAGACACTGCAGGAGCACAGGAAAGGCAAAGAAGATGGGGAGGCTATATTCCCCAAGTATGCTCGCCCTCGTGGCAATGATGCTGCCTCTGCTATGCTCATGAAGCGCTTCAGAACCATAATCACAGATAAAAAGCTTACCATGCATTCTCTACGCCACCGTATGAAGGACAAGCTGAGGAATACAGGCTGCCCGGAGGCCATCTCCATGGCCATCCTAGGGCATGGCTCTAACACAGTCGCTGCGAACTATGGCTCAGGCTATGCCCTAGATGTCATGCGGAAGCACATGGAAAAGGTGTGGTAGGCTGAAAAATCACTCACAACCATACCAGAGTGCCCCAGAGTGACACGAGCAGACACCTTAAGGGCTAACCATAAGTGGGGTATCAAAAAAGGAAGTGCTTAAAGAGAGCACCAGAGAGCAACCCTAAAGACATAGAAAAAATATCCTAAAGCTATGGAAATAAAGACAGCTCTAATAGCAGACGATAAAGAATAAATTGTAGTGTAGTTTGTTCTAAGCTGACAGGGTGTTGGGAACACCCAAACCCTTATGTATTATATATTATATATTACGAATTAAGTATTACGACTTACATATTACGTCTTACGAATTACCCCTTACAGCTTATCCTTTAACCCTGCCTTAGGAGCCTTTCCTGAGGTGCTTTTTATTTATGTATTAAGAACAGAAAGATAATTTAGAATGACCAAGTATATTGATCATTTATCCGGGTAAAATAAAAAGGGACCAGGGTAATTCCCTATCGAAATGTGATGGGTCATGATTCCATCTCTTATGTCGTGCAACAAAAAGCCACCCGGCTCTTTGGTCAGGCAATTGGGCGCGCCAGCTCGAAGGTCCATCGTAACCGCATGCGAAACACCCGGAGCAATTTGACAAATCACATTCCCAAAAGGCGCCACAATATTGCGGTGTATATGGCCGCAGACCAGGCGTACTGCGCCCTTATAGCCAGATAAGATCGTTTCCAGTTGTGCGCTCTCGCGCAAATTTTGAATATCCATCTTCTCGATGCCTGTTACAACTGGTGGATGATGCATTGTAACGATAGTTGGCTTGTCGTTTTGTGCCTTGAGCATTTTTGACAGGAATACTAGGGTTTCATCGGTTAAATGGCCGTGAGCTGACCCTGCCACGCTGCTGTCCAATCCGATCAAGGCAAGGCCATCAAAATGCTCAATCCAATTGATCGGGCCTTGCGAAGGCATCCAGGATTGATCAGAAAAGCAAGCCCGCATCACCTCCACATCATCATGATTCCCCGGCACTGCGCGATATGGCAATGTGAGCGGCTCCATCAGAGACCGAAATCTCAAATACTCTTCTTCGGTGCCAAAATCAGTCAAATCACCAGTAACGATAACCATATCCACCGGACCAATCTCAGCTAAACTTCGATTTATTGTTTCAACACAATCAGCGAGCGCCTTTGCAGTGTCGACTTGCCCATATGCAAGCTGTCCAAATGGCACGATATGTGGATCTGAAATCTGGACAATTCGTGTCATGCCGTAGCTACCTCTTTTGGCAAAAGCATCAATGCTTCTGGGGAGATCGCGACGTTAATCTTCTCCCCCACTTTAGGTGCCTGATGCCCCGAATGGATTGAGGCAATTACGTAAGAGGTGATGCCTGATATGCCGATCCGGTAGTGCGTGCCCAAAAAGGTCACGGTTTCTACCGTTCCTTGGAGTGGCCCAGTTTCAACAATTTGAACATCTTCGCCGCGCACGAATACAGTATGTCCATCACCTTTTTTTGGCAGGGTCAATTGACCTCCTTCTAAATGCAAGGTCTTACCGTCTATTGTACCACTGAGCGTCATGGCGTTTCCTACAAATCCAGCAACAAATGATGACGTTGGATTGCGATAAAGATCTTCAGGTGTGCCACTTTGAACAACGCGCCCATGCGACATGACAGCCACCCGATCCGCGATGGCCATCGCTTCATCTTGGTCATGCGTCACGAAGATCGCGGTGATGTTAAATTCGCGGAGCAGAACGGCCAATTCATCCCGCAAAGTTTCCCGTAAAGAAGCATCCAACGCCGAAAGTGGCTCATCGAGCAATAGCAATCTTGGGCGCGGTGCAATTGCGCGCGCTAAGGCAACGCGCTGTCTTTGGCCACCGGATAGCGCCGTGATCGCTCTATTGGCAAAGGGCTGAAGTTGGCACATATTCAAGACTTCGGTGACGCGTGCATCGATCTCTGACTTTGGCAGTTTTTGCATTTTCAGCCCATAGCCGATATTTTTGCGCACTGACATATTTGGAAATAACGCGTAGGATTGAAATACCATACCAACTTGCCGGCGCTCTACGGACAGGGCGGTGACATTGTCATCGTCAAACCAAATATCGCTTCCTGCATCAGGCGTCTCAAGCCCTGCTATAATCCGCAACAACGTGGTTTTGCCACAACCTGAAGGCCCAAGAAGCGAAACAATTTCACCTTTTCCAACTGAAAGTTCGGTCGGTAGCAACGCTTTAGTACCATCGGGGTAGGTTTTGGCAGTATTGGTTAAACGCAAAGTCATTGTGTTATCCTTTGTGCGCGCGCTGAGGCCCATTGCATGGCCATTAAAAGCGGTACAATCATTACGAAAAAGACGAGAGTATAGGCCGAGGCAATTTCAAGGCGCATAGACGCATAGCTATCGGCAAGCCCCACGGGAAGCGTTTTGAGGTAGGGCGTGTGCAGCATCCAAGTGAGGTTAAACTCCCCAATAGACAGGGTGACGACCGTCAGCGCACCAGCCAGAATGCCCGGCATTGCATTGGGCACAACAATATCGCGAAACCTTTGCCAGGGCGAAGCACCTAACGATGCAGCGCCTTCTTCAAGCGTTTTCAAATCCATTGCAGCAAGAACAGCCAGGATCGAACGCACCATAAAGGGCAGGGTATATAGCACATGCCCGACCAGGATAAACGCCCATGAGGCGCGAAAGCCTTTCATAGAGCCGTAAAGTTGCAGCAATGCCAAAGCAAGCGCCAAACCGGGCACGGCCAATGGCAGCGAGATAAATTCTTCCAATAGCCGCGACAACCACCCGGGGTGACGGGCCAGCCCATAGGCTGCTGGCAGACCAATGACGAGCGTGCAGATCAGGCAGGCAAGCGCCAACCAGATGGATAGAAAAATGCTATCTGCATAAAGCTCCCAGACTTGGTAAACCCATTTTAAAGTGAGGCCGGAAGAAATGCCTTTAAAATAGTTCGCTGTGAGCCCGGCCATGACGGACAAAATTGTCGGTACCAAAAGGAAGGCACAGGCGCTAAGCGTTACGACAAGTTGTAATAATTTCGCTTTTGATTTTAACAATTTAACCCCCTCCGGCTACGGTTGAGCCAGTCAAAGACCGTGCGATCAGAAGTAAAATCCAAGTGATAATGCCTAGAACGATGGACAAAGCAGAGGCCATGGCAATATTCGCAGACAACGTGAATTCGGTGTAAATAACCATTGGGATAACGTCGATATTGGTCGCAAGCGTAAAAGCCGTGCCGAAAGCACCCATTGCCGTGGCAAATGCAATCGCGCCCGAGGCGATCAATGATGGCATAAGACCTGGGATGATGACATCCTTCATCACGCTGTAAGGGGTTGCGCCCATCGTGCGCGCGGCTTCTTCTAAAGCCGGGTCAAGCTTTTCCGCCGCAGCCATCACGGTCAACAAAACGCGCGGGATGGAAAAGTAAAGATATCCTAAAAACAATCCAAGCGCGGAGTAAGCGAACACCACATGACCTGGCGTGATTTGGTTTATCAATCCTTGGCGACCGCCCAAAAGGATGATCAGAAATCCTATCACCACGCCTGGGAAGGCCAGCGGCAGCGTTAAAACGGCGAGTAAGCTGCCGCGTCCGCGAAATCGATTGCGCACGAGAAACATTCCGGCAGTTGTCGATACAGCAAGTGCGGCAAAGGTTGTCGCCAGTGAGACAAGAACCGTCAGGATGAGGGTGTTTAAATAGCGTGGCTTACGCAGAATATCGAGGTAAACGGCCCACCCCGCATCTCCTTCACCCGATGCCAAAAATAACCGGATGAGGGGAAGAGCAAGAAACGCGAGGGAAAAAACCAAAAGCGGTGTGAGACACGCCATTACAAATGTTCGATTGTTCATTCTTTATCCTCGGGGCCGCGCGCGGACGCGACCCCTCTAAGTTAAGGGATTTATTACTTAACTTCAGACAGATAGCGTTCGCCAAAACCGGCTTGTGCTTTTTCCATCGCGGCATAATCTACCGCAACTGCGCGCTCATAATCGCTTGCTGGCAGAAATTTCGCGGCAACATCCGCGGGCAGTTCAACAGGGCGCGATGGCTGCAGATATGCGTTGGTCCAAATTGCCTGACCTTTATCAGACATGATAAAGTCTAATACGCGTTTCCCAAGCTCGGGATTGGGGCCATTATTGACCAAACTCATCACATAAGGAACGCGCACAGAACCTTCGCATGGCATCACAAACTCAAAGTTGCCATCTTCTTCATATTTGCCGCGATACGCGTTGAAATCATAATCAAAAAGAATTGGAATTTCGCCAGAAACAACTCGCGCATAAGAGGTTTGTTTTGGTACGATTGGCGCGTTTTTAGCTAAATCTTTGAAGTATGAAATTGCTGGGTCAAAATTGCCCAAATCACCGCCAAACGCCATATTTACCGCAACCGCGCCCGCATAACCTACAAAGGCTGATGACGGGTCTAAATAGCCTACCATACCGCGATATTCAGGCTTCTTCAGATCGGCAAAACACTGGGGAACTTCTGCACCACCGAGGGCGTCGACATTGACGAAAAATCCGAGCGAGCCGTAATGGATTGCGAACCACTTACCGTCAGGATCTTTCAAACCATCAGGAATTTCATCAAATTTTGCTGGCTTATAGGCCGTGGCCACGCCCTCATTGCCGGCTTTGATACCCGTCGTCACACCATAGTAAGCGACATCGGCGACAGGGTTGTTTCTCTCGGCTAACAGCTGGCTTAACGTCTGGCCAGAGTTTTTGTTATCATGGGGCATTTGAATATCGATTTCTTTATCGATCGCTTCCAGCATCGATGCCCAATCCGCCCATTGGGGGGGGCAATTGTAGCATACAGCATCTTCTGCCAATGCGGGCGCGGCGAATGCCATTGCCACTAGGGCTGTTGCAAGTTTATATTTCATTGTGATCTCTCCTATTGGATTTTGCTTTCTTATGGGTCGGGTCATTAGACGGCGGGAAAGCTGTAACTTTTCCGTCGTCTTTGCTTTCAGCGCTCAAAGGCATAAGGCTGCCTCCTGCACGGAAACTAAATGTTTGGTCTTTACGGGGTAAATCTGGCGGTTTGGTTCCATCAATCATGGACAGAATGGTCTGACTTGCACCCGCTCCTAAGGCACGCGGGGCGGTGGCAATCGTGGCAAGCGTGGGTTCAATCATCTGCCCAACCTTGATGCCATCAAAGCCTATGATCGACAGGTCGTGCGGTACGTCTATCGATAGCTGATGCGCACTGCGAATAGCGGCAAGCGCTCCATAGTCGTTGGACGCAAAGATCCCTGTGATTTTTGGGTGCTGCTTTAAAAATGTGCTTAGGTGGGGTGTGAAATCATTCCCATCCTCATGCACTTCAAGCAAGGCGGGCAAGGCCATTTGCCTGTAAGCACAACGTTCGGAAAATCCTTCAAAACGTTGCCGTGACCGATCTGAGTTAAAGAAATTCAACCCTAAAAAACCCGTGTGGATATGATTATTCTCATAAAACACATCCGCAACTCTCGCAGCTGCTGCGTGATCATCAACCGCCCAGCTGATTTGACCCTCTGGAGCGGTGTTGTACATCAAACTGTAAGGGATCTGCCGAGATCGTATTAAATTCAAGCCTTCACTGTTATGGACGTCGCCCACGGTTAAAATAATTCCATCAACTTGTTTCGCAATCAATGTGCGAATAGCATGGGTTTCCATTTCCGCGTTGTAATTCGTGCAGACAAGCAGCATCTGATAACCTGCATCAAGGAACACCTCTTGGGCGCCTTGTACTGCATCCGCATAAACGGGATTTTCGATTGAGGGGACCACGCATCCAATCGTCCGCGTTGTGCTGCTTTGTAAGGATCGGCCAACTTCACTAAAGTGAAAATCAAGCTCTTTCACGGCTGCAAAAACTTTTTCGCGCATTTCTTCACTGGCAGGACCCGTAGAATTCAACACCCTGCTGACAGTGGCAACTCCACAACCTGCGCGCTGCGCAACATCCTTAATTGTGGCGGCTTGGCCCAATTCCCACCTCCCAATGGAAACGTTTCCACTTACTTTTACTGAAAAATTGACAAACGCGCAAGAAATTTTCTGTTCTAGAAATTTATTGTTTTAAAACAATATTAAATTTTGAATGATCACGGATCATTAGATTATCATTACCAAAATTATACTTTGTATGCGGAGGAACACGTTTTGACCGTGCAAGAGTGATTCTAAAGCGCCTATCCAGCGCGTTGCTTCATCTAAAGCTTTTAAAAAGGCTCGGTAGTTCAATCCAGTCACTTGGTTTTTTTCAAACAGCAACGTGATACAGCTTAATTCTGTTTAGTATCTCCGCGGAATTTACCCCATTGAGTTTAAACCTGCCATTCGCCGCAATCCGATTAAATGTCTGCATTGCGTTTAGCGTGCCAAGTGTCCTGTAAATCTTGATGTATCGCCCCAAAACAGCCTCCCCCCTTTCTTCGGTGGAGGTTTTTTAAGCTTTGCGTCGGATATTGTGCGCATGAGTAAAGAGAGTTTGCGCTGTTTTGCTGCCTCATCGTCTCGCTGTGTATTTAGTAAAATTGAAACCTCATGCAAAAGTGCCTCAAACTATCCACCTTTTCACCCGAGCCCAGTATAGTTGTGCTTTGAGCGTGATCATTACTCACCCTCGGGTGATTAAATCCACCCTGAGAAGTATAATCGAGCGTGTTTGGGTGTGTAAAACACCCACACAGCCACCCGTTGCGCCTGATAGTGCAGTATAGGTTAATATTATGCGGGTGCTTTGTGTATTCACTGCCGGTGTCTCTTGCCGTGAGGCACCCCCTAAACAAGCAAATACGAAAAGTTCACTGTATCGCCGTATCACTGTATCACGGAGATGATAATTGTTAAGTATCAGTAGTATAGCGCGATACAGTGCTCGGCTTGAACTGTATCAAACAGTGTACTTTTAGAAGGCATTGTATCGCTATCCCCTAAAACTGAGCATTTTTGAGCATCTATGATGGTAACAAGAAAAGGAGATTACCATCATGCTTACCTTATTCATGCTGCTCGCGTTGGCGGGCGGTATCCTTCGGCTTGCCCTGGCCTGGCTGTTAAAACAGCGCTGGGGCGTGTCTATTGGTGTGCCTCAAGCCTTAGCTGGTGCCCTAGTGGTGCTGGCAGGACTGCCTGAGTTCATTAAGCCTATTCCCTTTCCAGTACCTCTGGGCCTGACCATCGGCCTGCTGCTTCCAGACCTTCTATTCAGGAGGGCCTAGCGATGAGCATAACACTCAAGGATCTAAGCCCAGGATGCATCGTGCTGATAGCAGGCTTTGATGACATCCCTGAGCATGAATTCCGCATAGAAAAAATCTATGAGGAGTTCGTCACAGGTATGGCTCTCTCCGGTCCCTTTGCAGGGGAATACGGAGAACCAGACAAAGAGATGATCACAGTTGTGATTACTCAGGGAACAACCAACGACAGCTGAGTGTAGCTGTCAAGGAAGGGCTTAAACCCAGCCCTTCGTTGTTCTTACTCACAAAATCCCAACTCAACATCAAAACCGGGGCAATTGCCCCAGTAAGGAGACAGCATGTCTGCAGACATAAAATACGCCTACAAACGGCATAACACCTGGGTTTATCGCAGAACCTATCCCAAGGCTGTGCAACCCATCCTTGGCTCAAGCCTTAAGCAATCCCTGAAAACAGCAGATGCCAAACAGGCAAAAGCCCGCGTGGCTGAGCTTAATCAAACATTCACGAACCTGGTAAAGGAGGTACAGGCCCATGCTGATGCTGCAACACATGAACCCAACCTTGAAACTCCTGAGCTTGCTGTGGCGCTTCCTCGATATCAGCGCGCAAGGCTTCTGGGTGAGCAGCCTGTTCATGCGTTAGCGAGGAGGTATCTAGAAGAGCTATCTCAAACGCTAAGACCAGGAACTACAAAGTCCATTCGATATGCACTGGAGCTTCTAAGCTCTCATGTTGGCAATAAGCTAAAGATAGGGGAACTCTCCTCTGATACAGGGAGAGATATACTCAAGCTTATCTCCAAGCTCTCTCCCAATGTTAGGAAATACGCTGAAGCTAAGGAGGCCAGCCTGACAAAGCTGGCAGAGCTCTCACAAACCTATGAAAGCATATCCCTGACGCCACAAACGCAGGGCCGTATCTTCAAGCAGATGCAGCGCTTCCTTGACTGGTGCGTGAGAGAGGGGGAGCTAGAGATAAACCCTTGGGTAACTCTCAGCATAAGAGCAAAGCCTGAGGTCTCCCCTCATGGCGTTCTAACAGATGAGCAAGTCTCAACCCTTCTCAAAGCCAAGGATAGGGTGCTTCACAGCGCCCTTCTCTTTGGTCTTCTCACAGGTATGCGCTCAGGGGAGATCTGCGGGCTTATGGCAGAGGATATCACCCATAAGGAAAACCTTGGGCGGTTTATCCAAATCAAGCCCAACGCTATTCGGCAACTCAAGTCAAAAGCAGCTGAACGGGAAGTACCACTTCATCAAATTCTAGAGCAGCTGTTAGATACATCCCTGCCAAAACAGGGGCGGCTATTTCCCTATCTGACAGTCGATGCTGTGGTGAAGCGGTATGCCAAGCTTAGGAGGCTCTACCCTGACCTCCTAGGCAGCGTATTCCACTCCACCCGCAAGTGGTTCATCACCCAGTGCGAGCGCACAGGAACCCCAGAGCACTTCACGGCCTCCCTTGTGGGGCATCATTCTGCACGTTCAGCCAACAAGCTGACCTACGGGCTATACTCAGCAGGCATCAGTGATGCGCAGAAGCGGGAGATCGTGGATGGGGTGAGGTTGTCAGCGAAGTGATAGGGATAGGTGCATTTGAAGTATTTAAAACTCTCACTCCACATCACTCTTAGAGATGTGGAGTGGGTAAAAAGCAAATTTTCTTTGTTGAGTGTAAAACTAAGACAAACGTGACTATTTATCCAACTAAAGTCAGGAATAATTTAACAATTTATTTCCGATTAAAACTGTAGGGATTGACATTTCTGACAAAAAAAGTCAGTAATTGTATCAACAGCCAGCCAGTGATTCTAGGCAAGCCGAAAACCTAATACCCAAAAGGGAGTGGGTCGGTGAACGTTGTGTGTAAAAACTATAGAGAAACTGACTGTTATTTATATCAGAGCGTTTTGGTCTCATCTGACTGGAGCCTTTCAGAGATAGTTCATTTCGAATGGCTGTTAGATTTTTGGAACCTTGAAACTGCTCGGGCTCTGCTATGATGACAGTGGCCAATCCGATTAAAGAAATCTCGTTTGAAGATTTGCCAATCTATGATGCCACCCAATTAACCAAGGGCGGCGATCTCGCGCGCATTAAACTTGGAGATCAACTCTACACTCTGCGCATAACCCGTTCTGGCAAGTTGATATTAACAAAATGAGTCTGGGTTTTATAAACAAGGGAGGCTTCGCTCAATGCGTTCAAGAAGGATGCTGGCACGCCTTCAGAGATGCGAGACGGTTGTTTTGCTTTCTTATACTCCGCAGTGACACTGCCGAGGTAGAACTGGGTAGGGTCAATTGTCCGGGGGCCAAGTTCTTGGTCAACCCGAAAGCAGCTAAAGTTTTGAGGGTAAGATTATGAAGCAAGATGCCTTGAACCGGGGCGGGGCCCCCGTCGGCTTTTTATCTCAGCTCGGTCCTGTTGAAGCTGGTGCCGTGCTTTATCTACGTTTGTGGTGCTCTGGGGCTAGATTTCAGGCTCAAGCAAAAAATGACTTCGCAAAGTCGCTCGGTATAAAAAACGGAAACCATGCTTTTAAGTCGTTCATAGAATTGTTTAATCTGTATTCTGGTCAGGCTAGACGCCCACTAATGCATCATGACGTACATTGTAAGTGTTTAGGTGCAGACGAGGCCTGTTTCGCTAATTTTATAGGTTATGCTAGTGAAGGAGACCGCGAGGACGCGTTTTTGTTGGCGTCTACGGTGGTTAGGCCAGACCTAGCTCCTTCACTTATCAATCTTGCTGCTGAGTTCGGTATGGCACTGAAGCGTATGGCCCATACTCCAACGATTCATGCAGAAGAATCCATAACGATACACTGACACAGTCGGCATAAATGAAAGCTTTTTATTGGAGTTGTCTAGTCGGGCGGTGCTCCAAAAAGGTGGAAAAATAAACTCAAAAGCAACGTTAAAATGGAGAAAGAAATGAGTAAATCTAAACTGGGCGCAACTGCTTTAGTAATTTGTCTCGGAGCTGGTTTGGCATCCGCTGACACAAATTATGGTCCCTATCCGATTACCCTGAAAGGGTATAATGGCACGAAGTCGAATTCGGTGTCTTACACTGGACAGATTGCTCGTCATGTTTTGCACGACAGTGTCAAAAAGCTTGCTGGTACGGGCGATGGTGGTGCTAATTCTGGTCGCCTTGCGGCCGAGATTTTATCATATTTTCACGGCTCTGATAAAAACAAAAGTATAATCGCGCCTGTAGACAAGGGCGATTTTAACATCAAACAGGAGACATTAAACGAAATTTCATCAGGAAAAAACTTTTCGGGCAAGACCTATAAAGGCGTTATAAACGCTTGGCCCGGACAAATGACTGGTCCAGATGTTATCGTTTCGATGATCAAAAAAGCTGCTGCATCTAAGGGAGGCTTTGACCCGGTCACAGGATATAATTATCCGCAGCTCATCTCAAAATTCACTATGGGTGCAGTATCATACAATCAAACGGTGAATAATTATTTAGATGGCAAATTAGCGGCTGACAGCAAACCAAATGATAAACCCTACAAAGAAGGTGCTTACTACACTGGTAAAGAACATAGCTGGGATGAAGCGTTTGGGTATTGGGGTGCTGCGGCACATTCGCTGAACCTTACTGCAAAGCAAAATTATGATATTGCAAAGATGAAAGACCTTAGCGCGGCAGATGCAAACGGTGATGGTCTTGTGGATTTAAAATCTGAATATAATTTTGGGCATGCTTACTATGGGGCGGCATTCGATAAGGGCGGTAAAACCACTTATTTTAATACTATTACGAAATCCTTCATCGATGGCCGAAAGATAATCGCGAATGCTGCTGGCGAGAAGCTATCAGATGGTGAGCGAGCAGAACTGTACGCCTTGGCCAAAGTAATCGGTGATAACTGGGAAGGGATTATCGCAGAGGCGGTATTTAAATATGCGGGCAGCGTCTATAAAGACATTAACAAGTTACAAGATGCATTATCTGCTGGCGCTGAAACAGACAAAATATATGCCGCTTACGGCAAGCATTGGGGTGAATTGAAGGGCTTTTCAATGGCTCTTCAGGTTGGGAAGAACAATTTAGGAGCAACTGCTGCAGAGCTAAATCGTTTGATTGGATTTGGCCCTGTCACGATGAACAATTCTTATGTTACTGGGGTAGACACCAATGGGAATTATGCAATGGACCGGCGTCGAGCTTGGGGTGATTACCAGTTGCACATGTTGAAGATCCAAAAAATGATGGTGGATGAGTTTGGTGTAAAAGCCAGAAATAATGACCAACTTTCCGAGCTTGAGGCCTTAGCATCCTCTCTAAGCGCGACTGAAAGCGCTGAAACTGATTAAATAAAAAGGTGCGCCGCCCGAGATCGTGGCGGCGTATTCCACTATGGATTTTGGCGACGTTATAAACCATATTTTCGGGCATTTTATGAATCCCCAAAAGCGAATTTTTTTCGGATATTTTTGTTTATCGTTTTTTATAGGCTTTACATGGCTTTTTGTGCTGAAGAAAAAGTCCGTGCGTACCTCTCTTGCGATTATATTTTCACGAAATGTGTGGATGGGCAGATCGGCAAAAGTTGACTATACAATTTTTATCCTAAACAGGATCCTGACATTATTCATCTCTCCTTTATTGATCACGCAACTCGCTATCGCCACAGGAGTTTACTTTTGGCTTCATGGCGTTTCTTGGTTGCAAGTCGGTGCTTTTGCGCAATGGCCTAAACCGGTGATTGTAGCACTCTACACTATAATTATTTTCGTTATTGATGATTTTTCAAAGTTTCTTGTTCATATGATGATGCATAAATTGCCCTTTCTTTGGTCAATCCACCAAACGCATCACTCTGCAGAAACCCTTACTCCTATTACGGTTTATCGTGTGCATCCGCTAGAAGGGATTTTATACGCATTACGCGGATCGGTTGCGCAAGGAACCACATTAGCTCTGGTGTTTTTTCTGTTTGGGTCAAGCGTAAGTTTGGCCAGTGTCCTAGGCATAAATGTAATTGTATTTGTATTTCACGTTGCGGGATCAAATTTGCGTCATTCGCATATCCGAATTCGCTATTGGCGATGGTTAGAAACACTATTGATTTCGCCAGCACAACATCAGTTGCATCATTCAATAGCGGTCGAACACTACAATAAAAATTTCGGTGTCGCGTTGGCTATCTGGGATTGGCTGTTCGGATCGTTGATTTATTCACAGGCGGATGATGCGGTTCTTGAATTCGGACTGTTAGAAAAAGGTGTGAAATCAAATCACAGCGCATGGATTTTGTATTGCAAGCCGTTTTTGCACTTATACGAATGCGCGTGCTCTTTGCTAATGATGTCAAAATATCAGATCGTTAAATTTTTGAGATATGTACTCAAAATTTTAAGTGTTAATTTGTGAATTTTTTGAACCAATATTTTATTTATAGTCTCATAACCTCAAAATATTCTTTGCACTCATAATTTGGGAATACAGCTATGCTGATCTTTTTAGACGCTTAGAGTGTTGATTGTTGATAAAAACAGTCAACAAATTGAATTTAAAAGTTTTTCTTGAATTTGCGGAACCTCGGTATACCTATGCAGTGTTTTTCTAAGCAAGCGAACGCCAGCCAAGAATTTCTGGGAACTGAATGTAAGGAAAAAACTATGTCAAAACAATGCAAGAAATGCAGTTTCTTTTACGAATTAAATGACAACAATGCCGTAAAAGATAAAACGGGTGAATGCCGTGCAAAACCTCCAACCGCTGCCGACAAAGGTACATTAGGCATTTGGCCATTGGTTAATGGTGCTGATTGGTGTGGTGAGTTTGTGGTCAAGGCTGCATAGATAAGCGAGAGCTTTAAGTGTTAGAATAAAAAACTGGAACCGTGGCAATCAACTTTTGTACGGCCAACAAATCTTACGCTTCGGTTTCAGTTTTGGTTTCGTAGGTATACCTAAAAGTAAATTGTAAGTTGTGCATTTATTCCATCAGAATATAAAGCGATATATTGGTGTTATTTGCTATCCATTCAGGCAGGCTTCAATCTAAATAAAAACAAAAATGTATTCTATCATTTATACGGCTAACCGATTGTTTAAGTTGTACTTTGCAGATAAATCCTATACTTGTGATTTTGCGGTATCTCCCCGATTACCGCAATTTCTCCAGTTGCCAGCCACGATTTTTCGTAAAAGCCAGCCTTTTTTGCTTGGGACCGCTTTCGGGACCGTTTTTCCAAAAGGGCACCTCACTAAGGCGTTGAAAAGAAACAACCTTATTAAAGTTCGGTCGCATCCCCGGTGCGCCATAACCTCAGTTTCAAAAAATTTATGTTAAATAAAAACAATAACTTAGGTTTGAATTATATCTGAGTGATCTTATTGCAGGCAATTTTGCTGTACTTTTTGCTGTACATTTTGCTGTACCTCATCATTTGAAATAATAAGCCATTCGATCTACAATAAAGAATGAGTGTTGTTTGTCGTTCGGGTCGGTTTTACCTCTATAAGCGCGTTCCGCGTAGGTTTTATGCTATTGAGACGCGCCGCCATATATATATTTCACTTAAAACGGATTCTTTAGAAGTCGCTAAAGAAAAAGCTCCAAAAGTCTGGAAAGAAGTGCTGGCAAGCTGGGAGCTTATTGCGTCCGGCCAATTGGTTGAGGCGAATGAGCGATATGAGCTTGCCAAGCAGCTGGCGCAGAACATGGGTGTTAATTTTGTCACGGCGGGTAATGTGGCAGATTTAATTATAACAGATGTTGTGAAGCGTACAAAACTTGTCCAGCCAAAAAAACCGCAGGGCAAGCCAACGCTTGCGCCTGCCGTGTTAGGCGGGGCTAACACACGTATACCTAAAGTTTCAGAAGCGTGAGAGATATTTTAGGATTTATCAAAGCCAGATGTGCGTGAAAAGACCGCCGATGAGTTGCGGCGGTGGAGAAATCCACGGTTAAAAGCGTTTAAGAATTTCATAAATGTGGTCGGTGAACGTTGTGTGTGAAAACTATAGAGAAACTGACTTTTATTCATATCGGAGCGTTTTGGTCTCATCTGACTGGAGCCTTTCAGAGATAATTCATTTCGAATGGCTGTTAGATTTTTGGAACCTTGAAACTGCTCGGTCTCTGCTATGATGACAGTGGCCAATCCAATATCTTCAAAGCTGGTGTAGACTTCACTTCCGGCAGTACTTGCAAGTATTAACGCCACTGTAAGCCGTAAGTCTTTTGATTAAGAAATTGAATGGAGCATGGTATATCCTAATTTCTCTACCAACGGACACAGCTTACCTTTTTAACCTTGCCTTGCAAGCGGCTCCAGAGATGCTTTTTATTTATGTATTACGAACAGAAAGAACACTAGAATGCCCAAGTGGTTTGTTCCAAAATTCACCCGCAAATGAGCTGAGAGCGATTTGAAATTGTTTCCCAAACTTTGACTTGCTATGAAGTAATATTCCAATTGAAGAAAGTGGACCTCGATGAATGAGCCTCTTGTTTTTCTGCCAGGAATGATGTGCGATGCGCGCCTTTTTCTGCCCCAGATTGCCGCCTTTTCAAAGAAAGTTCCAATCCTCGTAATGCCGCTATATGGGCATGATACAATCGCCGGTTTGGCGCGCCATATTTTGCATCTAGCGCCCCCGAAATTTTCCCTCGCAGGGCTTTCGATGGGTGGAATTGTGGCGATGGAAATCATGCGGCAGATGCCCCAAAGGGTGGTGCGCCTGGCCTTGATTGACACCAATCCAATGGCGGATGCAACAGATCGGGCGGCAATGCGCCAAAAGCAAATTAAACAAGTGCAGGCTGGAAAGCTGCGTTCGGTTATGCGGGATGAAATGAAGCCGAATTATTTAGCAAAAGGATCAGAAAGAGCGCGCATTCTCAAGTTATGTATGGATATGGCTGAGGCTTTAGGCCCGGCCGTGTTCACAGAACAGTCTATTGCCCTTCAGTATCGCAGAGATCAATGCGAAACCCTCAAGGCAATTAATGTTCCGACTGATATAATGTGTGGAGAGGATGACCGGCTTTGCCCCGTTTCTAGGCATGAATTCATGCATGATCTAATCGCGGGTTCGACCCTCTCCATTATCCCCGGCGCAGGCCATTTGCCAACGCTCGAACAGCCTAAAATTACAAACAGGATATTGGAAAAATGGCTGAGAATGTGATCCCCGCGGATTTACTTGCGCTGCTGCGGCAGGTGGATACACCAACAGTGTGCAATGCAATCGAAGTGGCGCAAGGAAAGCGCGGCTTTAATCGTTTCACGCGCGGCACAATGCAACATTCTAAACCCGGTGATCCCGCGATGGTGGGTTTTGCCAGAACTGCGAAAATTTCAGGCCTCTTGCCCGCCCGTGAACCAGCGGATGTTATCCGCGCACGGCGTATGGATTACTTCAGATCAATGGCCGCAGGACAAGGCCCAAGATTGGCTGTGATAGAGGATATTGATTATCCCAATTGCATTGCCGGTTGGTGGGGTGAGATTCATGTGGCCGTGCATAAAGGGCTTGGGCAGGTAGGCGCTATAACCAATGGCGTGATGCGCGATTTAGACGTGATGGATGCGGGCTTTCCGGTTTTGGCTGGATCGATTGGTCCAAGCCATGGATTTGTTCATGTGGTTGAAATCGGGGGGCCTGTAAGCCTCATGGGCATGCATATATCACAAGACGAGTTGATGCATGCGGACAGGCACGGGGCGATCGTTATCCCAAACGAAATCATTGCGGATCTCAAACAAGCCATCGAAACAGTCATCGCAAACGAAGCGATAGTTCTAGGTCCTGCGCGCGCACCTGGCTTTGATATTGAGAGGCTTGAAAAAGTATGGGCTGAGTTCGAAGCCGCCAGAACCTAGAATCTCGATGGCAGAGAGACGTGATTGGTTGGCGGCGAGAAATCACTTATTACAGTAGGGTCCCAGACTTGGCTTCGTTTCACATCTAGGGCCGCAGTTGCCATACGCTGCGTGCTGAACGAATATCGAGCTTCGTTGAGTTCGCCATACAAAATAGTGAAGAGATCAGCAAACTTTAATGATCAGTTCTAGGCTAAGGATTGACCATTTATCGCAGGAATGCGACCCCCCATTTAAAAGAGAGGTAAAATGTACCCATTTCTTCGGATGGCGAAAGAGCTGATAAAAACTAGCCTTGCGTCAAAATTAAAAGTAACTGACGTACATGTGTCACACCATATATGCTGGCCTTGGGATTTAGATACGTTCGCAGAGTTGAATAATGGTAGAACCCTAACGCTGTTTGACTTAGGTCGCTTCGGTCTCGCCCAACGCACTGGCGTGACGGATGTACTACGCAAGCATAAATGGGGTCTTACGACAGCAGGGGCAAGCACTCGTTACCGCCACCGGATCAAAGTTTTTGAACGGATCGAAATGCGCAGCAAGCTGGTGTTTTGGGATGAGAGATTTCTTTATATTGAACAAACTATGCTGAAAAAAGATGGTCGATGCGCGAACCATATACTTTTTCGGGGAGGGGTTGTTGATAAAAAAGGCCTCGTTTCGACCCTCAGGATTACCGAGGCATTGGGCTACTCGGAAGACGCGCCGCCCTGTCCAAGCTGGGTGTCAGAATGGATAGCACACGAGAGTAATCGGCCCTGGCCACCTTCAGTTGCAACTTAATCAGCCTCACTGTTTCCTCAGCGGGGGCTTTTAAAATTTTGCGTCGGGTATGGTGGGCAGGTGCATAAAGAGTTTACGATGTCTTACCGCCTCGGTGTTTCAAGGATGATACTCGGATAACCGTAACCCCATGTGAAAATGCGTACGGCAATCTACCCGTCACACCCGAGCCCCGTATAGCTGTGTTTTGAGCTTCACTGCTACTTACCCTCGGGTGATAATATTCACCCCAAGAAGTACACATGAGCGTGTTTCAGTGTGTAAAATGCCACCATATGCACCCGTAATGCCTGATAATACAGTCTATATGGACATTACGAGGGTGCTTAGAGTATTCGCCAGGGGGGGGGCTTGGCGCGGTACAACCCTAAACCAAGCCCACACGAAAAGCTCACTGTATCGTCATATCATTGGTGCCACTGTATCACAGGGTGTCATAAACGCTTATTATCAATTGCCTAATGCGATACCGCGCTTGGATTAAGCTGTATCAAACAGTGTCTTTAAGAATGAACTGTATCGTGTTGCTGTTCTGCTAAAACTAAACACCCTTTGGAATTTATGATGGTAACAAGAAAAGGAGATTACCATCATGCGTAACGCCATCCATGCTGCTTGCAGTTGCGGGCAGTATCTGTCGTCTTGCCCCGGTTCGGCTGTTAAAGCAGCGCTGGGGTTGCCCGAGGGGCGGATGTTCATCCGCACTTTATCTGTAGCATCTTTGCTGCGCAGGGGTTTCTGGCTCATCTTCCTTTCATCAGAGTATTGATGCACCATAAATTCTGTTTGCTTAAAGCAAGATTTCCACCCCAAAAGAGCGGGCGTTGGACACAGCGCCCTCAAAAGATTAGGAAGGCGAGCTGCACTATGCCTCTCAAAACGCATATTTTCAAAGCTGGAAATTTGAAATCGAGAACGAAGCGTGCGTAAGGTTTAGTTGTTTCGAAAATGATAAGGTTTAAGGCCCGATTGAAACCAATTTAAAAAACTAACAATCGAATAAACCGGTTTTCTCGTGGCTTTGGCTATATCATGCGCATAGGGCGCTAAGTTGGTGCATTCTAATACGATTGCTCCAATCATGGGTCCAGAACTTACAAGCCGTTCGGCGCTGAGACAAACGTCTTTTCTGCATGCGTCTATATCAATGTCATTTTTATTATTGAATATCATTTCGGCAAACACACTGTTTCGGGGAAGCCCGGTAATCGCCGTATTGGCACGCGCGCCACAGGCCACCAAATGTTCTGGGGTGAGATTTTTTTCTGAAATTGTTAAAACGCCTGCCTCTTGCCCAGCGGGTAACATGGCTTCGATCATGGGAAGCTGCATCAAAGGCGAACTGGCGAAGGGTACGCCCAACGCGTTTTTCAACTCAGTTTGCATCAAACCCAAAAAGCCACAAGATGTGGTTAATCCCGAACAGCCCTGCAAAATCAGCTGATGGCCTACCTTTATAAACTCGGGCAGTAAAAGGCGGGGGTCATCTTCGATCACCTGGCTTGCAGAGGCGCCGTGGACCACGCGCATATGCACAGGAAAATCCCAGGTCTCTTTATGCCCGATATCCCCCAGCACGCGGGGAAATTTTGTATCCAGCATAAGAATGCCGATCGCTGCCTTGCCCATCTATCGCCTCCCTATAACCGCGTAATGACGTGCTTTCCTGCGCTATAGGGCTGAAGCCTCTCTAAGAGCAGTTCCAAAAATTCCTTGCCCACCTGTGACAAGGGCCGCGTTGCCGAGGTAATCACCGCCATCTCCATTTCTATGAGGGGATCAAAACGGCGCGTTACAAAGCGATCATCGGCGTCAAACTCTAACCCAAAGCGATCCACAAGCGCGATCGCCATATCTTCTTTCACAAAGGCTAGTAAATTCTTGAACAAATGGGAATGTATGCGCGCATTCAACGCAATGCCAGCGGCGTCAAAGGCGTCTTTCAGGCGCCGCTGAGAAATATGGTCAGGCCCCATAATGACGAAGGGTTCATTTTGCAAAATCTGAGGGTTAAGGACATGATGCTGCGTCAGAGGGTTGTTTTGATGCAGCGCAATACGGGTTTCGACGCGCAGCGGATATATATTCAACGCGTCGTAAAGCAGAGGCATTTCACAAATTCCAATTTCAAAAAGCCCCGATATGATCCACTCTTGAATTTTTGTACTGTATTGCGACTGAAACGAGATATTTATCTCAGGCTTGTCATGTGCAAATTCCGCAATAAGCTTAGGAATAAAGCCAAAGGACATAGAATGTTGAGAGGCCACCTGCAGATGGCCGATTTGTTTGTTTTGCAGATCAACAACCGTTTGTGCAACGTGATCAAGCCCGCGCACGACTGTTTCGATCTCACGATACATCAGTTGGGCTTCTGGAGTTGGTATCAAGCGGCCATGCATACGTTCAAAAAGAGCAAAGCCAGTTTGGCGCTCTAACTCGGATAAAAGATTTGAAATGCCCGGTTGCGAAATCCCCAAAGCTTCTGCCGCGCCGGTAACCGTGCCGCTTTCAACGGTTGCATGAAATGCTTGTAATTGTCTGAATCTAAGTCTCATAATCTCTTGGTATCATTTTTTATGATGTAGATGCCACAATTTTATATTTGAAGTGATGCCTCTCTCATGCCACTCTGTAGCGGCAAGCGTGGATATTCTAGAATGAAATCTCAACATGTTATTGTGATAGGGGCAGGGATTGTCGGAGCGTCCTCGGCGATCTGGCTTCGGCGCGCTGGGTTTGAGGTAACGCTTCTCGATAAGGGGCGTCCGGGAATGGGGGCCTCATATGGCAATGGCTGTATCTTGGCGAACTCATCGGTGGTGCCCGTGACCGGACCCGGCTTGGTACGTAAAAGCCCAACTTACCTTGCTGATCCAAATTTTCCACTGTTTATGCGTTGGAGCTATGTGCCCAAACTGCTGCCTTGGTTGATCAAATATTTATCTTTTGCCAATGAAAGCGATACGCGCCGTATCAGCCAAGGTCTCACCACGATCGTTGGTGACAGCCTTGAACAGCACAAAGCGCTGACCGCGCAAACTAAGGCCGCAAAATGGGTGCAATCCAGCAATTACAGTTTTGCTTATGCGGATCGCGCCGCGTTTAATGCGGATGCGTTTGGCTGGCAGCTGAGAAAGGAAGCTGGATTTATCCCTGACTTGATTGAAGGCCGTGCCGTCCAAGAAGAAGAGCCGATCCTTGGGTTTGGCACGCAATTATTAGCGGTTCTCAAAGGGCATGGCTTTATCCTCAACCCCGGCTCTTATGTGCAAGATCTTGTTTGCGTTCTAAAAGAATTGGGCGGCAAGTTTATTCAAGCTGAGGTACAAGATTTTGATTTAAGCGGTGGTAAAATCAGCGCTGTAGATACAAATATCGGGCGGATGCATTGCGATAAAGCCATTGTGTCCTCGGGCATTTGGTCAAAACCTCTGATGCAAAAGCTGGGATTACACGTACCCCTAGAAGCAGAGCGTGGCTATCACATTGTTTTTGAACAGCCCAGCCAAAAGCCTAATAACCCGATGATGCTTGCAGCCGGAAAATTTGTGGCCACTGCTATGGATCAAGGGCTGCGCTGCGCCGGTATCGTCGAATTTGGGGGCCTCAGCGAAAAAAAATCAAAGGCCCCTCTGCAACTTCTGCGCCGCAAGGTGCAAGAGGTTTTTCCAAAACTCAGTTTTGCGTCTGAGCAAGAGTGGCTGGGGTACCGGCCCGCCCCCACGGACAGTCTGCCCTATATAGGAGAGCTTTCAGCCTCTGGCGTTTTTACAGCGTTTGGCCATCATCATATTGGATTGACAGGCGGCCCCAAAACGGGTCGTCTGGTGGCTGATATGATTGCTGGACATCATCCCAATACCGATATTCGCCCCTTTGATCCAATGCGCTTCAAGCGGGGCAAATAACCAAGACCATTAACAACCAAGGGAGAAAACAATGACAATTTTTACGAAAGTGATCAGCAATGCCGCCGCAACCGTGGCACTGGCAATCGTTGGCAGCGCCGCCTCGGCTGAAAAATGGGATATGCCCATGGCCTATGCGTCCTCAAACTTCCATTCAGAAATGGGTGTGGTTTTTGCAGATAAAGTACGCGATTATACAGGCGGTGACATTGATATCACCGTTCACCCCGGCGGATCCTTGTTTAAAGGCGGCGAGATCAAGCGCGCGGTGCAAACCGGGCAAGCCCCGATTGGCGAGCGGTTTATGTCGGCCCATGCCAATGAAGCGCCCTTGCTGGGATGGGATAACCTGCCATTCATCGCAACAACATATGAGCAAAACAACAGTCTTTGGGATGCGGCAAAAGATAAGGTGAATGCCCAGCTTTCTGATCTTAACCTGGTGGCGCTTTACACCTGCCCATGGCCGGGCCAGGGCTTTTATTTCAAAAAAGCAGTGTCATCTTCAAAAGATACGCAAGGCGTCAAATTCCGATCATATAATACCGCAACGGCAACCTTTGCAGAAGAGCTGGGCATGATCCCTGTGCAAGTGGAAGCAGCAGAGCTGAGCCAAGCTTTGGCAACCGGTGTTGCAGAATCCTTTATTTCTTCAGGCTCAACTGGCTATGACCGTAAAGTTTGGGAGCATCTGACGCATTATTATAAGGTCAATGCGTGGTTGCCGCGCAATTACGTGATGGTCAATAAGGGCGTTTGGGAAGGTTTGGGATCTGATGTGCAAGTCAATATCCAAAAAGCCGCGGATGAAACCGGAGCGGCATGTGCAGCAAAATCGGCTGAACTGGCCAATTGGTATTTTGAGCAGTTGGAAGCCAATGGCATGAAGGTTGAGGATGCAGGGCCCGAATTCTTGGCAGAGTTAGAAGCGATTGGCGCGAAAATGAAAGCCGATTGGTTGTCAGAAGTTGGCGCTGATGGCCAAGCCATCTTAGACGCTTACAACGCTAACTAAGGCAGACAGCAGCAGCGGCCTTTGCAACGGCCGCTGCTGCGTATTTCTAAAAAAAAGGAATTTCGATGCGAGATTGGCAACCATTCGTGGGGCTGCCCTTATGGGTTTGGCTTTTCGTTTTTCCATCGCTCATTGCCCTCTTTTGTTTGTGGAAAGGCCCAAAAGCCGCTGTGCTTTTTGCACCTATTTGGCGATTTTTAGATAAATTATACAAAGCGGCTGGGGTGCTTGCAGCCTGTTTTATGGTGGTCATACTGCTCCTGATTATTGGTCAGATGATTACCCGCTGGGCAAATCTTACCTTTCCGGGTTCAACCGAATATGCGGGCTATGCGATGGCCGCCACTTCTTTTTTTGCTCTGGCCTATACGCTCACTCAGGGTGCGCATATTCGGGTCTCTGTTTTATTAAATCTCAATCGGCACACAAAGTTTTGGCTTGATGCGGCAGCTATGTTTATCGCTGCAATCACCGCCACCTATTTTGCACGCTATGCAATCAAAACAAATATTGTATCCGAAATGCTAAATGATCGCACCCAAGGGCAGGATTTTGTGCCGGAATGGCTGCTGACGCTGGTGGCGATGTTTGGCAATTCACCGGCAAAATGGAGCGAGATGTGGGCCAAAACCGGCTCGGATTGGGTCTATACGCCGGTCTGGCTTCCGCAGCTTCCAATGTCGATTGGCACAGTCCTTTTGGCCGTTGCGATTTGGGATTACCTGACCCGCCTTCTGGCGCTGCGTGAAACTCAAATCCACGGAGAAAGCCTGAAATGAACGAACTTTATGCCACAATAATATTTCTGTTTGTTTTATTCGCGTTGCTGGGCGGTTCTGTTTGGATCGGGCTGGCACTGATGGGGGTTGCTTGGGTGGGAATGGAGCTATTCACCTCTCGACCGGCGGGTGATGCGATGCTGACGACTATTTGGACCGGAGCTTCAAGCTGGACCTTAACCGCTTTACCTCTCTTTATATGGATGGGGGAAATTCTTTACAGAACCCGATTATCACAGGATATGTTTCGCGGCTTGGCGCCTTGGATGCGATTTTTACCCGGGGGTTTGCTGCATACCAACATTGCGGGTTGTACGATTTTTGCCGCGGTATCCGGATCTTCCGCAGCAACGCTTAACATGGTGGGGAAAATGTCGATTCCTGAATTACGGGAACGCGGATATCCTGAATTCATGATTATAGGCACCTTAGCGGGCGCGGCGACGCTCGGCTTGATGATCCCGCCATCGCTTACGCTAATTGTCTATGGTGTCACAATCAATGAAAGCATTACGAAGCTTTTTATGGCCGGTGTTTTTCCCGGGCTGGTTCTGGCAGGCCTTTTTATGCTGTATATTATGGCGTGGCACTTCATTTACAAAGAACAGCGTCCAGAACCAGAGCCTGCCATGCCGCTTGGCCAGCGCTTGGCCGAAAGTCGGTTTCTTTTGCCATTATTTGGGCTTGTCTTTATTGTTATTGGATCGATGTATTTGGGCTATGCCACCGCAACCGAAGCGGCGGCCGTTGGTGTTTTTGGCGCCTTGGCGCTGTCTGCGATGCAAGGCTCACTTGACTGGGCAACCTTCAGGGACAGCCTGATGGGCGCGACAAAAACCTCTGCGATGATCGCGTTTATCTTGATGGGCGCGGCATTTCTATCCCTGTCAATGGGCTTTACGGGCCTGCCGCGCGCGCTTGCCGAAATGATTGACAGCTATAACCTGTCTCCGGTGGCCTTAATCGCCGTTTTAACGGTTTTTTATCTCATTTTGGGGATGTTTATGGATGGGCTCTCTTCGGTGGTGCTGACTATGGCGATCGTTGAACCAATGATCCGCGCGGCTGGAATAGATGTTATCTGGTTCGGTATCTTCCTTGTTGTTGTGATCGAAACCGCGCAAGTCACGCCTCCGATCGGGTTTAACCTCTTTGTGCTGCAAGGAATGACCCGTCATGAAATTGGCTATATCGCCAGAACCGCGATCCCGATGGTTGGCCTTATGTTGCTGATGGTGGTGATTTTGGTGATCTTTCCCGAATTGGCGACTTGGTTGCCCGAAAATATCCGCCAGCGACCCAGCGGATAAGCCGGATGCTTGGCGCGCTTGGTCAATTGGCACGCCATGGGCGCTTTGTTCTTGTGGCAGGCTTATGCGCAGGTTTGGCGCTGCCCGAAACTGCGATGGCGTTGCGTCCTTGGTTAAGCGAATTGGTGCTGCTTTTGCTGTTTATCACAGCGTTTCGCGTGGGATTTCCAGATGCGTTGGCGGCTTTGCGCCATATTCACCAGACAGCAAGGGTGGTGCTGGCCTACCAACTGGCACTGCCTTTGCTTTGCATCTGTCTTTTTGGCTTTTTTGGGTTGGCAGATCACCCCATTGCCGTTGTGCTCACGCTGATGTTGGCAGCCCCCCCACTGACCGGAGCACCAAACCTATCCGTGATGTTAGGGCATCCACCCGAGCCTGCGTTTCGCCTTCTTATTCTGGGAACGATCTTACTGCCCCTGACAATCATTCCCATATTTTGGCTCTCGCCCGCGCTGGGCAGCCTGGTGCAGGCGCTTGATGCGGCTTTGCGGTTGTGCGGTGTCATGAGTGTGACGATTGCATGTGCATTTTTATTTCGGGCGATTTTGCGCTCTGACATGCAGGCGCAAGAAATCACGGCACTGGATGGATTAACCTCTTTGGCGCTTGCGGTAATTGTGATCGGCTTAATGAGCGCGGTTGCGCCCACATTGGCCGCGCAGCCGGTGCTCTTGGCGGGGTGGTTACTTTTGGCTGTGGTGATAAATTTTGGATTGCAGGTTTGTGCTTATTTTCTGCTGCGATATGGTCTTAGCCCTGCATATGCGGCACCCCTAGCCATTGTTGCCGGCAATCGCAATGTCGCGATTTTTTTGATTGCAGCCAGCGCATCACAATCTGAAGAGTTTTTAATTTTTTTAGGCTGCTATCAATTTCCCATGTATCTTACACCGATATTGATGCGGCCCGTTTTAGGTAAAAACCCTTTGAGTGAAACCAATTAAGTCCTTTGATTTGCTGACCGCTTGCTCTGCGGCGTAGCTCAAGTATAGGGGCTATTCTTTTCAGCAAAACAACAGGCCTGAAAAATAACCACCGGCTGAGCTATTGCCATTTTTTGAAAAAATACCAGCTCCTGTCCTTTGCAAGAAATAGGCGTTTGATTGGCTGTTCACTCTGCTTCGCGGATCATGATAAAAACAGAAAGAGTTTCTTGTGGATGATTTATCCGGGCTAGGGAGCATTTTGGATGCAAATAAATGTCAAAAAAGGCCACCAACATCTAACCTTCAGACACAGCTCCTTTCGACAAGGTGGTGCCTCGAACCGGTCGAAAATCCTTGGCGTATAAAAAAACCTCCGGAAAAATTATAGCGTTTTTTGATGATCTTTTTTTAAGAACCGCCCGCGAGAAGCGCTTTTCAACATGAGACATGGGCCTTTTGAAGTTGAATGTCATCAAAAAGGCCAGCTATCTCAGAAGCCGGCCTTTCCATTTTATATCGAAACTATACGCTAAATGATCCTAAATCTCAAAAACACCATATGCATATTTACTCAAAGCCCTAGGTCACGGTTACCTCTAAGTGGCCAAACGGGTCCAGTGAAAGGCGCATAACGTCGCCCTTTTGAACAGGCCCGACACCTGACGGGGTGCCAGAGAGGATCACATCGCCCGGCGCTAGTTCATAATAAGCGCTTAGATAGGCTATCATGTCTGGAACCTTCCAAATCATTTGATTCAAATTGCCTTCCTGACGAATTTCGCCATTGACCGTTAAGACGATATCACCTTCGGTGGGGTGCCCAACATCCGAAGCTAAGTGCAGCGGTCCACAAGGTGCCGAGTGCTCAAAGGCCTTGCCAATTTCCCATGGGCGGCCCGCTTTTTTCATTTCCCCTTGCCGATCACGGCGCGTCATATCAAGGCACAGAGCATATCCATATACATGAGACATAGCATCCGCATACTCGATATTTGTACCGCCTGATTTCAAGGCAACCAGCACTTCTGCTTCATGATGCACATCCGAACTTTTAGGAGGATATGGAAAGCGCCCGGTTAAATTTAAATTATCTGGGTTCTTTTGGAAAAAAAAGGGATCTTCTTTATCAGGATCATGCCCCATTTCAACAGCATGCGCTGCATAGTTTCGGCCAATACAATAAACACGGCGCACTGGAAAAACTTCATCTTTTCCAACTATAGGCAGTGTTTGAATTTGCGGTTCTGGTATTGCGTAAAGCGCCATATTTGACTCCATAATGTAGTTACCAATTGCATTTTAAATTAAACCAATCGCAACCAATTTAATATTTATTGACAATTTGAAAATATTTTGCAACCAATTTTACAGAAAAGATAAAAATATTGGTAAATTGGTCGACCAAATGAATGATTCACATGATACGCAGAGCAATAGATTGGTCGAATTACAACCGGGATATAGCACCGTTGAGAAGCTGAAATCATTGATCGCCAGTGAAAATTTTGCGCCGGGCACCCGTCTGCCATCTGAACGCGATTTGACCAGTCGCTTTAAGATCACCAGAGCTAATTTACGCAAAGCCTTTGATATTTTGGAACGCGAGGGGGTTATTTGGAGGCATGTTGGCAAAGGGACATTTATTGCAGAGCCTAATTCTGAAAAATCGATTTTGAATATATCGGAACTGGTGAATGAGCTGACACCCGTTCAATTGCTGCGAGCGCGTTTATCGATTGAACCTGCGATCGCACGTGAAGCGGCAATTCACGCATCAGAAGCAGATGTATCTCGCATTGATGCTGCGTGTAATGCCGCGTCTAGTGCAACCTCTTGGTCAGAATACGAACGTGCTGATGATCTATTGCACCATGAAATTGCCGCGGCAGCACAAAATCCACTTTTAATGTCAATGTTTGAATATTTAAACGCGGTTCGCCGTGCCGTGTCTTGGAATAAGGTGGTGCGCAGCAGCGATCGCCCGGCTTCTGACCATGACAGCTTTGCTGAGCACACACGAATTTTTGCAGCGATTGCGGGACGAAACGCCAATGAAGCACAAGCAGCGATGCGCACGCATCTAATCTCAGTTTCAAAACGTCTTTTTGGGGATGATTGAGCATTAAACTCAGCAAGAGAAAAAGCAAAAGCAACCTTGCCATCACACGTAACGCTTCCTGGGAGGAGTAACATGATAAATTTTTTTAAAAAGACCGTACAGTTTGCGGCTGCTATCCCAATTGCTCTGTCGTTTGCAATTGGCGCTGCTCAAGCTGAAAAAATTAAAATTGCGCTGGCAGAAGCACCATCAGATGAACTTGCCGCATTCTTTGTTGCGCTTGATCGTGCGCGGGCGAATGGCTTGGATTATGAGTGGACAGCGTTTTCTGATGAGGAACTTGCGATTCAAGCTGTGCTTAGCGGGCAAATGGATATTGGATTTGGAACCCCATATGCAGCCATGCAAAGATCAAAGGCACCTTTGCGCATAATATTCCAACTCTCAAAGTTGAAATTTTTTCCCGTCACCACGACCAAATACGCGTCGCTTAAAGATCTGGATGGTGAACCGATTTTGTTACACTCAAGGGGTGGCGGCACTGACTCAATTGCAAATGTGATCGAAGACCGGCTTGGAATGCAGTTTGGAAAGCGCTCATATGTACCAGGATCGTCTAATCGCGTTGCTGCGCTGCTTGGTGGGCGTGCAGATGCAACCATTATTGACCTGTCAAACAAGAATAAACTCATGCGCAGCGAAGCTGGCGAAAACTTCAATGTGTTAGAAATGTTTGAAGTAGAGGCCAGCGATGAGGCCTTATTTGGAAATCTTGATTGGATTAAAAATAACGAAAAAGACGTTGATATTTTTGTGAGCGCGCTTTTGTCCGTTTGGCAAGATCTTCATAAGGATCCAACGATTATCCGTCGTGAAACAAATCCAGATGGACCAATCGGTCAATTGCCCCCTGAAATCTTGGCAGAGCTTGATGGGTTTTACACCGATGCCGTGGCAGGCGGTCTTTATGATCCGAATGGGGGGGGGCGAAAAGCTGCAAATGCCGATATGGAGTGGTACTCGGCTGCTGGTCAACTTGAGGGCAACGCCAGTGATTTGAATATCGAGGATTTTTGGTATTTGGCGCCGCTTGATAAAGCATCACAGTAATTTTGCGAAAACTTTGGTTGCGCTTAAAACTGGCGCAACCAATTCCTATCGACGGATAAAATAAATGCAAAATCGAGCCTTCATATTAAAATTGTTTTCTGCTTTTGCCCTTTGTTTCGCTTGGGAAATTGCAGGAAGAGTGCCTGTAAGCTACGCGTTTCCTACGTTTTTAGAATCAATGTCGGCGTTGATGGAAATGACCGCAGATGGAAGGCTGTTCGAGGCATATGCAGAAACATTGCGCCCTTTAATAATTGGTATCGCCATTTCTGCCGTTGTTGGAATTATCGTGGGATTATGGGTCGGTTTGAGCCAATTTTTTGACTGGCTGTTTTCGCCAATCTTTATCGTCATGCAAGCCGCGCCATTAGCTGCTTTGATCCCGCTTCTTGTTTTGGCATATGGCATTGGTCTCACGTCAAAAGTGATTGTTGTCTGCATCATGGCAATGCCCGTGATAGTTTTGAATACCAGCGGCGCGGTGAAAAATACCCCAGAGTCCTTAAAAGAAATGGGCATATCCTTTCTTGCTTCGCGGCTGTCTGTCATATCTCGTATCATCATTCCGGCGGCATCTCCGGTCATTTTCGCGGGCCTCCGCCTTTGTATATCGGCAGGGTTTATTGGGGCTATTTTAGCCGAACTGAAAATCACCCCCACTGGTGTTGGTGATATTATAACTTACAGCCGCTCGATCGCAGATTATCCATCTATGTATGCTGCTATTTTTTCAATTATTGTGCTGTCAGTTTTGTTTTTAAACCTCTTGGATAAAGTAGAAACCCTTCTCTTCAAAGGAAACGAGCGTGGTTATGTCTCAGATTAAAAATATTGATGAAGATCTTCAAAGCCCTGAAAAACCAATAGCCGTTTCTGTCGATAATATTTCAAAAAATTATGGAAATGTTGAGGCTTTGAAGGATATGTCCTTAAAATTTCCAAAGGGTGAATTGACTTCACTTTTGGGTCCTTCGGGATGCGGTAAAACAACCTTATTGAAAATCATTGCGGGATTGCTTGAGCCGAGTTCTGGAACGGTAACGGTGAATGACAGGCGCGTCATCGGTCCAGGAACAGACCGCGCATTTGTATTTCAAGATTTTGCGCTGATGCCTTGGGCGTCCGTTTTGAAAAATGTCTCATTTGGGCTTGAAATGCGAGGTGTCGATAAAACTGAGCGCGAAGGAATTGCCCAGAATTACATCAAAGAAGTTGGTCTACAGGGTTTTGAAAATAGTTTCCCGCATGAATTATCTGGCGGTATGCGTCAAAGGGTCGGTTTGGCCCGTGCGTTGGCTGTTGATGCAGATGTACTATTGATGGATGAGCCGTTTTCAGCCGTCGATGAGCAAACGCGCCGTAAGTTTCAAGAAGACTTGTTGCAGCTTGTTGCAAGCAAAAACAAAACATTTATTTTCGTGACGCATTCCATCGAAGAAGCAGTTTATGTATCGGACCAAATTGCTATCTTATTGCCTCGCCCAAGCCGCGTATCGGAAATTATCAGACCGTCAAATTTTCGGGCAAAAGGAGTTGATGCAATACGACGGGACTCTGAATATCTTGATATCGTTGATGATATTTGGACGTCTTTACGCAGTTACGTTGAATAGGAAAGCCGCGCATGCATTTATTTGGATATCGCTTACCCGGCATGTCATCTCTGCTTTTATGGGGAGGTCTCTGGGAATTTATTGGGCAGGCTAAGGTTACGTTTTTTATTCCTCCATTAAGCAAGGTTTTGTCTACACTTTATGAAGTTTTGGGGACAGTAGCCTTCCAAAATGCACTTAAAGAAACGGCTTATGCGTTTTGTTCCGGGGTATTTTACGCCGTGGTCATCGGAATAATTGTTGGAATATTAATGGGTAAGAACCGCCTGATTGATGAATTGTTACTCCCTTGGGTAAACGTATTCCTTAGTGCCCCCCTTACGGCTTTAGTGCCCGTGTTAATGGTGCTTTTTGGGTTTGGCATGAAGTCTATCATTATCACCACGTCTCTTTTTGCTGTTTGGATTATCATCTTAAATACCCGTGCTGGTGTAAGACAGATTAACCGCTCTCTGGTAGAGATGGCGACCAGTTTTGGCGCCACGCCCCTAAAGGCCTTTACAAAGATATATTTTTGGGCCGCGTTGCCGGAAATTTTAGGAGGCGTCCGGATCGGTATTATAAGGGCAGTAAAGGGCGTGATTATAGGCCAATTACTTATTTCTATTGTGGGTTTTGGTGCTCTATTTGAACTCTATTCCGCAAATTTTCTGATGAGTCACTTTTGGGCGGTTTTGATTGTTTTGTTTGCACTCGCTTTTTCAATTTCAGAGTTTTTGGCTTATTTAGAGCGGCGTGTAAGCTATTACGCCGCAAAGCGGTAAGCCGGCAATCTGCTTAAAACCTTAAATGCCGGTTCAAAATTTATAGGTTATTTTTTTGTTGGCCTGCGCAAACTTTATCCGTTCTTCCTGCCTGTGCGCGTTGTTAAGGGTGGGTAGAGCAAGCCCACAGGTTTTGGCTTATTGGCAAAGCATGCAGAGTCGCCGCGTGATTGAGGCTATTAAATGGTTAGGTTTTCCGATGTACTGGCATCCGGGAACCCGCCGCATTTTTGTGGGATGAAATATATTTTCAAATATCTGCGCGGCAGCGACCAGCCTCATACCGCCAAGCAGGGTTTTGATATTCCGGGCTCAGTAAACCTATATGTGCTTGTCTAGGCCTAGCAAGGCCTCAGTTCTTGAATCTGCCATAAGCCCTTGAAAAGGGGTAAGCGTCTGCTCAGATTGTTTTACGCGCTTATATTCAAGCCTGTTAATGTTGATCTTTATTATTTCCTAAGAGCTGAACGATGATCAATAACCCGGATGAAATGATAATCAAGATGGTCGAGATCGCGGCGATGGTCGGATCGATTTGATCGCGTAAGGCTAAGAACATGCTTCTTGTAATGGTTGAATTATCTCCACCGGCGACGAACAGGGAAATAATGATTTCGTCAAAAGAGGTTAAAAACGCGATTAAAGACGCGGAGATAATGGAGAATTTAATCTGTGGCAGTGTAATTTCGCGAAACGCGCGGAACCGGCCAGCTCCCAAAGATCGTGCTACTTTTTCTTGGTTCATATCATAGTTTTTCAAAGCTGAAAAAACGATAATTAAAACCAGCGGCAACGCCACCAAGGAATGGCCGATAACCAATCCAAGAACGCTTCCGACCAATTTAAATTGTACGAAAAAGTAAAACAGCCCAATTGCAACCAATATAATTGGAACCATCATCGGTGAAATGAAAATCGGGAAGAGTATTTTGCTGGTTCTCGAACTGCTATTGACCAGACCATAAGCGGCCATTGTGCCGATAGGGACCGCCACAAATATTGTAAGAACAGCGACTTTGATGGAGGTCCATGTTGCCGCCATCCAATCATTAAAGCCGTTTTCAACCTTCCAAGAGAAAAAATAATTTTCATACCATCTGAGTGACCATTCCTGAGGCGGAAACTCTAGATATTGACTGGCAGAGAAGGACATTGGGATCACAACCAGCGATGGCACAATCAACAGAAATAGGGTGATAAAAGAGAAAATATAAAGCCAGAGCCGGTTTTTAAGCCGGATTTGGGTTTCGGACACATTCTTGCTCAAAAAACTCATAGCGTTATTTATTCCCGAATTGGTCAAGCGATACGAGTTTTGAGGCGATGTAAAGAATGATTGCGGTCACAACCAGCAAGACCACGCCCAACGCGCTTGCAGCCCCCCAACTGAAATAAAGCTCAATGTTGCTCGAAATTTTCATTGCAGCCATGATCACTCTGCCACCACCCAAAATGGCAGGGGTCACGTAAAACCCGAGGCACAAAACAAAAACAATCAATAAGCCAGCAAATAGGCCGGGCAGGGAGAGTGGAAAAAAGACAGTCCAAAAGGCGCGGGTTGGTGTGGCGCCGAGACTAGACGCTGCTTTCAAACAGTCTTTATCGATCGCGCGCATATTTGCGTAAAGCGGCAAGATCAAAAATGGCAGCATAATATGAACCATGCCGATCAATGTACCCGTTGTATTATGCACGATCTTAATCGGCTCGCTGATCAAACCCAAATCCAATGCGATATTGTTTAGCAACCCCTTTTTTTGCAACAGCACTAACCACGCATAGGTGCGCACCAACAGGCTGGTCCAAAACGGAATTAACACGCCCACCATGCAGATATTTGCCCATTTTCGCGAGAGTTGGGACATGAAATAGGCCAAGGGATAGCCGATAAGCGTACAGATGATCGTCGTTAGAATGCTAATTTTAAAGGTTGTTATGAAAATCCGCATATAGGAGCGGCTGGTGATCATCCGCTCATAATTTTCAAAAGAAAACGTGCCATCCCTGCCGATAAATGAGAGATAAAACAACCAGCCGACCGGAATAACGATCAGAAAAGCAACCATCAACAAATAGGGTAGAGTGAGGCCCAAGAAGGTGAGGTTTTCCCGCGCGGCCAGTTTTTTCAGCCCGTCTTGATTGAGGTGATCAGAGGTTGAAGACATCGCGTTAACTCACCAAGTAGCTGTCAGCTACTTTGAGGCCAATGGTTACAGTTTCTCCGACAGCGGGCAACGCCTCCTGTGTGATGCTTCCGTTGGGAACTCTGACCCGTAAAGTTTGTTCTTCGCCTTCCAAAGGCGCCAATTTAACAACCAGTAATTGGCTTTCCCCCTGGAAAATTGAGTCTAATAAGACACCGGAAAAGTAATTCACGCCCTCTTGTTTGTCGGTGGCCACAAACGTTTTTTCTGGGCGTACCACCAAGAGGAATTTGCCATCCTGTGCAGGGGGGCTGGATGTTTTTATTGTTTCGGGGCCAAAGCTGATTTGCGACTTGTTAACGCTGACAGGCAAAAGGCTCGATTCTCCGATAAAATCAGCAATGAAAGCATTGCTTGGATTTTTATAAATCTCATTGGGTGTGCCCAGTTGCATCAGTTTTCCGTCGTTGATCACCGTGATCCTATCCGACATTGTCAGAGCTTCTTTTTGATCATGGGTGACATAGACAGTTGTCATATTCAGCGCATCATGCAGCTGGCGCAATTCGATTTGCATCTCTTCACGCAGTTTTTTATCCAAGGCAGATAAGGGCTCATCCATCAAAAGAATTTTAGGCTTGAACACAATCGCACGCGCCAGTGCAACGCGCTGTCTTTGTCCGCCTGATAACTCATGCACTCCGCGATGGCCCAAACCATCCAGTTTCACGGTGCTAAGAGCTTCTTTAACGCTTTCTTGCGTTTCTGCTTTGCTCACGCCTCTTAATTTTTGTGGATACCCAACATTTTGTTCAACGCTCATATGTGGAAATAACGCATAGTTTTGGAAAACCATACCGATGCCCCGCAAATGCGGAGGTTTCAAAATAACCTCTTCATTTCCGAATTTTACGCTGCCACAATCTGGATTTGTAAAGCCTGCAAGAACCATCAGCAAAGTGGTTTTACCGGAACCTGACGGCCCGAGAAGTGTCATGAACTCACCCGATGTTATCTCGAGGCTTATATCATTCAGAGCATGGAATTGATCGTATGATTTTGAAACATTTTTAATCGATATATTGAGTGATGTATTTTTCATGTCAGGGTAAATTTCCGATTCTTGGGCTTGGAAAGCATGGCTCTCCAAGCCCTGAACTGTCTGTTATAAAGATATAGAGATTACTCGGTCATCATATCTGTATACATTTCAGCTGCAATTGTGCGCCATTTTGAATACCAATCGGTTTTCAACGTTAGCTGATATTGTGCGTTATCTGGATGGCTTGGCATTTGTTTTGCGCGTGCCTCATCCATTAGACCCAACTCATAGACTTTGCCATTTGTTGGACCATACGTGATGTATTTTGCAAATTCAGCCATGTATTCTGGCTTCATCGCCTCCGCGATAAACTGCATCGCTAAGTCTTTGTTCTTTGCACCTTTAGGAATTCCATAACCTTCCCAATCCATGATGCCTGAACGCCAGTCATATGCCACTTTTGCGCCATCAAGCTTTGCAACATCAAAGCGTCCGTTCCAGCCCGTTGTCATATCAACTTCGCCATCTTTCATCAGCTGGGCATGTTGTGCGCCTGAAGACCACCATACAGCGATATGCGGTTTGATGCTTCTGATCTTATCCAGTGCACGCTCGATGCCGGCTTCGCTGTCCAGCACTTCGTAGATTTGATCCATCGGAACGCCATCCGCCAATAGGGCTGTTTCCAATTGCGCATCCACTTTATTGCGCATGGCGCGGGTCCCAGGGAATTTTTCTACATCGTAAAAATCGGCCCAAGTTTTTGGCCCGTTATCGCCATAGGTTTCTGTGTTCCAAGCCGCTACAACAGAGAAGATATCTGCGCCGGCGCAATAGTCACTATACATTCCGGGCAAATGGTTGCTGACATCGATGACGGAATAGTCAAGTTTTTCTAACACACCTTCTGCCGCACCCGAGGCGCAGCTACCAGCACCGCTTGAGAAAATATCAAACTTATCCGCACCTGACTTCACCATCAGCTTAACGTCGGAAATACCACCATAGGTGTCTTCTTTGACCGTGATGTCCATGGCCTTTGCTACTGGCTGAAAAATACCAACAGACTGGCCTTTTTGGTAGGCGCCACCCCAAGATACAATCCGCAATTCGTCTGCGTAAGCCATTGAACTGGCGATCAATACTCCGGCTGCAGCCAAAGAGCTTGTTGCTTTCATCGCTGGTTTTAAATTCATTTTTTACCTCCCTTGATTTTGCTTGTAATTCAACAGTAGCCAGAAAGTTTGTTAACGCAACAAGAGTCTTATTTCGCGCGTCTCAATTTACATTTTTTTGATGTGTCCTTTACCGCGTCGACATTTGCATTTGGTCACGCCAGCGATACCAAGATACGATGGCAGGTAAAAACCAAGGCCGACCAGTATAGGCGGGCCGCGTTGGAAATGGCAGATCGTCAAAAGCCGTTTTGCCCTGCGGCAACCCCAACAGTTTTTGCCCCAAACGCATACCCAGGTAACTGGCCATCGAAACACCCGAGCCGCAATAGCCCATCGCGTAATAAATGCCTTGATGGCATCCGGTATGAGCCAGTTCATCAAATGTATAAGCCACCGTGCCCATCCAGGAATGTGAAATTTTTGTCTCTTTTAATTCAGGGAAGATGCGGCACATATCATTATGTAGTTTTGGGCCGCTGGCCGAAGGATCGGTTTCCCGCGCTGAAACGCGGCCACCGAATAAGATGCGTGTTTTATCTGGAGAGGGACGATAATAATACACAACTTTGCACGTGTCGCTGATAATTCGATTGGTTGGAAAAAGTTTTTCCATCAACTCTGGCTGCAGCGGTTCGGTGGCAATTATGTAGCTGCCAATTGGGATAACACGCCGTTGGAGCCAGGGCGTCAAATTGCCCGTGTAGCCATTGGTTGCAACAACTACGTCCTTACAAGTCACTTGGCCCTGCGTTGTCTGTATTTCAAAGCCCGCGCTCGTTTTGTTAATTCTTTCAGCGCGGCACTGCCCTACCACATGCGCTCCTGCCTCCAGGGCCAATTGTAGCAAGCCATGGTGATATTTGGCTGGATGAACAGAGGCATGGCGGGGATAGACCACGCCACCATGGTAGAGATCGCTGCCCAACTCTTTTTTTTGGTCAGCTTTGGGGATAATCTCGACAGCGATGTTTTCAAATTTGGAGAGCGCCTCGGCATCTTTCGCGAGCGTTTGAAAATGGGCTTCTGAATGCGCTGCGTGAAACCTGCCGCAGCGTTCAAACGCGCAGTCGATTTTTTCGCCAGTGATAAAGTCTTCAATCCAATCCAGAGCAGTTTCGCCTTCTTGGCGAATGGCGGTTGCCCGTCGTGTACCAAATTTGCGGGCCAGCTTGGCTTGGGAGGGTTTTATACTGGTGCTGATTTGTCCACCATTACGGGTGCTGCACCCAAAACCAGGGGCCCCAGAATCAATGATCATGACTTTTCTGCCACCTCGCAATATTTGAATTGCCGCGTGCAGCCCCGTATAGCCAGAGCCCACAACCAAGACGTCAACATCTGGAATAATTGTTTGGCTGATTCCGGACAGCGCCGGCTGCCCGTCTAGCCAGTAGGAAGTGTTTTTCCAGTCTTTTGCCCACATTGATTTTTTCCTCTGACAAGACGCTTAAACCGCACTGGGCTATCTTGATGGAGATTTCTTATTTCGCAATCAAAGATTAACGGCACCGGATAAAAAAATAGCAAGTTGTTCTTTACAACGCCCCTTTCCGAAGGCGATGACCCGAGCGTTTGGAGCTGGGGTGCAAACTGCACAAATTTGTTAATCTTGGCATTATGTATAACAGCTATAGGTAAAATCAGGCCAAATTTTGATTGTTTAAATCAAAGCAAAGGTAAGCCGTTGGCACCGGTGTTTAGCCCATCAAAGGGGGGGTAACGAATTTAACCGGCGCTGTTTTGTGACGCAGGCCGCTCTTTTAGGACGTAAATCCGCTTAAGTTCGTACAACCAATTAGATATTTTGCGCTGCGTTGCGCTTTCAGATCATGGGTTTACTTCAGCCAGAACATCCCGCATCGGTTTGCAAAGCCCAGATGGTTTGGCTGCGATAGGGTGACAAACTGCGTTACGTTCCTATCCACAGGCAGAGGTCAGTATCATGGGGTATCAGTGCACTGAATAAAGCTGTCAAAAATGAATATTTGTATAATCGAATGAAAGTTCGATTAAGGTTTTTGGGTTTTTAGAAAATGTCGGGCGGTTTCGGCGTTTATCGCCCCGTGCTCAATCATTTTCTGTGCAATTTGACTAACTTGCTCAGGGCTTGCCCCCGCCGTTATCGCAACCGTTCGCGCATGAAGGCGCATATGACCTTTTTGAATGCCCTCATCTGCAAGCGCGCGCAAAGCTGCTAGGTTTTGCGCCAAACCCACAGAGGCGATGACCTCTGCCAATTCCCCGGCGGACCCGACATTGATCAATTCTAATGCAGCTTGCGCAGCGGGGTGGGCCTTTGTTGCACCGCCAATAATACCGACGGCCATCGGAAGTTCAATTTCGCCTTTTAAATAACCCGTTGAGGTAATCGCCCATGTGCTTAATGCCGTGTATCGCCCGTTTCTTGCGGCATAGGCATGCGCTCCGGCCTCTATGGCGCGCCAATCATTTCCGGTTGCCAGAACAATAGGGTCAATACCGTTCATAATGCCTTTATTATGCGTTGCCGCGCGATAAGGATCTATTACGGCCAATGTCGCAGCCTCAACAATGCCAGTGCACAGCTCATGGCCGGTGATTTGCCCTCCGTCAAATAGGCTTACATCTAACGACACATGCGCGCGCACCAAACGCAAATCAGCAAGGTTTGACAAAATGCGCAGGCGAACTCTGCCTTGCGTAATTTCTTCGATTTTAGGCGCTATTTTTTCCGCCATTGTATTTACAGTATTGGCTCCCATCGCATCACGTACATCCACTAAGAGATGCAAAACCAGCATATTGCCCAGAGGTGTATCTTTGAAAACATGACCTTCTATTTCAAAACAGCCACCGCCCAAGGAAACCAAGACAGGATCGCACTCATTCGCGGCGGCAATCAATTGGCCGGCATGGCTTTGAATTTTTTCGAGCGCTTCTGCTGGGTCTGAAAGATCCAAGATTTGAATTTGCGCGCGCATAACCGGTCGTTCGGCATTGGCCTGAAATCCCCCACACTTGCGGGCTAATTTTGCCATATGCGAGGCAGCCGCCACGACTGAGGGCTCTTCAACCGCCATAGGGATCAAATAATCGCGATTATTGATTTTAAAATTTGTTGCAACACCAAGTGGAAGCTCGAACTTTCCAATCACATTTTCGATCATCCCATCAGCGATATGCTCTTGAAGGCTGTTTTTCCCGGCAAGATTAACCCGCGCGGTTTGTGATAATCCTGCAGCGTCAGAAACCAAAGCGCGTCTGGTTTCAATTGTTAGGTCGCGAAGGCTGGGGAGCCTTGAATATTCTGCTGATGAATCTGACATAGGTGCCCTTTCATATGCACAGAAAATCATGGCATAGCCGGTTTTGCAAATATGATGTTTCAAATTTAAGCCCGTTGAAAACGACGAAACAGCAGAGTTGAGCGTTACCATGTTAATTGCTGTTTTAAGCTGTAGGGGTAAACGGGCAGGAGCTCACATAAAAGAAACATTCATAAAGATCCGCCAAGCGAAGGCGGTCTCTATTAAGATCTGTGGGTATGATGTCGCACGGCTAGGGCAATACCCTAGCATCTTGTAGCGGCTGATAAAGTCTTAATTATTAAGGCTTTTTACATGCAAATACAACTATGTCGAAAGTGCTCAAAATCTTTAAGCAGCATATCTTGTATGTCGCAAATTCAATTTTTGGAACTATCCCTTACACCCACTCTTCAAGCTCCACTTTTGCCGCCTTTCCAAAGGTGTTTTTGTTGAGGGTTTGAAAACAGAAAAGAAAGAGCATTGGCAAAATAAGGCGCGTATGCGCTTTCTTCGACCAGCTTGAAGTTTATCAGAAGACATATTTCAAATATTTATCTTAAGGCGTGTTTTATAGCCTTCGCATAACCAAAATTGAACTTGGTGCGATGCGATAAAGCCTATGCAATCGGATAATTAAGAGTTTCATTCTGAATCCCTACGAAAAAACCTTTGCCTCAAGCGGTTTGCGTATTTTCGAAACTAAACCCATCTTCGAATGCTTGTTGCGCGATAATATTTGGGTCAAACTGAAATTTCGATGTGATTTTGGCTAGGTGCTCAATCAATTCTTTAGGCGTTTGCATCCTATTTTCATTTTTGCGCGGCGGTAAAGAGCATTGCCCCGACTGCCCAATGGCTTGCCAAAACTTCTGAGCACCCGATGGGGTGGTAATATCCTCTAGTTGCGCGTCAATAAACTTAACTTTTGAACCGAAATAAAGCTTATAATAAGCTTGGCGTGCCGCCATTTCGTAACAATACCAAAGGGCGAGCCCAATCCCCTCAAATCGTGAAAATAATTTCGGATTGATGATTTTTTTTGGTAGCTAGGATGAAGGTACCATTGCCAAGCCGTAGTTATGTGCACAAAATCATGTCTCATTACATAACTTGCGCATTGCCGTACAATATCCCGTTTTAAAATAATTATCTTACTTTTTTCTGCGAGTTGGGTGTGAGAAATATTTTCGATCAACCCGCATTTCCCAAGCGTATGGTTTGTCTCAATATGCATGTTTGAAGTCAGCATTGAAAGTTTTCGTTTCCAAAAATTCTTTACAATCGCGTTATTCCCAGTCTCGTTGAAACTACGCATTATTTTGATATCAGGCATTCGATTGCCAAAATCTTCGATACCCAAAGGTTCATGAAGAGCGTCGCACTTAAAGTTTACGGCTAAAAAATCGGACAACCAGGCTGTACCTGTTCTGCCCGCAGAAAGCGTAAAGATTGTTTCTGGGCTCGCTTTAGTCATTATAAAGGCTCAAAAGTGAATGAAGTTTGTAAGCATTTTTTAACATCTTTGAACATAAACCTGCTGTGCTCTGTTTGCCGAAACGTTGCTCTCTAAAATACAGCCGCTGATAAGAATAGCGTACCATATTGAGGTTTCAGATAGGGTTTCTAATTGTGTTTTGCAACCGTTTAAAATAAAAAAAACGTCTCATATTTTCATGCAATATCTAGCTGTAAAAAGTTTTTATTTTATTGCCTTTTTAAACCGTATCAGTCACTTTTAGCCCATGTTTTTGCCCTTTCGAGATCACAATCCACCCAACCGAAAACCCATCGTCACCTATGGTTTGATCCTTATAAATGCAGCAATATTTTTGAGCTATTGGGGCAGTGTCGATAGCGTAAGAGCCACACAAATCACGTTTGAACATTGGGCGATGTTCCCTGAGGATATTAGCTATGGGGTGAACCTTCATAGCTTGATCAGCTCAATTTTCTTGCATGGCGGGCTGCTTCATTTGGGGGGGAATATGTTGTTTTTATACATTTATGGCGATAATTTAGAGGATGAATTGGGCCATATGCTTTTTTTAGGGTTTTACTTGGCTTGCGGCGCTTTGGCGAATGTGGCGCAGGTTTTGGCTGATCCGGCTTCGCCTATTCCTGTGGTCGGGGCGTCTGGCGCGATCGCGGGGGTGATGGGGGGGTATTTGCTGTTATTCCCAAAAGCCAAGGTTGATATTTTGGTGATTTTCGTTGTGTTTTTCCGCGTTTTTTCAATTTCCGCGTGGGTCGTCCTTGGCCTTTGGTTTGCGTTACAGCTACTGAATGGCGCCACCTCCACGGCGGCCAGCAGCGGTATCGCATATTGGGCTCATATCGGTGGCTTTGCCGCCGGTCTTGTTTTGATCTTCCCTTTGTTTATAAGCCTTGGAGCAGCCGCATTTTGGCGTCGAACGTTGGGGCATCCGCCCCATCCGGAAAAAATCTATGCTGGCTCACTTGCGCGCGTGCCACTGGTCCCCAGAAAGTCAAATACCAGCAAATAGCCATATGAGGTGTGTTGGGTTTATATTTGAAACCAGGCCCTGTGTGAGCTCTTTGTTATGCGCCCCGGATTAAAGCTGCAAATTGGTTAAATTGTAGATCGTTTGCGCATAAAATATCAGCGGTTTCGATAGGATCAGAATTCGCAGCGATGCCTTCTACTATCGCACCTGCTTCGCGCGCTATGATTACGCCGGCCGCAATGTCCCAAACGTTTAAGCGACGCTCCCAATACCCGTCATAGCGCCCTGCAGCCACATAAGCCAGATCAAGGGCTGCCGCGCCCCAGCGCCGAACGCCTGCGCAGGCGGGTAGCAATTGCGCAAGATCTTTCAGTGTTTCAGGCAAATCAGAGCGCCCTGCAAATGGCAATCCTGTTGCGTAAATGCTTTCAATCATCCGTTTGCGGCCCGAAACACGCAATCGACTGTCATTCAACCAGGCCCCCTGGCCTTTTTCAGCTATGAACATTTCATCTTTTGTCGGATCATAGACCACGCCGGCAACAATTTGCCCTTTATGTTCCAATGCAATGGATACAGCCCAATGTGGCAGACCATGCAAAAAGTTTGTGGTGCCATCTAAAGGGTCAACAATCCAGCGCCGCGTGGGGTCTTGCCCGTCGATTGCTTCGCTTTCTTCTCCCACCCAGCCATAAGTGGGGCGGGCTGCTGTTAATTCAGCTTTGATTATCGCTTCTGCCGCGATATCTGCGCGCGATACAAAATCCCCCGCGCTCTTGCTTGAAACTTGTAAATTTTCAACCTCGGTAAAATCTTTCAGAAGCGATCTGCCAGCTTTACGGGCTGCTTTGATCATCACGTTGAGGTTTGCACTTCCTTGCATTCGCCGGGCTCCTAGATAGCTGTGCCGGCTATAAGTTTATTTGCAGGGAATGCCAAGCACCCATCCGCAGACGGGTATTCTTATCTATGTAAAATATTTTGTTACAGCCACGCCCACTGCTGCTGATGTTCCTGTTAAAACGGCACCCCAAATGACATCAACCATCACCATTTGCGCCGTCCAGCCCTTCAGGGTCGCGAAATTTGTAAACTCATAGGTTCCATAGGCCAGCGCGCCAAGAACAGCTCCGGCAAAAAACGCCTGAGCGATTGAACCAACATTCAAGGCGGGGATAGACACAAACCAGACCACGCCCACAACATAAAACAAGTAAAACACCGCTGCAGGGCCCATGCGAAGGTCTTCCAGCATCATCGGCCCGATATTCGCAGAAAAGAGAGGGTACATCACCTTTTTCAGCATAACGATGTCAAGCGCTAGAAAGACGATTGCGGTACTAATATACAACAAAATATGTATCATTTTTTCTCCTGCTCGTTGACTATACGCTTGTTGACTTACATTGGATCATGAAGCGCAGAAAAATCACTGCCCAATAAAGCCTCTCTATAGAGAACGACGATATCGAAAAGCGGCCGTGATACGTTTTTGCTTTGGTGTTCGCTTGGTTGAAGCGATGATTGAAGGCTTTAATGGGAATGCGCTGCGTCAGAGCGATTTAAGTCGACCGGTACGTCAAGCGTCATTTCGCCGGCCTTCTCAAAAGTTAAGACGATAGAAATCAAATCACCCTGGTGCCAGCTGTTGTGCAACCCCATCAGCATGATGTGATCTGCACCACGTTTAAGCATGGCTATTTTGCCTGCTTCAATCACAAACCCGCCGATGACGGGTCGCATTTTCATCACCCCATCCGAAGATTGTATATGAGTGTGTAATTCGGCTTTCTGCGCCGCGGTTGACGCAACGCTGACGAGCCGATCATCGGCCGTGCCGTGATTATGGATCATCATGAAAATTCCGCCCGCTTTTGACGAGGGGGTTGCGCGATACGCGTAAGCATCTTTAACCATAATCGTATCGGCGGATAGCAATGCTGGCAGGCCGCAGAGCATGATAGCTGCAAAAAAGGATCTTATTAGGGTCATTTCCAGTCTCTCTTTGTTCGGTCAAAATTTATAAAGATGTGGTTTTGACCTGAGAGGGTGGGGCACGTAGCCGAATAGAGTAAACGGATTTTTGGTAAACATCCTGCTGTCTTAAGGTCTCGGCATAATGCCCGGCGGCTGGCGTTGTTAAGGCAACGCCGCGGATCATATCTGCATCTATGGGATTCAGGCAAGAACATTCAGGGCAGGCGGTCTCATCTGAGATCGGTGCGCCATGGGCATCCACAGCAAGGACAAAAGACGCATCTCCACTGCAAATAACCACATGTCCTGCGATGTCTTGCATCAAAACGCTGCGCGCAGATATTTGCCCGCTAGATAATAGTGCTGCTACCAGCAGGCAAAAACCACAGAATACCCTGAACCGTATTTTCGAACGATAGGGTGTGTTTTTCACCTAAAAAACCCTCGTCAGGCGTTGGTGTCTAGACCGGCATTATCCACAAAAACGCCGCTGCGTTGGTTTGATGTTACGCTGCGGCCGTTTGGGCCTTGGCGATTTCTTTTTTCAATTTCAATGCGTTTGTTGACAATTCGTCATCTTTGGCTTTTGCCAAAAATTGGTCTAAGCCGCCACGGTGATCAACAGAGCGCAATGCGGCTGCTGAAATGCGGAATTTAAAACCGCGATTTAAAACTTCAGACTGCAAGGTCACGTCGTTCAGATTTGGCAAAAAGCGGCGCTTGGTTTTGTTATTGGCATGGCTGACATTGTTACCAGACATCGGGCCTTTTCCTGTAAACTCGCAACGACGTGCCATTTCTCAATCCTCTTGCTTCTGCTTAATGCGCATTTTGCGCCAATTCCACCACTTAAGGGCAGCATGCCACAGGCAGGCCCAAAACTTGAAATGCGGTATTAGGGGCATTGAACCGGCGCGTCAAGCGCCTGACGCCTTGAAAAAGCCGAGTGGGTTCGAAAACCGCCCTAAATTTCCCACTGCAAGTGCCAAGGCGCGATCGCTGCGGTTTTACAACCGCCCAAACATTCGAATCACTCACGTCGGCTAAGGTGTTTCAAAATCTGTTCCGCTGCACGCGCTGGAGAAAGCTCTCCGGCTTCAACTTGCAGGCCCAGACGGTCGATTTCATTTTTAATTTCTTGTCGGTTCAAAACGTCTAAGGCGCCTTGCTTGACGTCTTCCTCAAACCAAAATCGTGCCTGTTGGGCGCGCCGGCCTGCAAAATGGCCATTGGCTTTGCGCCAATTAGTCAGCTCAAGCACCGCTTGCCAAGCCGCTTCAAGTCCCAAAAGCGTTAAGGCAGATACGGTCATCGCCATCGGAAAGTTTGAAGGATCTTGAGGGCGCTTTCGCAGCAACCGCAAGGCACTGGAATAATCTGCGCAGGTGCGATTTGCCGCTGTGCTCAGCTCTCCATCGGCTTTATTCACCAAAATAATATCGGCCGTTTCCATGATGCCACGTTTTACGCCCTGTAATTCATCGCCACCGGCCGGAGCCAAAAGCAGCAAAAAAATATCCGACATTTCCGACACGATTGTTTCCGATTGCCCCACCCCAACGGTTTCAATGAACACAACATCAAACCCGGCGGCCTCGCAGAGCGCTACAGCATCGCGGCTGCGCCGCGTGACCCCTCCCAAATGGGATTGGCTGGGAGAGGGGCGGATAAAGGCCATTGGGTCGCGCGACAACCGATCCATTCTGGTTTTATCCCCCAAAATCGAGCCACCTGAACGCAGCGAGCTGGGATCAACCGCCAGCACCGCCACTTTCAAACCGCGCGCGGTGAGCAAGCTGCCAAAGGCTTCTATAAAGGTCGATTTTCCCACACCCGGCGTGCCTGATAATCCGATACGCAAGGCGCGTTTGGGATGTTTCTGGAGCGTTTGTATCAAAGCAATCGATTGCTCGCGGTGATCACTGCGCTGGCTTTCAACCAGTGTAATCCCGCGTGCCAGGGCGCGGCGATCCTGCTGTAGGATTTGATGCGCTAGCTGATCGATATCGGTCATTGAGGGTTTTAACTTTCTACGAGCAGGGGTTGGTGTTTCACGTCTTTGGCAGTATGGTTTTGACGCGAACTCGTAAGAAAAGTCCAGCGGAGCCTTTCTAAAAATGCATTTTTTTAAAACGCTGGTAGCCTTTTTTCTATACATCTTTATCGCTGTGCCAAGTTTTTCGGCAACGTTAGGAGCGGTTGAAGGCGAAGAAACGCATCGCTTTGACGTGTTTCTTTTGGGCATAAAGGCGGGTGAACTTCGCTATCATAAAAGCGTGAAAGGCACCGCTTATTCGGCACAAACGGTGTTGGAAACAACTGGTTTGGTGGCGTTGCTAGCCCCCTACATGTTTCAGGCAGAGGTAACGGGACAGCGCTTGAAAAACCGGTATCTTCCGCAAAGTTATGTGGAAACATCCAATACTGGCAAGCGTATAACCAACAAAACAATGCGCTATAAAAATCAACGCCCAACGCTTTTGGCAGCTGGAGAGCGGAAAAAATACTGGTTGAAACCCGCCGACCAAAAGGGCACGCTTGACCCGCTTTCGGCGCTGGTTGCTTTGCTTGATGACGCGGTGATCTCTCAGCTGTGTAACGCCGATTTGCCAGTATTTGATGGTGAAAGACGGGTTTCGCTCTCCTTATCGGGGCCCACAAAACTTCCAGAGGATGGATTGACCTGCCAAGGGATTTACACACGTCTAGGCGGGTTTTCCAAACAGGAACTGGCGGATGGAATCACATTCCCCTTTTACATAAATTACCACCCCATTGACGCTGGTTATAGGGTTACGAAATTCAGCTTCAGCACATTGCGTGGAACGGCGACCTTTGAGCGCCGTTAAATTCAATCCGGACCCCGCTTTGCCGATTACAAAAGTGATCCCAGAGCTGCTTGGGGCAATCGAACGCAGCTCTAAACTGATCTTAACCGCGCCGCCCGGAGCTGGTAAAACCACCATAGTGCCGCTGGCCTTGTTGGCAGCGGGTAAAATTAAAGGCCGGATTATTGTGTTGGAGCCCCGCCGCCTGGCGGCCCGCGCCGCTGCAGAGCGCATGGCCCAAAGCCTGAATGAGGCGGCTGGCGATACGGTGGGGTATCGTATGCGAGGCCAGAAAAAAACCTCGACCCAGACGCGTATCGAGGTGGTGACCGAAGGCATTTTGACCCGAATGTTGCAAAGTGATCCTGAATTAACGGGCATCGGTGCCGTAATTTTTGATGAGTTTCACGAGCGGTCTTTGAATGCAGATCTGGGTTTGGCCTTGTGTTTGGAAGCGGCCAGTGCGTTTCGCGAAGATCTGCGTATTCTTGTGATGTCGGCTACATTGGATGCCGCGCCGCTGGTCACGCTGATGCAGCATCCCCCGGTAATCGCAGCCGAGGGGCGTAGTTTTCCAGTCGCGCCAATTTGGCTGGACCAACCGCTTCCAAAATTAATTAAATTCGAAACTGCAATCTGCGATTTGGTCTTACAAGCGTTGCCGCAGACCAGCGGTGCGGTTTTGGTGTTCTTGCCTGGTGAGCGTGAAATTCACAAAACCGCTGCTTTGTTAAAGTCTAATTTGCCCAGAAGTTGCACAGTGAATACTTTATTCGGCGCGATGCGGTTTGAAGATCAGAAAGCAGCGCTGGCGCCGGCCTTGGACACGCGAAAAATTATATTGGCCACGGCGATTGCGGAAACCTCTCTCACGATTGAGGGCATTCGCGTTGTCGTCGATGGAGGCTTGGCCCGACGCGCTCAATATGATCCGGGTTCGGGCATGTCCCGCTTGATTACCCAGCGGGCGAGCAAGGCCGAAGCCACGCAGCGCCAGGGCCGCGCTGGGCGCCTTGACAGCGGATGGTGTTACAAATTGTGGTCAAAAGCGGAAGAGGGCGCTATGGCCGCTTTTGCCCCGCCGGAGATAAGTTCAGCAGATCTGGCACCTCTCGCGATTGAGCTGGCTATGTGGGGTGCCAGTCCGGATGACTTGCCGTTGCTGACACAGCCCAACCCGAAGGCGTTTGCCGAAGCGCAGGACCTGTTAATGGTGCTTGGTGCCTTAACGCCTTCCAAGCGACTGACCGCCCATGGCAAGGCGATGGCGCGGTTGCCAATGCATCCGCGTGCTGCGCATATGGTGCGCAAAGCCGGCAATGCGGCTGCGCCAATCGCCAGTTTGCTTGCCGAAAAGGATCCTCTAAGCCGCGACGCGCCAAGCGATATCAGCCTGCGCCTCGAAGCCCTGCGCGATCTTGCTAAATTTAAGCAAAACAGGCCCTATGATGTAAAGATGCAAACCTTAAGCAGCATCAAGGCTGAAACCAAGCGCCTGCAAAAGCAGATCGGTCATCAGGCAGAGCCGCTCAGCGACGCTCAAATGATCGCGCTTGCCTATCCAGACCGGATCGGGTTGCGGCGTAAAGGCGGCGCGCCACGATTTTTGCTATCAGGTGGCAAAGGGGCAATTTTAAATGCAGAAGACCCTTTAAGTTCGCAGCGTCTATTGGTTGCTGCAGATTTAGATGGCAATCCAAAAGAAGCTAAAATTCGCGCAGCCATTGCGCTCTCAGAAGCCGAGTTGCGCAGCCTCTTTGCCGATCAAATCGAGTGGAAACAAAGCTGTTTGTGGTCTAAGCGCGAAGCGCGTGTTGTAGCACGCAAAATCGAATATTTTGGTGCGCTTGCGCTTACCGAGCAGATTTGGAACGATGCGCCCGAACTGGATATTGCGCGTGCTATGTTAGAGGGGGTGCGCGAGATCGGGTTTGTGTATGCGCCCGCGGCGCGGCGCTTTATCAGCCGCGTGAACTTGGTGGGGCGCAACATGCCAGATTTTTCAGAGGCAGCGCTGATGGAAGGCTTGGAACGTTGGTTGCTGCCATATCTTGGCAAGATTAAAAATGCCGAAAGCTGGAAAAACTTTGATATCCTGCCAGCTTTACAGGCCCAGCTTTCATGGGAGCAAACGGCAGAGCTTGATCGCTTGGCTCCCGCGCATTTCGTGACCCCGCTTAACCGCAAAGTGGCGATTGATTACAGCTCAGGGGTTCCTGAAATTGCCGTGCGGTTGCAGGAAATGTTTGGGCAAACCAGCCATCCTAATATTGCGGGAAACCCGCTTAAAATCACGCTGCTCTCGCCCGCTGGGCGGCCGTTGCAAACCACAATGGATCTGCCTGGTTTTTGGCGCAGCAGTTATCTGGACGTGCGCAAAGACATGCGCGGGCGCTATCCCAAGCATCCTTGGCCTGAAAACCCGGCGCAAGCCCTGCCGAGCCTGCATAAAAAGCGGTCTCCAAAATAGCGCCAAAGCGCGGCACAGTCCAGATTATGGCCGCTTTCACCCTTGGTTTAAAATCGGCTGTTTAAACCAAGTGTTTTAAGAAAGCCTGATCCAACCGTCTAAGCCGCCTTTAAACATCATGCGGAAAAGCCTATCCTCGCCTTTATGAACAATTCTGAAGACAAGGCGCATAGGCAGCAGCAAGCGGCGGCTTTATGTTTAAAGCATCGTAAAGGCAAATTATCGGTCTTGATGATTACCAGCCGAAAAACCAAACGCTGGATTTTGCCAAAGGGCTGGCTGGAAGAGGATAAAACCGAGGCCGAAGTTGCTCTGATGGAAGCCTGGGAAGAGGCCGGGGTTATAGCAGATCCAACATCTCCGGCGTTGATCGGCTCTTATCACTACGTCAAACGCCTGCGCGGCGCGCAGGAAGTGCCCCTTGAGGTCAATGTTTACCGAATTGCCCCTTGTACATTAGCAAAGCGCTATCCTGAGAAAAAACAACGGCAACGCAAATGGGTCTCGCTGAAAAAAGCTGCTAAAATGGTGGATGAGCAAAGTTTAAAGCGATTGCTTTTGGCGCAGATTGAAAGCGATGAAGGCAATGCTGGAGATTAAAAAGGATTTTGTGGGTATTTTACCGAGTGTAAATACAACCCCTGAGGCGGGCTGACCGGACCGCAGGCGGCGCGCGACCGCGCCTCAAGCGCTTGCTTGACTTGAGCGGGTGACCAAGCGCCCACGCCAACGCGCTCTAACGTGCCAATGAAGCTGCGCACCTGATTGTGTAGAAAACTGCGAGCCTCGACGGTGAAATGGAATTCGCATCCAAAGGGTAAATCGATCTGTTCAATCTGCAGCCGGTCTAAGGTTTTTAGCGGGCTTTGCGCCTGACACATGCTGGATCTGAAGGTTGTAAAATCATGCAAGCCGATCAAATGCTGCGCGGCCTCTTGCATGGGCTGTAAATGCAAATCCTGGCGTACTTGCCACACCAATCCCGCATTATGCACGGCGGGCGCGCGCCGCGAGAGAAGCTTGAAAACATATTTGCGCCCGATGGCCGAAAATCGTGCGTGCCAATCAGCCGCCACTTCGGCGCAAGCGGTGATCGAAACCGGCTGTGGTTTGAGGTGAAAGTTTAACGCTTCGCTCAAACGAAAGGGATCCCAGCGGGTGGATAAATCGCAATGCGCAACCTGTCCGATTGCGTGAACGCCCGTATCCGTGCGCCCAGCACCAGTCACCTCCTGCAGCCCAGGGGCAAGTTTTCGCAGGGCTGTTTCTAGCGCCTCTTGAACCGAGGGTTGATCAGCTTGGCGCTGCCATCCACAAAAAGGCGCGCCATGATATTCAATTTTGAAAGCGTAACGAGGCATGCGCGCGCTCTAAAGCAAAATATAAGATTAGAAAAGCACTTCAAACCAAATCATAACTGTTTGCAAATGTACCGCCTTGCTTACCCGCATGCTGTTGGGCTGCGCATCCTAGCGCGTAAACCCGGGTTTTTCGACCGGACCGGAGATCGTGTTCCATGCATTTTTAGACAATGAGATGCCCAAGATCCGGTTTGGATTGGTGGGCGGCGGCATATGAACATTTTGAAGCGTTGAAAATCCAAATCTTTCATAATAGGGCGCGTCACCGATCAGCATTACCCGCTGGTGACCCATGTCCTGCGCGATCTTCAGGCTTTCACGAATCAAAAAGCCCCCCAACCCTTCGCCTTGTCGGGTGGGATGCACCGCCACTGGGCCCAATAACAGCGCTGGTTGCTGGGCGATATTGACGGGCCAATATCGAATGGCCCCGCCAAGCGCGCCAGTTTCGTCACGGATCAAAAAGCATAAGGCCGCCACTGGGGTTGCATCATCGCGCAGGCGATAAGATGACAAGGCTTCGCGGCCGGGCGCAAAGCATAGGTCAAACAAAGCTTCGACCTCCCACCAATCTGCGGGCGTTTCTGGCGTTAAATCAAGCACGGCTCATATTCCACTTTGCGCTGGAACTGGGCTTAACATGAGGATAAGTCAGGATCAAACAGGAGAGAGAGCTATATTTTACGAACCCGGACAAGGCCATGGCCTGCCTTATAACCCTTTCAATGCCATCGTGACGCCCCGGCCAATTGGTTGGATTTCAACCCGCGATGCACAAGGGCGTGATAACCTTGCCCCTTATTCATTTTTCAACGCCGTGGCCTATGTGCCCCCACAGGTGATGTTTGCCTCAACGGGGGAAAAGCCGGATCAAAATGGCACCAAAGACAGCGTTGCGAATATCCGGGAAACCGGCGTTTTTTGCGTGAATATTGTTGAACATGCGATGATCGAGCAAATGAATGCAAGCGCTGCCACTTTGCCCTATGATACCGATGAATATGAACAAGCCGGGCTACAGCAGATCGCGTGTAATATCATAAATTGCGCGCGCGTTGCCGGCGCGCCTGCAGCGCTAGAATGTAAGCTGACGCAAATTGTTGACCTGCCCGGCGCGGCTAATTTTGCCGTGTTTGGAGAAGTGATTGGTGTGCATATGCGGGAGGATTGTATCGAAAATGGCCGGTTTGATGTCACGAAATTCAAGCCTTTAACGCGTTTGGGGTATCGGGATTATGCAATCATTGAAGAGACGTTTGAATTGGCCCGTCCAGATGAAGGCAAAAATCCCAATATCAAGCCAAGGGTATAATGTGCCTTGCACCACTGCCCGAATTCTGTTTTTTGGTTTTTATGAGATATCGTGCGCTTAAAAGCCGGCTCCGACGCGGCTAATCCTTTGTTTTGTATCCGCGGCCGCTTTGCGCGTGATGCTCTTTGCCCGGCCTAAGGCCATTTCAGATAATTCGCTTTTCAAGGACAGATCCCGTTATGATCCCCTCAATTTTGCCAACTTACGCGCGCGCACCTTTCAGTTTCACCAAAGGCGAAGGCACCTGGCTGATCGAAGAAGATGGCCGCAGATTTTTGGATTTGGGCGCTGGCATTGCCGTGAATGCGCTGGGCCATGCGCATCCGAGCCTTGTTGCGGCCCTAACCGAGCAAGCGCAAAACCTTTGGCATGTGTCGAACCTATATACTATCCCCCAGCAAACGGAGCTGGCGGATCAACTTGTGGCGCAGAGTTTTGCCGATACGGTGTTTTTCACGAATTCGGGCACCGAAAGCTGCGAGCTTGCCGTCAAAATGGCGCGTAAATATTGGTTCGAAAAAGGCCAGTCAGACCGCGTTGAGATTATCACCTTCTCGGGATCTTTTCATGGCCGCTCTTCGGCGGGTATCGCGGCGGCGGGGTCAGAAAAAATGACCAAAGGTTTTGGCCCGCTTCTGCCGGGATTTGTGCATCTTGATTGGGCCGATCACGCCGCGATTGATGCCGCTATTACGGCAAAAAATGCG